>ERZ1034701.352-NODE-352-length-19523-cov-72.040477_pt1 | contig 19523 bp, 17 predicted proteins | sample MGYA00520651_ERZ1034701 | MGnify/ENA primary metagenome ERZ1034701 (study PRJEB33766, sample SAMN09781713) | gut metagenome | biome: gut microbiome | host: Homo sapiens | place: Madagascar | study: EMG produced TPA metagenomics assembly of the PRJNA485056 data...
TCCAAGTCCTGCCCATCCACAATACCTACTTTATTGTTCATAGGTTCTTGCTGCACTTGCAGTGGCTCAACGGTAGATTGCAACTGCATCTTGCCGTCCAACTCCTGCTGCACCTCTGGACGCAAACCGATATGGATGCGCTCCTTGCTGTTGAGCATGTCCATCGTTATCTTGTCAGCGAAATCATCCTTGATGACATTATTCAATATCTCCAGTCGTTTGGCTACAGATACTTGCTTGACAGAATTGTTGGTCAATGCCTTCAATTCATCGTCGGTCAAGTCATACACCATATCACTTTTGGTGCTTTCTGATTGGATGGTGAGTGTCTTTGCCTTCTCATCGATGATGATACCGTGTGAAGACAGGCATTCCTGCCATTGATCGTTGGAGAAATATACAGGTGAGCTTATCAGTTCCTTGTAGGGTTTGGCTGGCTCTTTGCTTCTTGGACGTGTTTCTACAGGTGTCACCACGGCTTGCAGGTTTTGTAATACATCTGCTTGTGATGCTACTTGTTGCTGTCCTTTATAGTAAAAGCCATAACCTCCAGAGGTTAACTCACCAGGTTTCAGTCTTCTGTCAGGTCTTTCCGCTACCATCGGTGCTCCTGCATAGAACATCTGTCCTCCGACTCTGCGTAGATGATAGCCGTCCTGCATTCTCGGTGTCCAACCCAAAAACTCTGGACTCCATCCTAACCGTCCGTACTCTCCTGCACCAATCCTATATCCATGCAGTCCCATTGCCACTCTTCCGTTGGCATTCCTCGCATGGACAAGGTTTCTCGGCATATAAAAGTCTTTGCCTATAATGCTGGTAAAGACATTGTAGGCCTTCTTGTTGGCAGAGTTGGTTCCCCAATCAGTCAATGCCAACATCTGTTTCTCGGTGAGGTTATAGGTCAGCAGTGGGGAGTCATGTCCCTGTACCGCTAACTGATAACCGTCACCGTTGGCTATGATATGGGCTTGCATACCATTGCGCATCAAGATGTCACGCATCTCTGGCTGCAAGTCCATCTGTCTTGGATTCAAGTTCTTTCTTATCGCCATAGCATGATTGTATTAAGCGTTCTCTTTTTCCATTCCTTGCTCTAACAGTTCGTCTTTGTACTTCACAAACTGTTCCGCACTCTCGTTGCCGATGCACAGGGCGTGTTCCTTGCAGTATTCTTGATACTCGTTCTGCCATTCCTCACTGAAATGGTTCACATAATCAAGCCAACCGTATTCACCGCTCTGCATCTTCTCCACGAGGATGTCTTCTGTATAATATGGTCCTTTTCTCATTTCTTCCCTAAGTTTGATGTTTTACGTTACTTCCTTGCGACAGCCGATGCATGTCTTCCGGCAGCTTTTTTTTGCTCATTCCACAGTTCTTCGGTATATTCCTCCTCTGGAACATAGTCGAGATTACCGTCAACATCCATTACCCAACAGCCATAGATGCCGAAAGTGTATTTGTCCCACTCTCGCTTGCCTTCCTTGCGCCACTGCTCACCATCGCCGTTGGCGAAGCGGATGCCAGTATCGCTCTTCAGGTCGATGCCTACGGTCACAGGCTCGTCTTCTACGGCAAATGTCAGTGCCTCGCCATTTTGGATGCTCTTTAGTTCTGTTCCTCCAAGACAGAGTTCGTCAGATAGCACCTGCAAGTTTCTACCAATCACTGGTGTCGGCACAGCCATAACCTGGTTGGTCTCTCTGTCTATTTGCACGAATGCTTTGATACGGTTGCCATCTGGCATATCCACATCTGCCACCACAGCCTTGCCCTGCTTCAACAGTTCCTGCTGCTCCTTGGTGAATTTCTCCAATGGGGCATATTTCAAAACAGGATAGAACATTACATCCACGTTTCCGTCTGCCATTCTTACCAAGGCGAATCGGGTTCTGCTCTTGATACTGTAACCCTCGTTTACTTCCATGCTCACAGGCAACACTGGCGATGGACGACCATTGCTGATGTCATCCAAGACATGCATCGGAAGGTCTTCAATCATCTCATGGGTAAGACCGAACTTTGCAAGTGTCTGATATGGCACTTCGCTTTCTTCAAATGAGTTTCTTTTCATATTCTGATTATATTTTGAATGATACTTTGCATATAGCCATGCAAAGATAGTCTAAGAGTAATGAATACAAGAAAACCTACGCTCCGTCGTCCAATCTTTTCCGTTTTATTATGATTATATCATTACTTCATACTCTCAATCATACTTTAATCTTATTTTATGTTATACTTTTGCAGTATCGTCAATCACTCTTGATTTCTTTCCCTAACTTTGCATCATGAAAAGGAAAATAGTGGCATTATGGGTAATAAGTTGTCTGGCGGTATCGAGTGCAAAGGCGCAGTTCAACACCGTCAGCAATAACGTATGCCGTTACAAAGTCAGGAAAGTGGAGGAGAAGTTTCTACTTCCTGCCAATCAACCTGTAGATTCTATACAAGCAAATCTACTTCAACAGGAAACGGACTCTGTGGATAGCAAACAAAAACAGTGGATAAGCAGCTATCCGAGCATCACTTATCCACTGAAATCAATCAAGGTCACCAGTCCTTATGGCTATCGTCGTGACCCTTTTACGGGTAAACTATCATGGCACAATGGTTTGGATCTTCGTGCAAAGAACGAACCTACTTATGCCATGATGGATGGTATTGTCGAAAAGGTAGGGTATGACAATCGTTCTGGCAACTATGTCATATTGAAACATGGCAATTATCGTGTCAGCTATTGCCATTTGTCTTCTATTGTAGTTGGCAGAGGTGAAAACGTTTATTCTGGCACTATAATCGGTGTTACTGGCAGTAGCGGTCGAAGTACAGGTGAGCACCTACATCTTACATGCAAAAAGGATGGGAAGAGTATCAATCCTGCCATCCTTTTCTCAGCTACAATCTCACGGAAATAGCTTGCTTGCCCAAACAAATGTCAATAAGTCTGAGTATGGTTGTCTTGCCCACGTTGTTGACAGTTTCAGTATTGTTGTCAGGGTTTTCGTCAACTATCAAATTTAGCCCTTGGTGAAAATATATCATCCTAATTAGACCGTCTTTTGATACTATGATAAGTGATTTTATGAACATAACTCAACCTCCCCATTTTTAACGATGACGCAATCAATTAAGTAAAGCCTATACATCATTTTATATTTTGGGGGAAGTATTGATTGCAATCAACAGTCGCTTTTGAATGTCGTTGAAGTCATTGATTAGAAAATATTTCTGCTTTTGATGTGGATTGGAGGTATAGATTACAATCAACAGATACTTTTAGGTTCGTTGAATCCTTTGATTGCGGTCAACACCTACTTTTATATGTAGTTGGGGCTGTTGATTGCAATCAATAGCTATTTTCAAGCCGTATTGGACGTTCTGATTCAAGTTTCTTTGTTCATAAAATGTGAAAAGTGCCTATTGATTGTTGTTTCTTGTTACTTGTTGTGCCAGGACTCCGAAGAAACGAGCATCAAGCCACATTTATGCAGCCTAAATCCATCTTTTTATCGTAAGATTGTCAAATTTTCACAATAAGGTTGTTGTTTTCTCGATATTTTTTATATCTTAGCAATCGCAACTGGAGAAATCCAACGATGCACATAACGATTTGTCAAATTTAAATCCTTAACATCATGAAAGAGATTTACGACATCAACATCCAGCGCATGAATAACGGTGCGCATTTCACGTTTGTAAGTAACATTCTTGCACGTGCCGAGGCTGACACAACCGTCAATGGCAAAGCCTCTGAGCTCGTCAGTAATTTCAAGGTTGCCGTTGCAGCAGAGGACGAAGCCTTGAAAATTTCACAGAAAAGTCTCTTGACTGATGATATAGCCAAAGCCGACAACGACCGTGACGCACTCTATGCTGGCTACAAGAAAGCCGTTGAAGCATTCCTTGCAATGCCGATTGCCGACATGGCGCAAGCAGCAAAGGTTCTCTCACAGCACATCAAGGACTACAAGATTAACACCGCTGACCAGCTTGACAAGGAGACTGGTCTTTTGGTGAACTTTATCACAGACCTTGAAGACAAATACTCTGCACAGGTTGCAAAGTTGGGCTTGACAGCATTTGTTACCAACTTGAAGGAAGCCAACGAGCGAGTAAGAACTCTTACCTTGCAACGTACCAACGAGAAGATGGGCGTAACTGTTGGAGCATTGAAGGCCGCTCGCACAGCAACCGATGATGCTTACCGTGCATTAGTGAAAATGGTGAATGCCCTTGCCCTTGTTTTTGGCGAAAAGGATTATACCGCTTTCATTGACTACGCCAATACGGAGATTACCCATTACAAACGTGAGGTACTTGGTCAAAAGGCTTCTGCTCCATCTACTTCGGGTAGTTCGGCAGTGGAAACTCCAAGCAATGGTAATGGTAGCACCCCAAGCAGTGGTGGTTCTTCTTCAAGCGGTGGTTCCACATCGGGTGGCAGTTCATCGTCAAAAGGTGATGATGGATATATTGACTTGGAATAAAATGTAGATTAACAAAAAAGCAACTTCCGTTTTTCCTAACTTTCATGCAGATAAGAAGAACAGAAGTTGCTATTTTTTGTGAAGGAGAATGTTTACTTTATGTTCAATCCAAATCGCTTTTTAATTTCTTCTACTTTATCCAACTTTTCCCAAGTGAAAAGTTCAACTTGTACCATCTTGGTTTCATGGTAACGACTGCTGAAAGTCTTTTCTACAGTTTCGTTCTTTCGTCCCATGTGTCCATAGGCAGCAGTTTCCAAATACATAGGTTGGCGCAACTTCAAAGTACGTTCAATAGCTTTTGGACGGAGGTCAAACATCTTGGATATTTCCTTTGCGATTTCGCCATCTGGCATACTCACATGGCTACGACCGTATGTGTTGACATATACGCTTACAGGCTCTGCCACACCAATAGCATAGCTTAGTTGCACCAACATTTCATCTGCCACACCTGCGGCAACCATATTCTTGGCAATGTAACGAGCGGCATATGCGGCAGAGCGGTCAACCTTGCTTGGGTCTTTGCCCGAGAACGCACCGCCACCGTGGGCACCTTTTCCTCCGTATGTGTCCACGATGATTTTACGTCCAGTCAAACCAGTATCTCCATGAGGACCACCGATAACGAACTTACCTGTAGGATTTACGAAATACTTAATGTCCTCATTAAAAAGAGCCAAGACCTTATCACTCAGTTTGCTTTTTACACGAGGAATCAAGGTGTTAATTACATCCTCTCGAATTTTTGAAAGCATTGCTTCATCATCATCTTCGCCATTAGCTTTTTTGATGAAGTCATCATGTTGAGTGGAAACGACAATAGTATCAATGCGTTGAGGAATATTGTCATCTGAATACTCAATAGTAACTTGACTTTTTGAATCTGGGCGAAGATATGTCATCACTTTTCCTTCTTTACGGATAGCAGCTAATTCCTGCATGATGAGCTGTGCCAAGTCGAGAGACACGGGCATATAGTTGTCCGTCTCATTAGTGGCATAGCCAAACATCATGCCTTGGTCGCCTGCACCTTGTTCCTCATCTTCCTCACGGCTAACACCACGGTTGATGTCATCGCTTTGCTCATGGATAGCCGTAAGCACGCCACAAGAATCACCATCAAACTGATATTCTGACTTAGTATAGCCTATCTTCTTAATGGTGTTACGAGCAATGGTTTGCAAATCTACATAAGCATCTGAACGCACTTCACCCATGATGACAACTTGTCCTGTTGTACAAAAAGTCTCAATGGCACAGTGAGCATGTTCGTCGTATGCCAAGAATTGGTCAAGTAAAGCATCTGAAATTTGATCAGACACCTTGTCTGGATGTCCCTCTGAGACGGACTCTGATGAAAATAAATAAGCCATAGTTTATTCTTTTGTTTCTAATATGTAAAATGACGATGTTGTGAAGAAGTTCCGGACATAAGGAATATGTTCGATGAAGCGATATAGTCTTTTTGGACTAAGCCCGAACTTAATCTCATAATGGGGATTGATAAACCAAGGTGTCCAATTGACAATGGTGAAATCTTCTTTCGCTACTCTTTCAAACAATTCGATAGGACATTTCGTTTTCTTAATACTCAACAATTCACGAATGCACCCATCGTCTTCATGAGCCAATTTCAATAGAGCCTTATAAACAGGAGTAGGTAAAAGATGAAAGAAAGGCAAGTGTGACAAGATACGGCTTTTACAAATTTGCTGATGTCCGCCGAAAGGCATCTGCCATGCAGGGAACGACATAAATATCACCCCCCCTGAATTTAGCAAGGACTTACACTTGTGGATAAAATCTTTCTTGTCCATAATGTGCTCTATCACATCATGGCAAATAATCAAATCAAACTGATGCTCCAAATCTTTCAATAAGAAAACATCGGAAGCGATGAAACGTCCCTCTGCATTTTCTTCATCAAAAAATCGTTGAGCATCCTTAATTCTACACTCTGCCATATCACATCCTGTGACATGACAACCCATTTGTGAAAACGGAAGTAAGTTTCCTCCATCTCCACAACCAATTTCAAGAACATTCATTCCTTTGCAGATATTCTTGTACTGCTGAATGTACGGAATGAAATATTTCTTGCTTGTCACGGCAAGTTCCTTGAAATATTGTCTTCTGTTTAATTGTCTTTCCTGCATAACATTATATTTATCTGTGGCAATAACAAATATCAGTCCTTGGCACCAATGTATTGCGGACTGATGAATTTGCAATGCAAAAGTACAAAAATAATACGGAATACTTTGCTTTTGTGTTGACATTATGCCATTTTAATAGCAAAAACAGCGTAAATTCAAATATTCTTTACATCAAATAGGTATAAAGAAGTCGAAATGACATATTTGGAACGACTTCTTGCAATATTCTTTCATTTCATATTTGTCATTAGCAGGTGTCAAATTTTAAAAGGGCAATAGTACATCATTAGTAGATGAGGTATAACTTGATAGGTAATGAAGTACTACTTCGATGGTTGATGAAGTACTATTGCTTTTTTATGGGATGTATAATAGTTGAAGTTCTGTCATTCTTCGTCTTTTGATAGACGGTATGTGCTTTCCTCTCCATCTACAAAAGTCGAGGTAGTCTCTCTCAATGTTATGCAATCCACATTCTATCTTCTGCACGAGACGGCTCTTTGGAAATCTTTTGTTCCCTAATATCTTATAAGGTCCGACATTGTAGGCAAGTACGGCAAGGATTAATGAGTCCTTGCCATACTTGCGGAACATGGCGCATAACATGGTGAGGTCTGAGCGCAACAAGGAATCGGCTTGCTGATAAGTGAGGTTCTTCTTGAACTTCTCGTGCGGCAATATCCGATGTCCCCATCCGATATAGGGATAGTTGCGCTTGATGTCGTGCCATCCCTCGTAATACTTGATACAGCGCACGGCTCGCTCAAAGGGCGGCAAGGCAAAAATACCCAAGTCGGTTTGGCTTGGGCTATCTGGTGTTGGTGTCTTGTTCTGTGCCATGATATTCTGGCACAGGAACAAGAATATTATAGTGATGTATGTCCTTATCTTTTTTGTCACGGATGTTGATTTTGTTTTGCTTTTGGGGATGCCATTGTTTTGTCACTTGGCATTCTTCTTGTTGAATATCTCCGCTATCATGGCTTTCACGTCCTCACCGACCTGCACGAAGTTCTTATAGAGGATGCGCTCACGCTCATCACGGCTCTTGAAGGTGTAAAACTTGGGCAGTGGCATATACTCGCTTTCCTCTTTCTTGATGTCTGCCATATTGAAGTCGGTCTTGCAATAGAACTTGCTGGTCTTGAACTCGTCGCTTTCCTGTATGTTCATACTGCCATTCATGCCTGTCTTGGTTGCCACAAAGTCTCTTGCGGTCTGTCCGCAGATCCATCCTGTTGGCATATCCGAGATTTTACTGGCTGGTACCAGACTGTCCATGTTCTCATTCAGATTAATGCTCGTCTTGTCTCTATCGATGGTCACGCCTTTCTTCAGTTGCACCACCTTTCCAAAGATGTCGGACGACAGCCATTCCAGCGTTTCCTTGCTTCGTGCCGAACCGCTCACCACATTGCCTACGGTGGTAATGATCTTCTGCATACCCACCTTTCCATAGTCTGCTTCCAACTGGGGTAACTCCTGGAATCCCAAGGCGACGCTCACCTTGTTGCTTCGGGCTGTACCTATCAGTCTATCTATCTTGTGGAAGTAGAGTGTAGGCAACTCGTCCACTATGATGCTCACTGGGATGTTCTTGCCTTGTCCTGTGTTCACTCGTGTCACCAGTCGGTTGAGGATTAGGGCATTCAATGCTCCGATGATGCTCTCCATCTCTGGGTCATTGGCTATCAGCAGATAGCTTGGGCTCTTCGGGTCACTGACCTTCAGGTCGAAGTCATCACCGTCCTTGTGGAATATCCAATAGCTTTCCTTGGTGGCAAGGCGTGAAGTATAGACACGCAGTGTACCTATCATACCCTCCAATTGCTCCATCGCCTTATTCTTCAAGGCGGTCTGGAACGGTCCCAACAATGGTGCTACCTCATTATCGGTCTCCAGCACATTGAAGATGGTCTGGTAACTCTCATTCAGGAAACTCAGAATATGGGGCATATCGCTATACTTGCCTAACCAATAGGCTGGTTCCACTTCTTCTCCTGCATGGTTAAACACCTTTCCGGTCGGTTTCATCTGCATGGTCTTCGGATCTAGTACCTTCTCCGCTATCAGCATCTTTCCGTCCTTGTCGTATGGCTCCTTGCCATAGTTGATGAAGAAGTAGATGCAGGCGGCGAGGAAGTTGACGGCTGAGGTCTGGAAGAACTGGTCGCTGCCGCCACCGCCTTCTTTCTTGCCTTTTTGCAGGGATTCAAGCAGTGTCTCTGCTGTCTCACTCGCTGCTGCCAAGTTATTGATGTACTTCTGCTGTATCGGGTTCACTCGCTTGGAGTATTCCACATCCACAAAGTTGATGGTGTTGAACTTGCAGCCTTCTGGCAGCTTGCCCAACTGTTGGTTCTTCTTGTAGTGGTAGTACAGTTTGGTTGCCAAGGTCGGGAACTTATAGTCGTAAACGACCATGGCAAAGCCTTTTGCACTGTGCTGACGGATGAACGGCTCTATAATAGAAAAAGTCTTACCGCTACCAGGCGTACCAACTACCCAAGTGCCACGGAATGGGTTTACGATGTTCACCCATCCCTTGCGGAATTTACCCTTATAGTAGTAGCGCATAGGGATATTCACGCTGTACTTGTTGTATTCTTCCTTCTGGCATTGCTCAAAACTCTCGTTCTCAAAATTGAAACGGTCTTTCATCAGTCCTTCTTTCAGGAACTTCGAAATGTTGTCCAAGGCCACATGCACTAGCACCGTTCCGATGATGGTTGCCACCATATATAGGATGATGTTCAATCTTAGGGCATAGAGACGAGTGTCCATTGCATAGCCGAAGATCCACACGGACAACACCAACAGCAGCACGCCACTCACCAAGGGGTACAGCACCTGCTTTCTGGCATCAAACTCCAAGTGTTTCTTGTTTCTCGTGCCTACACAGGTGATGCACACCAACAAGAATGTCACCACCTTGCTATACACCAGGTTGCCGTCATGGTAGATAAACCACTGTTTGATGCGGTCGTGCAGGTCACACACTACACCGCCAAAGCCGTCTATCGCCTTTGGGTCTATGGCATACTCAAAGAACTCCATCAACACGGATATGTAGATGACCGCCCTGAATATCTTGTAAAATCCTTGTAACTCCTTGCTTTCTTCCATTGGATATGATTGCTATTTTAGAAAAATCGGATTGAATGAGTCGGCTGACAGCACATCGCTATAGTTCACTTTCAAAGAGATGGTGCGACCGCTGATTTGGTTCTCCGTCATTTCGATGGTTAATTGCTTGTCATTCGGGAATGTCATTTTCCGAATGACTATCACATTGCGGTAGCCATAGCGGAAACGCTTGGTCTGCTCCAACGTGAAGACTGGATGCAACTCTACCATCTGTGAGTTGGTTGCCTTTGTGGTCTTCTTATCAGATAGCTTCAATCGTATTTGGTCTATGTCAAACGGTATGTCTGTCTTGTTCTCCACTGAGAAGTCCAAGAAGAAATAGTCGCCCGACGAATAGATGTTGTTCAGTTGCATCACCATTTTATGCGCTTTGGTCTTCACATTGTTCACATGGGCTTCCGAACTCCAAATCTGACGAGCATAACGAGCCATGTCCGTAGAGGACAATGTGACCGCAGGATTGTTATAGGCATTCTTCTCTATCTGTTGTATCTCCTTATCCGTCACTGCCTCTTGTAGTCTTGTGGTATAGAGCAGCGCATATTGTGTGCGGTATCGTTCCGTCACAATGGTCACGATGGCAAGCACCTCACCATCTTCATGCATTCCTTCCTTGGGTTTCAGACGCACGGTATTATTGATGGGCTGGTCTCCTGCTATCTTATCGGTGGATATATCCACAAAGCGGATGGGTTCACTGGCAGTAATGACTGTAGTCACTTGCTCATTCACAGTCAGTTGCTCCATTTCCTGATAGGTGCAGGGCTGATAGCTCTCCGCACTGGTCTGTTGTGCCATCATTGGAGTGGCACTTATTGCACACATAATCAGTGTGCCAATAGTCTTCTTGATATTCATATTCGTATTCGTATTCTTTGGATGTTGATGTTTACTTACTCTTGGTGTCTTTGCTGTTTATCAAGTACACAAAGGTGCCATATTTCAGTTTTACCTTGTTCTTCTTGATAGCCTTACCTATGGCATTACTTGTTTTCTGATAGGCATTCTGCATGGTCTGCATGCCCCATTGTGAAAAACTGCTGCCAGTATTGGTGGTGTTCATATCCACATTGCCGGTCACGGCTCCGCTTGCCACATCCTTGCTGGTCTCTCTAAACTGGCTGCTTGGCACATACAATCCTTCCATGCCGTCTGTATCATATAGTGACAGATTGATTTTCACTATTTCGTCATCCACCAGCACACTTTTCACCGTTCCTTTCACTCGTTGTGAGCCAAAACCGCTCATGGTGGCATACAGGTATGCGCCTTTCTTCACCACCATTTCTCCGATTTCCACATCATCAAGCAGTCGCAAGCGGACACGGCTTCCGTCCATCGCCTTGATATTCTCGTCAATGATAGCTTTGATTAGTGCAGGCTCTTTCTCATTCACTGCCAATGTATTGAAGTAATCCGATGATGTCTTTACCTTTTTCACAACCTCACTTGGCTTATCATTCTCGTCTGCTTCCTTTCGGGCATTCTCATTCACCTTGATTTTGCCCTCAATATTGATACCGCCCTTGGCTGTAGCTGTTGTTTCATCGGGTGCTGTAGCTGAAGACGAGGAGTTCTGTTGCGTGGCTTGCTGTCCCTTCAGCCTTGCTTCGGCAAGTGCCTTGTTCAGCTCTGCCAACGCTTCATTTTCTCTTTGTCGCTCATGGGCTTCTTGTGCTTCTCTCTGTTTTCCCATTTCTGCTTGCCTCTTGGCTTCGGCATCCAACTGTTGCAGTTCGGCATCTGAATACTTGCTTTGGTATTCTTCTTTTTCTTGCTCATTATCTCGGTCTATATTCTCCACGGCACTATGGTCTTCTATCTTGCCGTAGGCGTTCAACATGTTCTCATACTTGCCTCCAATACCGTCACCGCCCTTGATATGGGCTTGTGGCAGGTTCGGATTCAGATATTCCGTGGTCTGCATATTGGCATCTTGCTTCTCCGCCACCTTCGTATCAAAGAGGTCGAAGATAAAGTAGGATGCGCCGAGCAGTGGAAGATAGACAATCGCAGGTAGCATGTACTTGGGTTGTCTGAAATTGATTCTTTCTGTCAGCTTCATCGTTATTTGTCTTTATGAGGATGGCGTGCATCCTCATTGGTTCTTACTATGTTCTTTGCATTCCCCATATTCTGATGGCGAGCCTTTATCAGTGAGTCCTGTCGCTCCGTGGCGGTGCGTCGCTCTCCCTGATAGTGATAAGCTCTTGCCATGCGATAGATGTTGAAACAGAAGCTCACACCTACAAAACTGAACACGATGACCAGAAACAGTGTCTTGTGCAAGTCGGCAAACCTCTGTACCTTAGCTGCGGCCTTGTCGATTCTGCACATCCTGGCAAACTTCCTTCCGGCTCTCACGTCTCGCTCATAGCGTTCCTTGTATTTGGGGTCGTCCTTGTCAGGCATCTTCTCCCCAATGAGCATCTGCTTAAATCCTTTTGTGTTCATCGTTATTTCTTTTTTACCTTTTTACTTCTTTACCCTTTTACCTTCAATAGTTGCTCTTCGTCTTCTGGTCAATATCCTTGTTGAGCAAGGTTCTCCAGTTCACTATCAGCAATCCATGTGGGTTGTTGTCTGTCCTCGGCACTCGTTTCAATTGTCCTGCCGTCACCAGTTCACGGGTCAGCACATTGGTTCTGCGCTCGATGCGCTGTCTGCCGTAGTAGGTAAACTCCATCTTCTCCTTGTCAAACTTAATGCTGTCACAGAAGATGCTGAACACGGCACTCGTTCCCATGATGTTGGAGTAGAAGCCCTTTTCCTTCAGTGTATTGTACTGCGCCAGTCCTGTCTCGTCCACCAGATACATGGCTTTCTCCATCGTGTATTTGATGTACTTGTCATCGGGTGCCAATGTGAAGAAATAATGATGGAACATCTCGATATGACTCTTTGCTTCCACATCCAGTGTCTCATCCATCGTCGTGCGCTGCACCAGGATAGGCACATTGCCGTCCAACACATAGATTTTGTTCTGTGCATCCACCACCATGTTCTTTGCTGTCCAGATGCTGCTGATACTTATCAGCACACACCCAACCAGAAACAGGCTACAGATGATAGTCACCAACTTCACCTTATTCTCTAAATTCTTGATTACCATTGCTATAATATTTTTTACCTTTTTCACTCTTTTACTTTTTTACCTTTATCAGTGCATCACATGGGCAAGTGTCCCCTGTGCCGACATTTTGGCTTGCTGTGCCACACCCTCACCGAAATTTCTGGTAGAGAATGCGGTATCGCCCTCTGGTATCATCCATGCCGCAAGGTCTGGAACCAAGTTCAGACACTTCAATGCCACGATGCTTGCTGCCATCAGATACCCTGCCGAGAAGAACGAGTTCTGCAGATATGCTGCCATCGTCTGCTCACTGGCGGTGATAGCCGTCAGGTTCTCCACCTGTATGCAGAGAACAATGTCGAAGAGCAACAACACATAGAAGCCCACGAAGTACAACATCGCTCCATAGAAATGCACGGTCAGATACCTTGTCAGCCACTTCGCCCAACTGCTTTCCCATTTCGGCAGTAGCGAGAACGCCCATTGTATCGGTCCGAATATCGTCAGCATTCCCAACAGTATCTGCTGGCAATAGATGGTGCTCCACCAACCGATACGGAAGACGATCAATGCTATCAACATTACTATCTTGTCGATGTTCACCACTGCTCCTGCTGTCAAAGAGGTAAACCACAGCTTGGCTGCGTCCTTTTCCATATTGGTCACTTCATCCACACCTGTCTGCTCCATGGTCGATTCCACCAGATTCGGGTCTGTTGTTCCCTTATGGGCAATGTCTGCCTGGGCTTGTACGTTGGTGTACATCGTATCTCTGGTATAGATGAGCTGCTGAACTTCCGTAAACTTGTCCTCTATCTGTGTGGCTTCCGCTTCATAAAGGTCATGGGTATAACTTCCTATGGAGTTTGGAATGTAACTCAGAAAGTCCAGTACGCACCAACTGCTACCACTATTAGTCATACCAGTATCGGCTGGTGGGTACCACCAACAGAGGATGATACTTATCACCAGTGGCTTGAATAGTTTCATCACATCCAGTGGCTCATGCTTCACCATCATCTTGTAAGCCATATTTGCTGCCACCACGATGGAGAAGAGGGCTGCGAGTGCCATACACATTTGGACGACCCACCAAAAAGGTCCATTCGAGCCTGTGAAAGTAGCGTCGCACAGAAACTCGTTGGTCTGGAAAATCACGTCATCAATCTCTTCTTCCAAGATATTGATGCCGAAGTCGGATAATATGCTGCTGTTGTCTGCCATAACTCCTTATCTATTTATTTTCAAATCATTGTCATCATCGTTCGAACCGTTATTACTGCCAGAAGATGTGTTGTTTCTCACTGCCATTCCTGCCTCTCGCCATTTGCTGGATGCACTACTGATGACGCTTCGTTTGTTGGCGGTCTGGTAGTTGCCGTTTGCAGTCAACAGTTCCTTGGTCTTGCTGGTATTCGATATCTGTACCAGTTGCTTCACAAGTGTCTCGTTCTGTTTCGCCAAATCAGCATAAATCTGTAGGTACATCTTCTTACGCTTGGCATTGGGCATATAGGCATCCTTGGTGGCTTTGATGGCTGTCTCATAGACATGATAGTATTCTGTCCAGCGTTGCTTGTCACCGATGGATCCGCCTACAGGCAGGATGCGGTTGATGTTGCTCTTGAAGGCATTCATCTTACTGTTGATTTTGCTTCCTTCCACTTTCCAGGCGAGGTCAATCTGACGGTCTGCCATATTCAACGCCTCAATCTCTGCTCTCTTGGTCAAGGCTGAGTCGATGGCTTCGGCATATTCCACCTGATTGTAGGCTCCGATTCCTGCCGTGGTACGAAAACCGAGTTTGTTCTTGCTGGCAGCCGATTTCTTATAACTGTTGTGTAGTAACTGATAGTACAAATCTGGTGACAGACTACCGCTTCCTGTCTCCATCACCGTTATCTGGTTCTTTTTTGAACTGTCATGGTTGTAAGTCACATAACTCTGAGCTTTGCCTGTAACGGCTATGCCCATCATCGTCAAAACGGCTACCGCCTTTATCTTCTTTCTATCCATATCTATACATTATTATATATAATGGTTACTAACTCTCACTATTTGCTAACAAATGAATTCTTCACTCTTCGCTTAACTAATATCCAAGTTTTCCAGCAACTCGCCACCGTCCGAAGGCATCTTCCAGTATTTGCTGCTTGCTTTTGGTTCGGTAAACCTTTTCTTTCCAATAGCCGATGCGCACTTGGATATATCGCCACGACTCAAAGTAGCTTTTGTTCAGATGCTTCTCTATATTGTCAAGCGAGGTGTTGATGCTTTCCAACACCACAAGAAGGTCGGCCGTGGAACACGCTGCCGCTCCTGTGGCATACAGCACCAAGTCGCTCACGCTTTTGTAGAGATATTCGCCTTCATTTGCGATATTCTCTATGGCTCGCTTGTTGATTCCTATCAGTATGGTATCGGCAAGCGAGATGCGCTTTCGTTTGATGACTTTTTTGTTGTAGTCATCCAACAGCTTCTTATAGTCCGATATTCTGTCGCTCACACCCTCGTAGGTGGAGTACACGTTCAGACTGGTTCGTAAACTTTGATATAGCACATCTATCACATCAAATGCCCTGGTGTACTTGTCAAGGTCAACGTTCAGTTCCTTGTATGCCTTGGTCTCGTCCTTACTGTAACTGTGCAATAGTTTATTGCTGTATTCCAACGTGCTTCGTGCGAGCAACAGACTACGCTGTTTCTTGTGGTCATTGATGTAGGCTTCCATGCTGGCAACATCAAATCCCCATTGGGCGAATGTTTTAGAGGGGAGGGCGAGGAGCAAGATTGCTACCAGCAATGTTCTCACAATATCCATTCGTCGCTTCTTGCTCACTGACCCTGCAACCCTCTCCGCTGCATCAGCCTTGTATTCTTTTCTATTTCTCATTTTCATTGTCTTCATCATTAAACTTGCCGTGATAATCATCTGAATGTTTGGTGTCGGCAGCTTTCCTTAACCAACGTTTCTTGCATTTCTCCACCAGTGTCAACCGTCGTCCTTCGTCAGCATTGATATGTGGAGCGATGTCCATCAGCACGTCGATGATGTTGCGCTTGTAGTGCATCATCTTCTCCAACGACACCAAGTCTGCGTATATCTTGGTGATTCTGCTGTCCACCTCTCTGGCTATCTCTAACCTATCGCTCGACCATAGCAGATGAAAGGTATCATCGGTGTTATTGTTATCGGCAGGTGCGCTCTTAGCATATTCGGTGGTTATCTTACACGATGGATATTCCTGTGCGATTTCCGAGATGCGCTTGTTCACTTCGTCCGCCTTTTCCTGCTCGGTCTTGCTTGGGTCAAGCGTTATCACATCCACTACCGAGGTGTTGGTGTATTCCGATGTCAGCTCCCAACTGATCTGCAGGATGGCTCTGTGTATCTTGATGCCCAAGAAATATTTCGGCTTTCGGGCAATCTTCAATGTTGCCTTGAAGGTGATGATGCCGTTGATGTTGGGCATGGTGGCTTTTCGAATGTAAGTATAGCCACTCCATGTTCCTTCCCCTTGCCAAGTCAGGTTGTAGGCACTCTTGCAGTCGTTCATAATGGCTGGTATGCGATAGTAGTCATCCGTCGCCACGTCATTGTCCTTTCCTGCCTCTGCCTTGGCTTCCTCTATTTCCCTTTGTTTCTGTTGCCATGTGGCAAGTTCTTTGTTCAGTTGGTCGATGGTAGTCTTGTTCTTGTTGTATTGCTCCCGATACTTGGCTGCATCTTCCACACTTGCATTGGCGATTTGCTTGACAAGTGACTTGTTCTCGGCTTCCAACTGACTGATTTGAGATTGCAGAGAGGCTATCTTGACATTGGCTTCCTGCTCTTGTTTATACAAGTCCGAGAGGTCGAGGGTGTTTTCTGTCACCGATGTTGTCATGGCGCATTTCTTGCTATGGTCATTCAGCGAACCTCCACAACTCTTGCATTTGTATTGTGTGGTGCCTTGCCCCAACTGCACACCGTCGCTGCATGTCACACTAATGGTCACGCTCTCGCATCCCTTCAGTTTGGTGGCATCGGTTGCCTGATAGTAGTTGCGTGCATCACTGCCTATATAATAGGTATAGCCTTCCTCGTTGTCATTCTATTCACTCAACCGGGCTTGCAGCTGTGCCTTGAATGTGTTCAAGTCCATCGAATAGGAATCGAAGACTGCCTCATGCACTTCTTCTGTTCTGTTCCAACTCTTATACACCTGTATCTCGTAGGCGTATGCCTTCTGTTTCTGTCCTTTCTTTTTGCTGCTGATGATGTAGCTGTTCAACCAGTAGCTGATATTGTAGGTAAAGCCGTCATTCTGGTTGTTGAGCTGTTGCACCCTTGTCCTTGACCATCCTGCATGATTCTCCGAGTTTTGCAAGATGGCTTCCTTTTGGCTGCTGTTGGGATAGAAGTTGGCATCCTTGGTGTTGATTCTGTACCAGTGGTCGCCTTTCAAGATGCTGTTGTCATCGGTGGGCGGTACATAGTCGCACAGTTTTTCTCGTCCTTGGTCTCGTCGGGCGATATACCATCTTTGCGTGTAGTAGTTTCCTGCCGTCTCATCCAGATAGTCCGTCATCCATGAGGTGAGGTTATAGTTGGCAAGAGAGAAAAGTCCTGCCACGTTGTCCTTGCCTCCAATCATGCCCAAGAGGGTGTTGCCAACGCTCTTGTCAAGACTTTTGAACAGCGAGGAATAGTTATCCACAATGTCGATGGCTGCACTGAGCTTGCCTTGGAAGAGATCGTTGAACTGGCTGCTCTGCAACAGGGCATTGCCGATATTGTTCATTCCTGCTCCTGCAAGGTTGGCTCCTGCCTTATACAGATTGTCGATGTCGGATTTCAGATTGTCCACTGTAAAATTGCCTGGCACCTTCGACAAATCGTCCAACATCTTCTTCCAATCCACGTTGCCAATCTCTGAAAGTTTCAGGATGGCAGCTATCTCCTGGTTGATTTGCAGAAAGGCGATGTCCGAGAATGTGAGGGTGCTGTTTGTTACCACACTCTCAAACTGCATACACAGGTTCTTGGTGTCATCACATATCTTCACGAGATAACTTCCCCAATAGAGGGCAGTCTGCGGACTTTTCAGCATCATTCCTGCCACCGTCCATATCTTCGGCATGATTTTGCCCGACACCATGTTGTAGATACGGCGGTAATAGTAGTTCTCTGTGCTACTGTTCCAGATGCCCAACTCCGTCATTGCCTTGCGCTCCAGAAACTTGGAGGCGTAGATACCGGCACTCGCCACTTCTGCTGCATTATAGTGCTTCAAGATGTTCTGCACCTGCTCGTTATAGTATGCCTCTGCCACGGCTTCCGTTCCGTATGCAGCAGCCATAGCAGCCACCGTCTGCTTGTCATAGTTCACGCTGTAGTACTGTGCGTCAGCCTTTGCCAACACACAGACTATCAGCATTATGATGGATAGAAGTCGTTTCATCTTTGATTACTTTTTATTTTTGTTCCCTAAATTCAGTACTTTTCCTGCCTGATTTACCTTTTGAGCAAAGGCGAGGCTCTTGCTGATACCACTTGCATCCCAATCCCTGCAATAGGCTTCAATGGCCTGCTGATGATTACATTTCAACTCTCGCTTGTATAGCTTCAACGCTTCCTTCTCCGCTCGTTCCGTGGTGTAGGTCATATAGCACTCATGCGGTTCCTCCACACCATACACATTACTGGTCTGTCCTCGTCTGATGAACACTTCACGAAAGAAACTGCGCCCTTCCTTATTCTCCAAACGGTTGATGGTGAATATCTTCTTGCAGTCCACATCGGTCAAACCGAGTATAGCCTTGATGGTGTCAAAGCGTTCCTTGAACTTGCTCTGGTCGAGCAACATCACCACATCCGAATTGTTGATGATGGCTTCCTTCACTATCTCACTGCCGATGATGTCCTGTATCTCCTGTGTCACCACACCCACGCTTGCCCAGAATTTTCTGGCGGTCTTATACAGATATTTTATGTATTCCGCCATCATGGGCGAGGCGATGGCTTTCCATGCCTCCTCGATGATGAGCATCTTTCGGTTCTTTTTGATGCGCATCTTCTGCAGGAACACGTCCATGATGATGAGTGTCACCAGTGGAAAGAGCAGTGGATCATCCTTGATACTGTCGATTTCGAAGACGATGAAGGTCTCATCAAACAGACTGCTGTCCATATTCTCATTCAGCGTCACATCGTGGCTGCCTCCTTTATAGAAGTCCTTCAACAGATAGTTGTAGGATGACAGGTCTATGCCATGCAGACCGTTCTCCTCGCATATTTTCGGCAGTCGCTCAGTACTGAACTCATAGAAAGTGTTGAAACAGAGGTCGCTCACTCTCTTGGTGGTGAAATAGGCATCGTAATACTCGTTGATGACTTGTTCTATCAGTCTGTCTTCGGTCTTGCTCACTGTGCCTTGACTTCCTTTCCATATCAGCATCACCAGGTTCTTCAGGAATCCCAACTTCTCGATGTTCCATTCCTCTCGCTTGATTTTGAAAGGGTTCATCGTGATAGGATGTTCTTCTGTGTAGGATATGTATTTGCCTCCAAAGTATTCACATAGTCCCTCATACGAGTTTCCTGTATCTACCAACACGATGTCGGTGTCCTGCTCATGGGCTTGGCGCACCATGGAGTTTACATAAAAA
>ERZ1034701.364-NODE-364-length-19055-cov-9.893895_pt1 | contig 19055 bp, 7 predicted proteins | sample MGYA00520651_ERZ1034701 | MGnify/ENA primary metagenome ERZ1034701 (study PRJEB33766, sample SAMN09781713) | gut metagenome | biome: gut microbiome | host: Homo sapiens | place: Madagascar | study: EMG produced TPA metagenomics assembly of the PRJNA485056 data set...
CAATGGCTCAGATCACTACTTCTGGTATCAGTGGTAAGATTACAGCCGATGGCGAGGATGTCATTGGAGCTACTGTTACCGCTACTCACCAACCATCTGGTACGGTATATCGTGCCGTATCCAATATCGATGGTCGTTATATCATTCAGGGTATGCGCCCTGGTGGTCCTTACAAGGTAGTGGTATCTTACATTGGTTATCAGGACAAAACATTGAACAATGTGAGTCTTACTTTGGGTGAAAGCACCAATTTGGCTTTCTCTCTCAAGGAGGATGCACATCAATTGCAGGAGGTCGTTGTTTCGGGTAAGGCTGGTCTTGCTGCTTCCCGTACAGGTGCTGCTACCAGTATGAACGCTGCACAGATCAATGATATGCCTAGTATCACCCACGGCATCGCTGATGTGGCTCGCTTGAACCCACAGCTCACCGTTACTCAGTCTGGTACCATGTCATTTGCAGGTGTTAACAACCGCTACAACAACTTCATGATTGATGGTGCTGCCAACAATGACGTGTTTGGTCTTTCAGCCAGTGGTAATAATGGTGGTCAGGCTGGTACTCAGCCAGTGTCCATGGAGACTATCGAGCAGATTCAGGTGAGCGTGGCTCCATTTGATGTGCGCCAGAGCGGATTCACCGGTGGTGCTATCAATGCCATTACCAAGAGTGGTACCAACCAGTTCCACGGTTCTGCATACTATTATGGTTACAATCAGGACCTCATCGGCTCTAAGTATCCTTACCTCGATGGTACTGGCTATGCTCCTAAGTATCAGAAGCAGACAGAGTATAACATGGGCGTTACCCTCGGTGGTCCTATCGTCAAGAACAAGCTCTTCTTCTTCGCCAACTATGAGCGCACCAACAAGACTTATCCTAACCTGTATGGTGTAGACTCAGGCAACTCTAAGGTGAATACCGATCAGGCTAAGGACATCCTGAACATGCTCCAGCAGATGGCTGAGAAGCAGGGTGTATCATTCAACGATTACTTTAGCAATCAGGATATTTATACCAAGAGCGATAAGGCTGGCTTGAAGCTTGACTGGAACATCAACGAGTTTAATAAGTTTGCCATCCGTTGGAGCTTGGTAAAGGCAGAGCAGTTGAGCGGTGGCGGTAGCGCAAGCAGCTTGAATACTTATGCTTACAGCTATCCATTCAAGAGCAATACCAACTCATTCATCGCTGAGCTCCAGAGCCGTCTTTCTCCAGCTGTGAGCAATGAGGCTCGTGTCAGCTTCGTTCGTGTACGAGACAAGCGTGACATCAAGGCCAACTTGCCTATGATCAGCATCTCGGGTGTGGGCAATGGTTCTGTGAATATCGGTACGGAGCGCAACTCTCAGGCCAACTACCTGAACCAGGACATCTGGACATTCGAGGACAACTTGACTTGGCTCCATGGCAGTCATACCTTCATCTTTGGTACTCACAATGAGGTGTATCATTTCAAGAACATGTTTATCTCTGATAAGTTTGGTTCTTATACCTTCAAGGGTTATGATGCGTTCAAGTCATACTATGATGACTATATGGCTGATAAGTTGGATCCTTCCAAGGCTTACATGGATCAGTATCGTTATGCACAGGCTAATGTGGATGTTACTGGCGATCCTAACTGGGCTTCAGAGTTCTCTTCTGGTCAGTTTGGTTTCTATGCACAGGATAAGTGGGCTGCCACCAACAACTTCACTTTGACTTATGGTTTGCGTTTGGATGTGCCAGTGTTCTTCGATACTCCAGTGGAGAACAAGGACTTCAACGAATTGTCTGAGAAGATGGGTTGGGGCTTGAAGACCAATGACAAGCTCAAGTTCTCTCCAATGGTATCTCCACGAGTAGGTTTCCGTTGGGACATCAACAATGATCGCAAGTTCATCCTCCGTGGTGGTGCTGGTGTCTTCACAGGTCGCATCCCATTCGTTTGGGTAAGCAACAATTTCTCTGGTACAGGTCTTCAGCTCTCATCTTATGATAGCAGCAACTCTACTACCAAGGGCTTGGAGTTGATCCTTGACCCTAACAAGCAGAATGCAAATGCCGACAAGATGAAGGTTACTGCTGGTAACCAGGATGTTGCCGTATGTGGCAAGAACTTTAAGTTTGCGCAGAATCTCCGCTTCAACCTTGGCTTTGACTTCGAGGCTTTGGGCATCAACTGGACAGCTGAGGCTATCTACTCTAAGACATTGAACGATATTCTCTATAAGAACCTCGCTCAGGAGCAGACTGGTGAGACTTTCTCCCAGAAGTACGGATATGAGTGGGACAATCGTCCACTCTATCAAAGCGTAGTGAAGGGTACTCCTATCGCAGGCGTCTATGCCCTCGGCAATACATCCAAGGGTTATACCGTCAACCTCTCTTTGAAGGCTGAGAAGCATTTCGACTTTGGTCTCGACTTGATGGCTAGCTACACTTGGACCCGCTCACGCAGTGCTGCCAACGGTGGTTCTTCTGTAGCTAAGAGTAACTGGACTTACCAGTATACTCATCGTGACTGCAACGACTTGGAGGTGGGCAATTCTGCTTACAATGTGCCTCATCGCATCCAGGCTTCTGCTTTCTATCACATCCAGTATGGTCATCAGAAGAGCTGGCAGACCACTATCGGTTTGATCTACCAGGGTAAGAGCGGTGCTCCATATACCTATTATTATTATGGTGACGTGAACGAGGATGGCTCTAAGGGCAATGACTTGTTCTATATTCCTACAGATGCACAGATAGACAAGATGCACTTCGAGGAGACCAAGTATAACAAGAATACCTTCACCAACCGTATGTTTGGCGACAATCATGGCGACAAGCTTACCGAGGATATGCAGCGTGAGATGCTGAAGAAGTGGATTGCTGATGACCCATATTTGAGCAAGCATCGTGGCGAATACTACGAGCGTTTTGCCGACAACTTGGCTTTCGAGCATCACTTCGATGTTCACTTCGCTCAGAAGTTCAGCTTCAAGGTGGCTGGTCAGATTAACTCTATCGAGTTGAGTTTCGACATCTTGAACGTAGGTAACCTCTTGAACAAGGACTGGGGACATACTTATGGTGATGGCTTCGGTGCATACTATTCACCTGTCAATTATCAGGGTGGTGGTGTTTACAAGTTTGATGGTGCTTATGCTTACAAGAGCTATAGCGATTACTACAGCCGCTGGCGTGGTCAGGTAGGTTTGAAGTACACCTTCTAACTCCTGCATTTATTAAACTTTTATAAGTCCCTAGTGTCGCTAAATGCGATACTAGGGCTTTTTTGTTACAGTACATCTCATTCCTCAGATAAAAGTAATTGATAAGCAAAAAACATCAGAACAAAGTGTATAATATGTTATAAAAATGTGGTTTTATAGGTATAAAATGTTTTGTTTTACAAATCTTAACGGAATTACCCCCCCCCTTATTTGAAATATTCTGCATATATTTGCAGCGATAATCAACGATATGCTAAGCTTAAAAGCGAAGTATAAAAAGTAAAAGTATACCTAGATTTATGATTAATTATGTGTAAAACGATGGTGATGAAAATGTCTTTAGCTACCATGCTACTGATGTTAATCTCAATGAATGGCTTTTCGCAGAACGTTGGGGTAAAGAGCAATTTGCTGTATTGGGCTACAACCACTCCCAATATCGGACTTGAAACTGCTGTGGGGAAGAAGCATACCGCACAGGTATTTGTTGGCTTCAATCCTTGGAAACAGTCAGGAGGTGACCAGTCTAGTCTCCGCCACTGGCTTGTAATGCCGGAATACCGCTATTGGTTCTGTCAGAATTTCAATGGCTGGTTCCTCGGTACTCATGCCATGGGTGGACAGTTTAATGCCGGAGGCGTCAAGCTGCCTTTCGGATTAAAGAAAGGTTTGCGCGACCATCGCTATGAGGGATGGTATATCGGTGGAGGCGTGACTGCTGGCTATCAGTGGCCACTTTCCAAGCACTGGAACCTGGAGACGTCGGTGGGCTTCGGCTACGACTATATCCAGTATGATAAGTTTAAGTGTGGCAATTGTGGCGAGAAAGTCAATTCCTCTCACGACAACTATGTGGGTCCTACCAAGGCTGTCCTCTCCCTCATTTATATGTTATAAACCCTTTTAACATTAATGATCATGAAACTTTCAAGAAATACCACCTATTTATTATATGCTGCCTTATTGATGGCTCCTGCAACAGTCATGGCACAAGACTGCCACGACGTGAAGCTGGCTGCCAACAAGATACAGGTTAGCAATGTGCAGGTGGCACATCAAGACAACTTTGTAACTGTGGCGATGGACTTGATGCTCGACTCCCTGAATCTTCCTTCCAACTCGCAGCTCATCTACACCCCGATGGTGCTGAGCCAGCAATGGAAGTTTAAGCTGCCAGAGATCGTGATCAATGGCCGCCGCCAGCAGATTATGTATGAACGAGGCGTGAACAATAAGCGCATGCAACTATCGCCCAAGGCTCTCGTGGTGCGCCGCAAGAATCATACCCAGCAGTTGGTGCAGTATCAAGCCACCATTCCGCTCTCTGAGCAAATCAAGAACTTTGACCTCAATATGCACGAAGACCTCTGCGGATGTGGCGACTTGGAGGGAGGCAACGACTTCACACTGCGCAAGCGTCGCCAGCCTCAGGCAGTGTTCCTCTGTCCGGCGGTGGAGGCGGTGAAGATACGCCATCTGGACAAGCGTGCCTATATCGACTTCCCGGTAGACAAGATAGAACTCCATGCCGATTATCGTCGCAACCCAGCCCAGCTGGACAGCATCATCAGCACCATCAATGCGCTGAAGGACGATAAAAACCTGGAGGTGAGCAGCATCAATATCCACGGCTATGCATCACCAGAAAGCCCATATTCGCATAATGACTATCTGGCTCGCAATCGTGCCAAGACCCTCACCGACTATGTGCGCCGCATGGTGAAATTGCCCAACAGCATCTTCACTGTCTCATCCACAGCCGAGGACTGGGACGGACTGCGTGCCTACCTGAAGGAGAGTAATCTGGAGCATAAGGAGCAAATCCTAGCCATCTGCGATGATGAGCGCCTCAGTCCGGATGCCCGTGAGCAGAAAATCAAGAAGCTATATCCTTCAGAGTATCGCTTCATGCTTGATACCTGGTATCCAGCCCTCCGCCATTCCGACTATCACATCACTTACAAGGTGAAGCCATTCAGCGTGGAGGAGGCCAAGGAGATTATCAAAACCAAGCCTCAGCAGCTCAGCCAGGAAGAGATGTTCCTGGTGGCTCAGACCTATGAGCCAGGCAGCAAGGAATTTAACGAAGTAATGGAAACTGCCGTAAGAATGTTCCCAGACAATGAGACGGCAAACCTCAATGCAGCCTGCACCCGCCTGAATGCTGGCGACCCAGATGGCGCTAAGCCTTATCTGGACAAGGCAGGCAATAGCCCCGATGCCCAAAAGGCTCGAGAGGTATATGAACAACTAAAGACAGGCAAGTGGTAACCTCCACTTGCCTGCCCATAGAAAAACAACCTGTTTATAGAAAAATAGAAAATAAGAACTATCATAATAAAAGAACTAATGAGATTCTCGCCTACATAGTGGGCAGATAAATACCAATTAATCAGTATATTAAATATAAATCACTAACACTATAAATTTTTAGAAATTATGAAGAAATCAATGTTATTTTCCGTAGCATTGGCAGGGCTAATGCTAGGTTCATGTTCTAGTAGCGACGACTTGAGTGGTAGCGGAACGAGCGAAAACAAGAATGGTAATGGCTATGTGGCATTCACGATTAATCTGCCTAGCCAAAGCAGTGCTGGCTCTCGTGCTAACGATGAGTTTAAGGATGGATTAAAGTCAGAGTATGATGTGAAGGATGCAACCTTGTTGCTCTTTGATGGCTCTTCTGAAACTGAGGCAACTTTTGCTAAGGCTTATAAGTTGAATACTGCGCCTTGGACTGATGCGGCTGGTGATAAGAATGTTACTACCACTTCTGCCACTATTGTTAAGAAGGTGGATGCGCCAACACGTTATTACTATGCGCTTGTTGTGTTGAATAAGAATGGCGTCTTTGATCTCGACCAAGATGGTAATGTTACTATTGGCTCTTCTCAGTTTACTGGCAAGCTTGCTGACTTCTTGAAGAATGCTACCGATAAAGACTTGACTAAGTCTGGTTTCTTCATGGCAAATGCTCCTTTGGCTACTAAGCCAGGTGGTTCTACCGATCCTTCCGGTGCAGAGTTTAAGACATTGGTAAGTCTTGATGGTAAGATTAAGGAAACAGAGGCAGAGGCTAAGGCTGCTCCTGCCGATATTTATGTGGAACGTGCTGTGGCTAAGGTTACTATGAAAGCGCCTACTGTTACTACTGTAACAGGTTCCATACCATTGGGCTCTACTGAAGAGGTTAAGCTTGCAATTACGGATTGGGTAGTGGACAATACCAATAAGACTAGCTATTTGGTGCGTAATACTGAGGGGTTTGATAGCTGGCTTAGCTTGAAATCTAATGCTACTACTGTACCTAATGGATATCGCTTTGTGGGCAGTAATGAGGTAGCTTCTGGTTTGTATCGTACCTATTTCGCAAAGGATATGAATTACGATGTTGTTGGAACAAATGCCTTTAAGGACAATAGTACTTCGATGAAGAATACTTTTGGAGATGAAAATCCTCAGTATTGTTTTGAGAATACATTCGATGTTGATAATCAGAATGATAACCAGACCACTCGTGTCTTGATTAAGGCTAAGTTGAATGCTGGTAATGATTTCTACGTTATCAATGGTGACGAGAACACCATCTATAAGAAGGACGTCGTTGTCAAGGAAATCAAGAAGGCTTTCTTGACAGAGTATGAGAATTGGATTAAGACAAACGTAACTTCTCCAGCAACTGTTGGTGAAGACCAACTTACTGTTGATATTTCTGATGCAGCAGGTAACGTAACTCTAAATTCCATAGCTATCAATGGAGTTAGCTATGCATCTGGAGTAACTGCCCTTCCTGATAATTATCAAGAAGCTGTAATGAACAAGATTGGTGACATCACTGAATATAAGAATGGTGAGTCTTACTACTTTGTTCGCATAAAACACTTTGGTGATGATTTAACTCCTTGGAACACAACAGAGACTGCTAAGCCATCTACAGCTTCTGTATATCCAACAGGTACTAATCGTGAGGGCAACTATCTCGGTCGTTATGGAGTGCTCCGTAACAACTGGTATGATATTGAGGTTACGGGTGTAAAGGGCTTAGGTTCAGCTAAGGTTCCTTCAGTTACCACTACTACAGACGATGAGTTGGAGTCTTACATTGCAGTAAGAATCAATGTCCTCTCATGGGCTAAGCGTACACAGAGCACCATCTTGCACTAAGCAAGAGGAGCTCTTGACAAAACTTTTAGGAAAAATAACTAGTAAATAGAAGCGATATGATAGCGCAGATGTTAAGTAAAAAGATGAAAGGGTGGGTGGCTGCTGCCATGACCCTGCTGCTCGTTACCGGGTGCCATGACATGTGGCATCAGGACTATAGCGACTGTCCGTATGGAGTATACGTGAAGTTTAAGTACGACTACAACCTTCAGCGTGCCGACATGTTCCCAGACCATGTGGGGCAGGTTACGCTCTATGTATTCGACGAGAATGGCAACTACGTAACCCAGCAGACGGAGACTAACTCTGCGCTATCATCGCCCCTCAAGGACCCTAACTATGTGATGCATGTGGAGAATCTTCAGCCCGGAAAATATCAGTTCCTCGCCCTTGCTGGGCAGAACGATTACGCCGAGCAGCTGAAGACTTCCCGTGCCAAGTTCGTTCGCACCGAACCTTCTGCTGGCGACAATATGCAGAAACTGGAGGTGAACTTAGACCATCAGGACCGTGGCGACTACGATGAGGTGGAGAATCAATCTCTCCCTCTCGATACCCTCTGGCATGGCAAGTTGCTCGAAGGCATCGAGGTATCGGCATCTAAGCCTGCCTACGCCACTATCCCTCTGATTCGCGACACCAAGAAGATCAATGTGACCCTGCGTGAGCTGGAAGATCCCACCACGATGAATGTGAACAACTATGAGATGACCATCATCGACCACAATGCCCGCATCCTTTGGGACAATTCGCTCGATGAGAGTCGCCAACTCCGCTATACGCCTCATGCCACTTGGAACACGAGTGATGCCGAGGAAGGCACAGCCTCCGACGCCACTGGCAATCCGATAGCAGGCGTGGGCAAGATAGCGCATGCCGACTTCATGACCTCTCGCATCTTGAAGCATGATGACATCAACCAGGACGGTCGCCTCATCATCGTGGACAAGGAGACGCAGAAGCCTGTGGTGGATGTCAATCTCCCTGATCTCTTGAGCCGCATTCGCACAAGCGAGGAGTTCAGCTATGGTGTGCAGGAGTTCTTGGACAGAGCCTACGACTATAAGCTCCAGTTCTTTATCCAGGGTGGCAAGCTCAAGTATTGCTACATCACCATCAGCGTGAATGTACTGAGTTGGAGCAAGCGCATCCAGTTTGAGGATCTCGGCTAGGAAGGCTCGCTACCCAAGATGATGAAATACCAAAAAAAAGAAGAAAACGGATTAATCTAGAATATATGTTGACCAAGAAAACGATAACCCTTTCATTGCTAGCCCTATTGCTGGTGATGTCGTTCGCATCCTGTGCGAGCGACACAGCCAGTGATGTCCCAGTGTCACCCCTCGACTCCAAGGCTTATCTCCAGATACAAGTCCATGTGGATGGGGGCGCAGGCTCTCGTGCCTCTGCCGGACCAGCTGGCGGAGAAGATGGCGATGGAAGGGAAGGAGCCAAGGAGAATGAGAACAAGATCAGTAATCTGACATTGTTGCTGTACCAATCAGATAAGTCTGACTGGACCGATGACGATGCCACCATAGCTTATGTGTATACTTTCCAGTCATTTACCTCGTCAACTTCAGGTGATTCCTATACTTGTCGCTCTGCTGTCAAAGAGATAGATCCTCAGATTATGCAGCATACCTATCATGCTCTGCTCATAGCCAATGCCGGAGCCGATTACTCATGGAAAGGCAAAAAGCTAAGCGATGTGAAGGATGCTATGATTAATAAGTTGTGTACCAGAGCCGCAGCCATTGATGACTTTTCTGACTTTGTGATGTCTTCCAAGACGGATGCACAGCTCCAGATAGAAGGCAATCCTGGCGATGGCACTGAAACTAATCCATACATTCTGGAAGCCACGGTAGAAAGATTGGCTGCCCGTATAGACATCGAGCCTAATGCAACATTTGCAGATAATGGCTATTATTATCATGTTGTGAATGACAAGGGGCATGTGATAGGTGGCTTCAAGCTAGAGGCTGTGGTTCCAACCCATGTCTTGACCTCTGGCGAGTACCTTATCAAGCGAGTATCTGGCGATTATGTACTAAGTCCTTCCGCTCCAACCATCGGCAATGCCGAGGGCGCTGCTGCTTTCTATCAAGTGCCAGAAGTAGCTGAGTCGAATAGCTTCATTCTAGATTACGTGAAGGAAAACACTTCCACCTCATCTACTTATGCCGATTATACTGGTCTTCTGTTCAAGGGTAAGTATTATGACTTTTCAGATTGGGATGCCACCAATAAGCGTCCGAAGACTGGCGCAGCACCCACTGATAAGGAGTATACCTATACTATCCGCCACAGCGCCCCCACCGGCACAGGTTTGCCCTCTGACCCTATGCACTTTGGCATCGTGAGGAACAACATCTATCGAATCAAGATAGAAGGTGTGCAGGGTGATGGACCGGAAGGACTGAAGCTGACAGTGAATGTGAGGAAGTGGGCTACTTACAAGCATGAGGAAACCTCAATGTAAAATAAAGGAGAAAAACAAATGAAAACGATTAGAATCATACATACGGTATTTGTCTTGATGGTGCTAGCCATACTCTCGGCTTGCACCCTGGATAATGCTGACTCTATCGGGGGAGGAGAAACGCAAGCAGGGAAGACGACCGTCCACATGACGCTTTCCACCACAGCTCCTTCGGCTAGTAGGGCCGCTACGCTGTCTTGGACAGAGGGCACGGATGCCGAGAACATGAAGAGCTGGGTCGTGGCATTTGTTAAAAATAAGCAGGTGGTGGCATTCGCTGAAAATCAGAATGTGGCTGATGGTAAGCGCATCCAAGATGATGTAACCATCACTGGCTTGACCCCAGGCGAAACTTATCAAGTATATTCCTTTGCCAATCTATCGGCAGCTGAATTGGGAATCAGCCAAAATGCCACGGTAGATTTCGATGCCAAGACCTGGAAGATGCCGGGCAACGGATATGACGTGTCAGCCAAAGGCATCCCGATGAGCAACAAGCAGGAGGTAACGATAGGTGAGGATGGCAATCCAAGCATAAGTGAGCTTTGGGTAGTGAGAATGCTAGCCAAGGTTACCTTGCAGTTTAAGAATCCAAGTTCTACGGCTCTGGAAATCAAGAGCATCACCATCAATGACATCATGCAAAATCCTGCGGCTGATGCAGAGGGAAACATCATGCTTCTGCCTAAGCATAGTGATGCCAATAAGGATGAGGTGATATGTGAACCTAATCTCTCTGCCCATGCAGTAAGCCAAAGCTATACGTATACATTGCCTTCGGCTAAGACTATAGCAGCCAATACTTCGGGTTATACAGCTGAGAATGAAGTCTCATTCTATGTGAATGAAAGCGTAGCGGGCAATACTTCCAAGTATTTCATCATCAACCTGAATACATCAGCAGGAGTCAAGCGTTACGCCCTGTTCCAGGATTGGACAACGATAGCTCGAAACGACCATCACATTCTTCCAATCTCATTAGATGATTACAAGTTGAAGTTTGATGTTCAGTCCTTCTCTGCCATCGGTCTCTATCCATCCATAACAGATAACGGAACCACTCTTTCCTACACCTGTTATTACCCGGAAGAGGAATTCCATATCCAGCCAAAGGTTGTAAAGGCTGATGATTCCGAGGTTTCCGGCACCATCGACTATACCAATGTAAAATGGGAGTTAATCCAAGAAGATGGTATGTCGGATGCCACTGCCGCAGAAACGAATGCCAAGAAAGTTTTTAAAGTTCTTCCAGCCTGGAATACATCCACCGGCTATTTCGAAGGTATCTTCAATGATGATAAAGCCGACAAGCAGAGTGCCCTCTATCAGGTCACAGTCCCTATACCGGGCGAAATCGGCAAGTATCTAACATACAAGATACTTTTCACCAAGGATTTGAGAAGCTTTGCTGCTCGTAAACATTATACACGTAAATACTATCGCTATGAATAAAATTAAAAACATATATCGAACTCTCATCCTTCTCCTCCTTTCATTGGTTTTAATGCCAGTGGAAGGATGGGCTAGTGATGGGTACTTTGTTGCTAGTAATACTGAATTAAAGATGGATTTTAGTGAATATGCTCTTAATAAGTATACTGTATGCGCTTTCTATTTCGAAAAAGATGGTACTAAACTAAGTACTGCTTCTTGGACAATAAAAGGTGTGTATTCGAACACATTGACTACATCTGAAGATTGGAAACAGCAATGGAGAGATAATGAATATGTTTATATTAGGAAAAACGGTGAAATGAATCAAGCACATTTTCAATTTGCTGTAGAAAGTTTTGAGTCAAGTATTCATAATTCGAAATTAATCCTCCTTCTTTCAAACGATGCCAATCTCTTAACCGAAAAAGAGAATCTTGCTGGCGTCAAAAAGATGGAATTCGATATATATACAGAAGATGGCTTGAATTCTTCTGCGATTAAGTATGGCAGTAACTCACCAACTTTTTCTAAAGCAGAAAGTACTTCTAGAATCCCAACAGCTGCGACCTCAACCAATGTAACTTTGCCTGATTTCAATGCAAGGTATTTGCGTTGGCAGTTGTTTGAGTCTGAGACTGCTACAACTCCAGTTCCTTCCATAACAGATATATTGAGTAATTCTTCATCAGCAGTTAAAGGTTCTGATTTGATTTTCTTTAATGCTACCGATATAGCCAATGAAGCAGCCCGTACTGTGTCTTTTGATTTCTCGAAACTTCCGACAGGCGCTGATGTAGAGAAATATGTCTTGAAGTGTACCTGGGCAAATAATGATGGTAATGATGCAAAGGTGGTAACATATAATGGAAAGACCTATATTCTTCAGGAGCCAACTCTTAATGGTGAATATACCTACAAGTTTGTAAAGCAGGAAACACTTGATGCGCTTCCTTTGGAACTTTCTGCTGATAAAGGGGATGCTGTGCCTACTCATGATGTAGATGCGATATATAAAGACGGAAAACTCGAAGTAAGTTTGAAAGATGTAGTTCCTTATATCCTATCTGATTTTGGCGTAGCTGATAAGAAAGATGTCTGCGACTTCTATATGCGTTGGGTATTGGCTGACAAGGATGGCACTATCATAAGCGCTAATTCTAATAATGGCGCTTTGGCTTTGCGCAAAACTTCTGATGGTGCGGGGTATTACACCTTGTTATCGACTGATGGTTCTTCTTTGTTGCCTAATGGATTGAATGTAACTTTCGAGTTGCCTTCCGGTTCTTCATGGTCTTCTGATATGAAGGTATATTGTTTGTTGAGCAATGACCTTACAGGATATGAGGCTCAATATGGGGTTATTACAAAAGAACCATCTGCTTTCAAGAGCAAGATAAATGTAAAGCTCTATTCTCCAGATAATCTTCCATTTAAGCATTACGAAGGTATCGCCAATAAGAAGGGAGATTGGGATATGGTGAATGGGCAGACCTATCAGAAGACTCATGAATGGGAGTATTATTACTATGTTGATGGAACTGAAGACAAACAGCAGATTCTCTTATCCCTGCCTTTCCAGTGGTATGAAGCTTCTGGTAATAACCTAGAACCTCGTGGTTATTTCCGTTGGTATGATTATAATACTGATCAAGAATCAGATCATCTAATAGTTTGTGGTGATGAGACACAAACAAAATTATTCAAGAAGGGAACTTGGGGATTGTTCGCCAATAATATCGGTGCACATCCTACTAAAGACCGGATAGGTGTTAATTATAGTACTTCCCATGTTGACGCTTCATGGGAAGGGGAGACTATTGCCTGTGATGTAAGTAGATATATTGACGGAATGGATGAGTCAAAGACTTATCTGCTCCATGAACCTACTTTGTCTATTCGTTACATCTTCCATATTCTTCCCAAAAAGAAGATTGCTGATGATATCATGACTGCATTATGTAATCATGATGATGGTGATTATACTTATGAAGATAATAAGAAGGTTACATTTGGTTATAAGGATGAAAAGTCAGAAACAACATTGCGTTTGCAATTGAATGATATTTCTCGATACTCATTTTATCCGATGACATCTGATGGCTTGAAAAAGGTTGTATATAATAATGATATAACTGAAGCTGATTTTAATACGTCAAAATATGTATCCGTTCCTCAGTACGGAGGTTCTGTCCTATGGCGTATTTATGATGTTTCTAAATCAAAATATTGCAAGTTATCTGGGGATAGTCGCTTTCTTGATTTAAGTGAAGAAAAATTGAATGCTGCTGATTGGTTTAATTTGGAAGGTTCGGCTATTGGTGCTAGTGATAAGCCGGTTATAGATAAAGGTATTCCTGTATTTGTTGTAGCTTATTTGAAAGCTGGAGACAATATGTGTCCTGTAGCTAACTTTGATGTTCGTTTTATGGATTTCCATCCAATGACACATGAGCAGATAACTACTGCAGGCTATAATAACAGAACCATATCATATCTTGATGCGCATTATCAAATGGCAACCAAACCTATTTCATTTGATGATGATGATGTTGAGCAAACGGTGGCAGCCCCAACAACTCCAGATGACAACCAAGACCGATTGCCATCAAGATGGGATCGACGTGCCTATAGCTTCGTATATCGTGATTTGATAGACTATGATGCAGCTGTTACTGGTTATTCAGGTATTGGACATTCCCCACTTCATGGAGATTATGGACTTTATAAAACTGCTAATATTTCTGGTATTTCTGGAAATCATTCTGGTGGTACGGATAATTATGTTTGGTGGACAGATAAAACCTTGTATGATCGCACGTATGAAATGACGAATGGGTCTCAGTACGGACACTTCCTTTATGTGGATGCTTCTGATGAGAGTCGTCAGATAGCAGCTGCTGATTTTAAGGCAAATCTCTGTACTGGTATGCAGATGATATTTTCTGCTAATGTCGCAGATATGACTCAAGCCAATGAACTCCCTCAGGTTATGTTTAAACTTTATGGAGTGAATTATGATGCAGAAGGGAATATACTGAGTCAAAAACTGCTTCATTCTTTTTCTTCGGGAGATTTTGCTAATAATGTGGAAGATAGTCCTTGTCTTAAAGCTAAATGGTATCAGGTTTATGGTAAAATTGTCCTCCAGAAGGAATCTGGTGTAGAGAATTATACTGATTTTAGAGTAGTAATTGATAACTATTGTAAAAATACTGAAGGTGCTGACTATGCCGTAGATGATATCCGTATATATATCGAACCAGCCAAGGTGCAGGTGCTCCAGGAGAAGCCGGCATGTGGCGGTGCTACAACTGGAACCATCAAGCTGAAGATACGTGCTATCCACGAGACATTGAATGCAATTTTGGGTCATCAAGATACCAAGATATATTTCCGTTTTGTGGATGAAGATGGTAAACCTGTTACAGGTGAAGGACTTTATTCATATAAATTAAAGAATATAAAGGCAGGAACAGAGGAGACAGTTTCTGGTAATGATTATGGTACTGTAAACGTATACGATTCAGAGGAAGCCTGTAAGAACTTTGAAATCGATGGTACTAATATGATAGAAGTAGACAGCGAAGGTGAAACCTATATTGTGATCAGCAATAAAGACTATCCTTTGACTATAGGTAAGAAGTATTATGTATCAGTATCTACAGGTAATCCTGCTGAGGGTAAGGCTAATTGGGGCTCACCAGCAGAAATCTGCTCGGTATATAGTAACTGGTTCGAAATGGTTAGCCAGCATCCAATCATTACTGATACTGATGGCAATATCGTAACGGATTATAAGATTCCTTGCGATCAAGCTGGCAACTATGAGGTTAAAATCAAGGGACAATTGACTACGGCTGACCCTCATAATGGTGGTAAGATAACATTGAATAATGTCAAGTTCTACTGGTATCTTGATGGTAAAGATGATGCACATAAGTTGAGCGAAACTGCCAGCAACGAAATCACCATCAGCAAGGATCAGCTTCCTTTGGGTGAAACTCATACAATCTATATGAAGCCTGAGGGAACTCCGAATGTTGATGGCTATATTCCATACGAAATCAATGGTACAACCTATCTGTTGTGTACAGAAGCTATACCGGTAGATTTACGTGTGATGAAGGATGGTCCTAAGCTTAATTTCGGATTCAATGATGTGGATTATCCTTTCAATGATGGCAGCTATGAGGCTTCGCTTCGTATCGGTTTGCCACAGTTGGAGAAGTTGAAGGCTTCTAAGGGATATTTGAAGGTACCTCTTCATAGTGCTACGATGGGAGATGGAACAGCTATTACTGAACCTCTTACTTTCATTGATGACAATGGTACTTCTGCTGACGCTTCGACAAAGGTGTATATTGCATCTACGAATGATCCTTTATGGGAAAAGAAGCTGAATACACAGGTTGCCACATTGAAGAATGCAGAGTTGCCAGCTTTTGATAAAACGACTCAGGCTACTCTCAACCTCAATTTTGAAGATGCTGCAGTTGCTGATTTCCACGAGGGATACTACTACGAGCTTCGATTCGTCTTCGAGCAGAGAGCTGCTACTGCGGCAACTACCAACTGCCCTGGCGAGTCTTATCTCAAGCTGAAGATTGTACCGGAGTTCATTACCTGGACTCCTACGGCGGATGGCGGTATGAATGCCAACTGGAATAATGATGATAACTGGCATCGCTCTTCTTCTGAAGAACTGTATGATAAAGGGTATACGAATTATCTGGCTTATGGCAGTAGCATGTCTGGTACGCCAACTTCTGCTAATGACATTCCTACGCTGAACAGCTATGTGCCAATGAAGTTTACCAAGGTAACTATCGGTAATCTGAATGGTTTGCCATTCCCTGACCTCGGTAACATCGTTTACCGTAGCACCAATGCCATCGCTACCAAGTTGACCAATGGCAAGGGTAATGAGGCTACGAAGTATATCCAGTACGACATCATGGCTTACTGGGATGAGGCAGATACTGAAAAGGGATTTGCGGAAGGCAATCTGAAGTGCGAGAAGTTCTATGGCAATACCTGCCATCAGATTTACTTCAAGCCTCAGGGCGAGCTTCGCGACCAGTGCTATCTTATATATGACAAGGCTTGGGTAGAGAAGGAGCTGAAGCCTAACAAGTGGTATACCATGGCTTCACCTCTGCAGTATATCTACGCAGGTGATATGTATGTGCCAGCAAATAATGGCCGACAGGAGACCAAGGCGTTTACGGATATCAAGTTTGATGATAAGGCTACTGGTGGTATTGCTGTGTATAGCCGAAGTAAGTATCCGGTTTATCAGAGAGCTTGGATGAAGAGCGATGTGAAGGAAATCACAGCTAAGGGAAATTATCCTGCATCTCATTATCCTGAAGGTGCTAAGACTGATGATATGAATCTCAATCTCGGCTACTGGAGCCACGTATATAATAAGGTGGATGAGAGCTATGCCGCAGATGGTACTTTCGGCGGCTTTGCTATCAAGGCTGGTAATGCGCTCTTGCCTAAGAGACCTACTGATGGTTCTGCATTGCCAACTGCGATTCTCCGCTTGCCAAAGGAAGATACTAACTATCAGTACTTCGATTATGATGGAACATCGACTTCTGGTGGTAAGAAGGAAGCTGTAACCAAGCCGAAAGTATCTGAAATCGTTTCTTCAGATAAGAATAGCAACGGCCATGGCAAACTTCTCGTTGCTTACAACAATGAGGAAAAGCATCTTGCTCAGATGGTTCAGACGCTCGGTACGGATAACAACAGCGGATTCTATCTCGTGGCTAATCCATATACCTGCTCTATCTCTCTGAAGAAGTTCTTCGAGGTGAATACAGGATTGCAGAATGCGGTATGGCTGATTGAGGGAGATGCTGTAAGAAGTGTTCCTTCTACAGATTTAAGTAGTAAGGATTTCGTTATCCAGCCTACACAGTCGTTCTTTGTCAAGAAGAGTGATGCTTCTGTCAGTGAGGTGAAGTTCACTTCTGCGATGTATGTAGACCGTCAGCTCTCTTCTGGTTTCGTCATTGCTTCTGATTATCTCAAAGACGTGAATGTATCGGCTCAGAATGCTAAGGGACAGTGTTCGAAGGCTCGTATAGCCGTGCGAGAAGAGGCTTCTGATGATTATGATGAGCAGGAGGATGTAGATCTTCTATGCGATCAGAACCTGAAGGATATTCCGCAGGTTTATACCGTGGCAGGTTCTCAGGCTGTGGCTGTAAATGCTACTCCTAAGATTGAATGGATGCCAATGGGTGTAATCATGGAGAATGGAGAAAAGAACGAAATGGTGAACCTTGACTTCAAGGGTGTCGCCAAGCTCGATGCTCCGCTTTATCTCTATGATGCTGCCAACGGACAGTATACCGAGTTGCAGGATGGCAATGAGGTGAGCATTCAGGCGAACGAGCATGGCAGATACTTCCTGACACAGACTCGTGGTACTACCGGTATCCAGCAGATTGAGGCTGAGGCTGAAAGTAATCAGTTGAAGGTTTATTCACCTGCTGCGGGCATGATTGTTGTTTCTGGCTTGAATGGTGAGAAGTTGGGTAGGGTAGAGGTATTTACCTTGGATGGCAAGATGGTTCATGGTTATCAGTTGCCTGATAAGCAGAGAATGATTCTCCGTGTTCCATCCGGAGTATATATCGTAAAGGCATCCACCCAGTCCTGTGCTCAGGCTAAGGGACAGAAGGTTGCCGTAAGATAGGAGAAGCTTGGTTTGACAAGTTTATAATAGTTGATAAAAAACGAAAAGAGGGTGTATCATGAATTTATGATGCACCCTCTTTTATTCGTATATTAAAGATATATTGTCGGAAAAGACAGGATATATTTCTTAGTTATTTAGTATCTCCGGCCGCACAACAGCTGTTGTGCGCTTGCATAACAGCTGATATGCGCTCGCACAACAGCTGATGTGCATGCGTTGCCCAACTGTTATGCACCAACTTTTTCTTCCTTCTCTATATGAACAAATCCTTCTTCGGCATATCTGCCATGAACTGCTTGCGGAGCTTCTCAAAGAATGCCATGGTGTCGTTGCTGAAACCGTGTCCCTTCCAGGTGGAGGTGTTGGTGATGAGAATCCAGCACTGACCGTCGGGGTATTTCAGGACAATGGCAGAGGTGCCGGCAAGAGAACCGGTACGAATCCATGGACGATTGCTCTTTGGAGTGTAGTTCCAACCAATGGAATACTGATGGTCGGGCTGCTCGGTGGTCATGAACTGGATGCTCTTCTGGCTGAGAATGTCCTTGACATGAGGCAGACCGTCGATGCTGGCGATGAGACGGCTCAGTTCGGCTGCTGAACCACACCATGCTCCGGCACCTGAGAGGCGAGGAAGGTCGGTATCGCCATAACACTTTTCTACCATTCTGCCACTGTTGTTGTATTCATATACCGGGATGCTGCCCTGGTGCATGTAATACTTCGTCTCGTTAGGACGACGGTCCTTATAGTAGGTGCCGGCAATATGCATATCGTAGCATCCGGCAGGCTGGAGCACGTACTTCTTCATGAAGTTCTCATACTTCATTCCGCTCTTCTTCTCTATGATCATGGAGAGGATTATGTAGCCCAGATTGCTGTAGCATTTGCCTTCGCCCGGAGTATAACCCAGATGACGCTTCAGGAGAATCTTGAGCAGGGTCTTATGATCAGGAGGAGTAGTGAGATGGTTCTGCATCATGATGTAGCGGGTAGAGGATACCGGGTCGCCGGCGTAGTTGTTGAAACCCGCCTGATGGCGAAGCAGCTGCTC
>ERZ1034701.372-NODE-372-length-18706-cov-5.940325_pt1 | contig 18706 bp, 15 predicted proteins | sample MGYA00520651_ERZ1034701 | MGnify/ENA primary metagenome ERZ1034701 (study PRJEB33766, sample SAMN09781713) | gut metagenome | biome: gut microbiome | host: Homo sapiens | place: Madagascar | study: EMG produced TPA metagenomics assembly of the PRJNA485056 data set...
ATCGCTCTTTCGAACGGGGCCGCTTCATCAGCGACGGGTATTATCTTACCACACTGCCTTTCTTGTGTCAACAGGTTTTTTCATTTTTTTGATATGGGGCTGAGCTGGTGCGTCATTATGGTTTGTATGGCGCAAAGGTTTCCTAGGTTTCCTAATAGCGGGTTTCCCTTGTTTCGCTTTCCTTACACTGTCTGCCTTACCACATACGAAAAAGATTTCTCGCTCCGCTCGAAATGACGGTGCAGGGCGCGGCTATCCCGGCCTGCACGTATTGTCCATAAAAAAAGGCGGCGAAACCGCCGCCTTTTCCCTCTATCTAAAAGATCTTATCCTGATGTCCGACTTTCTTTTTATTGCCTTTCTTCTCGTCGCGCTCTTCGAGTTTACGCATGATGTCATAGAGATCGATGCCAGAGTTTTCCCACATCACAAACAGATGATAGAGGAGGTCACAGGACTCGTCGATGATCTCTTCTTTGTCTTGATGCTGGTCGGCAATGATGACTTCAGAGGCTTCTTCGCCGATCTTCTTGTCGATCTTGTTTTTGCCTTCGTTCTGCAGGTAATTGGTGTAGGACTTATCCTGCGGATGGGCGCGGCGATCTTTGATTTCTTCAAAAAGGGTATGAAGGATCGCAAGGCTTCCTGTTTCTTCCCTATTTTCCCACTCTGTAAGGCTTCTGAAGAAGCAGGTGGGGTTGTTTGTATGGCAGGCAGGGCCATCGGGAATGACCTGCACGACGAGTGTGTCCGCATCGCAGTCCACGAAGATCTTCTTGACATGCTGGAAGTGGGCCGATTCTTCCCCTTTGTGCCAAAGCTTCTGTCGGCTTCTGGAGAAGAACCAGGTCTCTCCTGTCTCGATGGTTTTCTGCAAGGATTCCTGATTCATATAAGCCATCATGAGGATCTCGCCGCTTCTGGCGTCCTGCACAATGGCAGGCACAAGGCCTTTTTCATTGAAAGAAATGTTTTTTATGTCTACTGTTTCCATAATGTTGCCTTTCGCATTTTGTAGCATTGGGATGGAAAATCGGGTGCAGGGTTATGGAACGGCTTCGGCATAAATTTTTATATGGCGGCGAAGCTGCTCCTCCCCCTTGAGCCTTGAACCATTTATACTCTTATTTCTACTCCGTTCTGTGCGAGGTAGTGTTTGAGGTCGGGAATCGCGATCTCTCCGAAGTGGAAGACGGAAGCAGCCAGTGCTGCATCAGCGCCTGCTTCGAAGGCTTTGAGAAAGTCTTCCTTCTTCCCCGCGCCGCCGGAGGCGATGACGGGGATGGAGAGTTCTTCTGCGAGGACGCGCATGAGCTCCAGGTCATAGCCATCCTTTTCACCGTCTGCATCGATGGAATTCATGCAGATCTCTCCTGCGCCGAGCTCCATGCCTTTTCTGGCCCAGTCTACGACGGACAGTCCTGTATTCTTGCGTCCGCCTTCGACGAAGACGTCCCAGCCGCCTTTGCCGTTCCGCTTGCCGTCAATGGAGAGGACGACACACTGATTGCCGAAGCGTTCAGCACTTTCGCGGATGATTTCAGGATGCATCACAGCGGCAGAATTGACGGAGACTTTGTCGGCTCCTGCCAGCAGCATGGTACGGAAATCGTCTGCTTTGCGTATCCCGCCTCCTACCGTGAAGGGGATGGTGAGCTCTTCTGCGATGGCACGGACGGTATCAACGAAGGTCTCGCGTCCTTCGTGAGTGGCAGTGATGTCATAGAAAACGAGCTCGTCCGCGCCGGATTCAGAGTAGTATTTTCCCAGTGTCACCGGATCGTCAACGTCCTGAAGATTGTGAAATTTTTTGCCTTTGACGACGCGCCCGTGGTTCACGTCCAGGCAGGGAATGATTCGTTTGGCTAGCATAATGTTGCGTCCTTTGCGGGTGTACTCAAATGTGGTGGATAAAGAAGGCTTGGGGTCAGCCCGAGGGGCGTGCTGTCCCTTGATTGCATGCGAAAGAGGTTCAGCAGGTTCAAGAGGACCAAGAGGTTCAAGAGGTTCAACGGGGATGGTGCGGCGCATAATACTATGGAAGCGCCGCGAAGTAAAATAGAGCGATGCCCAAAAGTCGTATTCAAGTCCCCAGTCACTCGCGGCACCTAATCCCTAGCCACTCATCCCTAATCCCTGCTTTTAAACTTGTGGTGCGGCGCAGCCGCCACATCAACCTTGCTCCCGTCAGACTGAACCCTTTACTTTTCCTGGATCTCCACAATTTCTTCCATGGTGACTTTTTCTTCGTAGAGGGCTTTGCCGGTGATCGCACCGTAGAGTCCCATGTCAGAGAGCTTCCGCAGGTCGTCTGCACAGGAAACACCGCCGGAAGCGATGAGGTGGATCCCGGGAAGTGCCTGCAGCTTTCCCATCATCTCGAAATTCGGTCCGGTCAGCATACCGTCACGGCTGATGTCGGTGTAAACGATGGTATTGACGCCATTCTCCAGAAGCGTCTTGACGAAGGGCAAGACCTTCTGGCGACTGCCGTCGACCCAGCCATTGGTGGCGACGGTGTCACCGTGGGCATCGACGGAGACGGCGATATGGTCAGCGCCGTATTTCTTGGCGGCCTGGATCGCAAAGTACGGGGAGGCGACCGCTTTGGAGCCGATGATGACGCGCCAAACGCCGTTCTCGATATGCTGCTTGATGGCCTGCTCTGTGCGGATGCCGCCTCCGACTTCGACGGGAATCTTCACTGCCTGACAGATGCGATGGATCACCTCGGTATTCACGCCATTTCCTTTGAAAGCGCCATCAAGGTCGACGACGTGAAGGTATTTGGCCCCGAGGGCTTCCCACTTGAGTGCCATTTTTACCGGATCATCGCCATAGACGGTGAGGTCCTGAATTTTGCCCTGCTTTAGGCGAACGCAGTGCCCGTCTTCTATATCAATTGCTGGAAATATTTTCATTTTTCTAACCATTCTGCTAAATTCTTCCAGATCCTAAGTCCTACGGGCCCGGATTTTTCTGGATGAAACTGGAATCCCAATACATTGTCTTTTCCGACGACGGCAGGCACGGTGACGCCGTAGTCTGCGGAAGCGATGATGTCTTCGCTGTCCCCTGGTGTCTTGTAGTAGGAATGCACAAAGTAGACGTAGCTCTTCTCGGGGAGACCGGCAAGCACTTCATGCGGCCGGTGCATCACGAGTTCATTCCATCCCATGTGCGGGACTTTGAGATCGCCTGGCGGAAAATGAGCAATGCGCCCCGGAAGAAGTCCCAGAGCAGGCACTTCGCCGCCCTCTTCGGAGACTTCATAGAGTGCCTGCATGCCGAGGCAGATACCGGCGAGTTTTTTGCCCTTTCTGACTTCTTCGCGGATGATTTCTGTCAGTCCATAGCCGGAGAGGTGTTCCATGGCATCCTTCATCGCACCGACGCCGGGGAGAATCATGGCTTTCGCCTCGCGGATCTCTTCCGGATCGCGGGTGACGACGACATCAAGACCGGCCCGGGTGGCTGCGCGCACGACATTCGCCAGATTTCCTGCATCATAATCAATGATGGCTATTTTCATCAGAGCACTCCTTTGGTGGATAATACCGTGTCGCCTTCGATGGTGACAGCCTCCTTCAGCGCGTGGCCGATACCTTTGAAAAGGGACTCGACGATGTGATGCCCGTTCACGCCATACAGCGTCGCCATGTGAAGATTCATCTTCGCATTGTTTGCAAAAGCGAGGAAGAATTCTCTCGTCATTTCCGTCTCGAAGCTGCCGATCCTCTCGACAGGGATATCGACATCAAAGACGAGGTACGAGCGACCGGACAGATCGAGCACGATGCGGGAGAGCGCTTCGTCCATCGGGCAGAAGAAGCAGCCATAGCGATGGATCCCCTTCTTATCCCCCAGTGCTTTTTCGAATACCTCTCCCAGCGTGATCCCGATGTCTTCGATGGTATGGTGATTGTCTACATCGAGGTCGCCCTTACAGGTCAGGGAAATGTCCATACCGCTGTGACGGGCCAGAAGGTGCAGCATATGGTCAAAGAATCCGATGCTGCTAGTCCCTTCAAAACGTCCTATCCCATCGATAGTCAGACTGATGGAAATATCCGTCTCGCCCGTCGTGCGGCGAAGTGTGGCTTTTCTCATGCGAGTGCCTCCCGGAATACAGAAATCAGCACATCATCGACGTCTTTCGTCGTGACGGAAATGCGGAAACCATTTGGGATGTCTTGGCTGTTTCTATAAATCTTGACGAGGATATCTTTCCTGCGAAGCGCTTCGAATATCTCCTCCTGCTTTTTATCCACCTGAACGAGGAGGAAATTGGTGCAGGACGGGTAGACCGTGACGCCCGGGATCTCCTTCATGGCCGCGTAGAGACGATCTCTTTCCACGCAGATGGCATCGCGTACTTTGAAAATATCCTCTCTGTGACGGATGACGATCGGCGCAAAGAGCTGGGTGAAAGCGTTCAGATTGTACGGTGCCTTGATCTTCGCGATGGCTTCGATCAGAGCTTCATCGGCAGCGAGGTAGCCGCAGCGCATGCCGGCCAAAGCAAAGGCTTTCGAGAGCGTGCGGAGGACAATGAGATTCGGATATGTATCGATGAGATCTATGACGCTTTCCTTCTGGGCAAACTCCATGTATGCTTCATCGACGAAGACGATATTGTCAGCGGCCTTCAGTACTTCCTCGATGAATGCACGCGGGAGCAGATCGCCCGTCGGATTGTTCGGATTGCAAATGACGGTCACCTTCGGCTGGTATGTCCTGACCGCTTCCAGAAGTCCTTTCTGGTCGCGCCGGTATCCCGGAAGATCCTGTACCTTGATGGCAGAGGCACCCAGCGTTTCCGCGCCAAGCTCATACATGTCGAAAGTCGGGCTGTGGATCAGGATCTGATCGCCCGGATCAAGGAAGGTTCCCAGAAGATAGCTGATCATTTCATCGCCGCCATTGCCGACGATGAAGTTCTCCGGCTTCGCACCGATGTAGTCCGCCAGCGCTTCGCGGATGTCATCGGACATCGGCTTCGGGTAGATCTGCGGGCGGAAGGTATCGAGAGCCTGGATAAGCTCTTCTTTCACGCCGGGGATGGTCAGGACATTCAGATAATTTTCATTCGCATTGATGACATGCTTTTCTGCGATCGGCGCTACGAAGTACGGATCAAAGTCAGCAATCGTTTTTCTGAGCCATTCAGTCTTCATCACGCACCTCCATCGCATGAGCGTGAGCCGTCAGGCCTTCCGCTTTGGCAAAAATCTGGACCTTCTTGGAGATCTTCTGGAAGGCCTCTTTATTATACATTTCTACACTGCTGTGCTTGACGAAATCATAAACGCCGAGCGGCGAGGAGAAAGCGGCGGTACCGGAGGTCGGAAGCGTGTGGTTCGGGCCTGCCATATAGTCGCCGAGTGGTTCGGAGGTGTATTTTCCGAGGAAAATAGCGCCTGCATTATAAATGAGCGGCAGATACTGCTTCGGATCCGGCAGCTCTACTTCCAGATGCTCCGGCGCGATCTTATTCACGATGTCGAAGCACTGCGCCGCATCCTTGCAGAGGAAGGCCTTCGCATAGTCATCGACAGAGCTCTTCATGATCTCATAGCGGGAAAGCTCTTTCATCTGGCGCTCCATCTCCGCTTCGACCTTCTTACCAAAGTCTGCATCCGGCGTGATGAGGAAAACAGCCGCACGCGGGTCATGCTCCGCCTGCGACAAGAGATCCGCTGCGATCCATGTCGGATCCGCGCTGGCATCTGCCACACAGCACACTTCGGATGGGCCTGCGATCATGTCGATACCGACCGTACCGAAGACGAGACGTTTCGCCATAGCGACGAAGGCATTGCCCGGTCCTACGATCTTGAAGACCGGCTCGACAGACTCCGTGCCGTATGCCAGCATCGCGATGCCCTGCGCACCGCCGACCTTATAGATCTCCTTTACGCCAGCCACATAAGCAGCCGCCAGGATATTCGGATTCACCTTGCCATCCTTCCCTGGCGGTGTCGTCATCGCGACAGAAGGGCAGCCCGCCACGAGTGCCGGTACCGTATCCATGAGTACGGTCGAGGGATAGGCCGCGCGACCGCCAGGTACATAGACGCCGACACGCTGAATGGGAAGGAACTGTTCACCGAGCTCCACGCCATCTCTGAAATTCTTCGTCCAGGACTTTCTCACCTGTTCCTTGTGGAATATCTCAATATTCGCTTTCGCTTCTTTCAGAACTTCCAGAAATTCCGGCGTCACCTGCGCGAGGGCTTCCTGCATCTCTTCTTCCGTCACGCGGAAATCAGAGAGCTCTACCCCGTCGAATTTCTTCGTCAGCTCACGGATGGCTGCATCACCGCCGTCTCTCACCTTTTCCAAAATAGCGGATACGGACTTCTCCAGCTCTTCCGACAAATTCACATTGCGGTTCGTCAATGTACGTACTTCTCTCAAAGTAAAACCTTTTTCAGGTACTGTGATCCATTCCATGATGTTATTATCCTTCTTTCAGTATATAAGTTGGCAGGTTCAAAGGGGTTGGTGCGGCGCAAATAATAATGAAGCGCCGCGGAGTTTTGATAGCGCTTCGCGCTGTCGTCATTTCGAGCGTAGCCGAGAAATCTATATTGCAGAACGCTCATTGCCTGATGTGAGGCAGCACCAAGACATCGTTTCCCCTCAGCGCATACACGCTGATTTCCGCAGTGCAGTAGAGATCCCTCGGCTACGCTCGGGATGACGATGCCGGAGAATCCCAGTCAACAGTCGCTAGTCACTCCTAATCCCCAATTCCTAATCCCTAGCCACTAGCCACCAGTCACTTATTTAACCAACGCCATAAACTCTGCCATTTCCTTCTGCTTCATTTTGTACGACACCTTATTACAGATGAGGCGGGCGGAGAAATCCATGAAATAATCATACGCTTCGAGGCCATTCTCGCGAAGCGTCGTCCCCGTTTCCACGATATCGACGATGACATCCGATAGACCTACGAGCGGTGCCAGCTCGACCGAGCCATTCAGCTTGATGATATCAATGGGCTGGAAGCGATCTGCGAAATATTTTCGCGCGATGGACGGATACTTCGAAGCCACCGTCAGGATCCGCTTCTGCATGACCTTCTGATTTCCCTTGATACCAGACACCGCCATGCGGCAGCGGCCGATCCCAAGATCCAGCACCTCATAGACATCCTCTTCCCCGTCCTCCATGAGGACATCCTTCCCGACGATGCCGGCATCAGCTGCCCCGCGGCGTACATACACCGCCACATCCGGGCTCTTCACCAGCGTCACGCGGATGCGCTCCTCATCATCGGTGAAAATGAGCTTGCGGCTCTCATCCGAATAATCAGAAAAATGGAAGCCCCCCTCCGCCAGCCGTTTCATGACCGTCTTCGCGATGCGCCCTTTCGCCAGTGCAATATGCAGCATACTACAGACCTCCCAATTTTTCTTGCAGCTCTTCCTTCGTGAGCGACGCTCCCTCTAAAAGGAAACGCCCCTCTTTATAAGAAACGATCAATTTATAATCACCTCTGGCGATCGCATTCGTACTCGCGACCCCCATCACCGAGTAGCCCTTCTTGCGCCATGCCATGAGCGTCACGATGAGATCCCGATCCGCCTTCTCATAGACCACCGCCAGATCGCACGAGGGTGCCATCTCTTCCAAAAGATTCGAGTCCGCCATCACTTCATAGAGCAGATTCATATTCATCCCGAAGCCGCACGCCGGACGCGGCACCTGAAACTGTGCCGCCAGCGAATCATACCGCCCGCCGGAGATCAGCGAGTACAGCGCGCCATCCGCATAAATGCGGAAAACCAAGTCCGTATAGTATCCCATGTGCGACGTGAAGCCGAAGTCCAGCTGCACGCGATCCGCATAGCCCGCGACCGCCAGATACTCATACACCTTCTCAAGGCGGGCGAGGGCATCCGCCATCTTATGATTCAGACAAAGACCTTCCGCACGCTTCAGTGTCTCTTCATAGCTGCCAAAGAGCCGCGGCAGCTCCAAGAGCACATCCCGTTGGATCTTCGTGATCGACAGCCGGTCAGCCAGCTTTTCGAAGGAAACGAGATTTCTCTTCTCCAGGAACTCACGCACCTGCGACAGCTCCTCCTTCGAGAGACGCAGCTCTTCGAAAAGCGCATCCATGTACGCCACGCTTCCGAGATCGATACGCATATTACGGATACCCACCGACTCCAGGAATTCCGCCGCCATCACCATGACCTCGCCATCGCACTCCGGCGTCTCATCCCCTAGGACTTCGACCCCACTCTGCAAGAAATACTTCCCGTGCGTCGACTTGCCATAGTATTCGCGGAAGACCATCGACACGTAGCCGAATTTCAAAAGCTGCCGTGCATCCGGATACTCGCGCGACGCCGTCTTCACGAGCGGCACCGTCACATCCGGCCGCATGACCAGCACCTCCCCCTCACTGCTGATGGTCTTGATCATCTCGCGCTGCAGCTGCGGGAAATAGGTGCCGTATGTATCGTAATCCTCAAAAGTCGGCGTCTGGATGATCTTGCATCCGTGCCGCCGCATGACGGAAACCACCGCACTCTCGATGCGGTCATAATTCTTCATTTCCTCTTCATGCACCATTTTTAAATCGTCTATTGCATGAGCCATACGAGCCCTCCTCTTTCTTTGTTATGGTTATACTTTATCACGATAAAGAGAAAAAGTAAAGAGGTTTGCCTCATTTTTTACCACGCTCGTACATCATTTTCATTTCTAACGTGCGCCTCACGGCTCTTCACAAATAAAAATGCGCAGACCATAGGCCCGCGCATCCCAAACAACATGTATTTTCTTACATCATAAGAGTTCCTTTTCTAAGGGGTATCTCTCCAAAAGTTTCGTTAAATCCTGTCGCGCAATCAGTTTGACGCCGGCTGCAGCGGCTCGTTCTTTATCATGGCTCGTGAAATCAAGTGCATTTGTGACTACCACCCCTGAAAAATGATACCCGAGCTTTTTCTCATAAAACGGGATCGCGCTGTAGATGGCTTCCACGCTATCATGAGACAGGCTTTCCCCCATCATCTGCTGGCATCGCACCAAAAGTCCCCGCCGGGATTTCTGATCAGTTTCCACAACCACATCTACCCCGTAATTATTGGTTTGCTTCGTCTCTTCCGCCGCATAGCCGGGGATACTCGCATAGAGTTTCGCCACCATGCGTTCAAACACATCGCCTGTCACCTTATCTGTGTCTTCGATTGTCCAATATGACGATGTGCTGCAGGCAGATCCCGATTCCATGTCATTATTCCATCCTACCAGCTCATTATACATATCCTGCCCATCTACTTCGGTATCCGCGGTAGGGAAAATGACACTCTGACTCAGTGAACGCTTGTACTGCAAAAGCTGATTCAGCTTCACATCGAAGGAGTCGCCCCCTTCATACTGAGCAATCGGCAAGTACACATGCACCTCTTTTTTCTGCCCGATGCGATACACGCGATCCGTTGCCTGATCCTCCTTGGCTGGATTCCAGCAGCGACTCAAATGGATAACATGGTTCGCTGCCGTAATGTTAAAGCCGACGCCACCAGCCTCTGCAGAAAGGATCAGAATCGCAAACCCCTCCTTTTGATTGAAGGCATCCACGATCTGCTGTCGCTTCAGGCCTATCAGTTCTCCATTGATGGGCGGCTGAATGGAAATCCCGAATGCCTTTTCCAGAAAACGCTTCAGGATTCGCTGCATTTTTCGGCTCGTCACAAAGATCAGTACTTTTTCTTTTCTGGCTTTGATATTCACCAGGGCCTGAAATGTTGCTTTCAACCGCGCTGACATATTGAAAAAAGCATCGACACTCATATTTTCAAACGTACTATCCGCATATGAAGTCAGATGCGGGCAAAGCGATGTATCCCGAAGCATCGCAATCACTTTCAGGATATCTCCTTTTTTCTTCTTTCCTTTCTTTGCGACAGCGATTATTTTTTCATACGCTTCTCTCTGCACAGGAGGCATCAGCACAGGTTTCGGTATGACCTCTTTATGCGGCAGTCCTTCCAGGTAGTCAGTCTTCTGTCTCCTGAGGAAAATCGGCTGAAGCTCTTGTTCCAATTTCTTTCCCAGCGCTTCCTGTCCAGCCATATCTCCTTGCAGTTTCTTTAGTTGGTTTTGGTAGGTGTTACAGAAATTCTTCAAATCCCGCAAACGTCCTGGCTCTACGAAATCCATGATACTCCACAGATCCACCCATGCATTCTCGACAGGCGTCCCTGTAATAGCGATTGCAAAATCATATTTCATGGATTTCACTGCATTCGTGATGAGTGTCACTGGGTTTTTGATCTTCTGCGCTTCATCAAGCACCATGAATGACCAGTCAATACAGCCAAAGCTGATATCGTAATTACGAAGCGTTTCATAAGAAGTCAATACAATCCTGTTCTTTGCCACCGGAGAAAAATCAAGGCGCAGATCATGCCCTCTTTTGAAATCTCTGAAACTATTTCCATACAGAGGGACTATCTCTTCAAAAACGCCTTCTTTCACAAAGTGAATGAATTCGCTTTCCCAATTTGCCAAGAGCGATACCGGGGCCACCACCAGAACAGAGTTCATGTCTTTTTCACCATAGGCATTCTTGACTCCGGAAATCAATCCCAAAACCTGCATGGTTTTGCCAAGCCCCATGTCATCGGCGAGAAGTACCCCCTGATACCCTGCCTTCCAGTTTTGTGCCATCCAGCGAATGCCCTCTTTCTGATAGGAAAAAGGCACTACGTCATCTTTGAAGCCGGATAATACCTGCTCCATCGACAAATCCGCGCCCAATTTTTGAAAACGCGCCTCTCTTCGCTTCTGCCTCCTCTGCTCATTTGCCTGCTCGTAGCCTACACTTTCGGCATTTTCTTCACTAATCAGGTTTCCTCTATCTTCCTTTGGCTTCTCTCCGTCTGCGCTGCCACCGGTCCTATCTGTTACGTCATCCTTCCCCATCACCTTCTCAATGAAAGCACCAGTAAGTTTGTACGTTTTTCCTTGATAAGAAATCGAAGACTTGTTTTTTGCAAAAGCATTCTCAATCAATTCTTTGAGAATCGCCACATTTTCCTCGGTCACTTCCGGTTCGTCAAGTTCATCAATCCCGTCAAGATCTTCTCTTCCTACACTCCCTTCCTCCGGCAGCCAGCCGCCTTCTATCCCTTTGAGGTAAGGATAATTTTTTGCGATAAAAGCTCCATACTCAATCACACGATCCGAGTACTCACCCCGATCAAAGCGAAATGGAGCTCCGGTAAAGACACTTTGTGGAGACAGAACCAAGGTTTTGGCCTGCTCCTTTGTCAGTTTCCGTGCCTTCTTGATCTGCTGCAATCCATCTTGCTGCTCCTGATCAAATACGTAATAGGTACGATCTTTCCCCATGTACGACCGCTGCGCTTTGCTCCCGTTTTTAAACTTGCGTCCAAATTCACTGGCATCCTTCTCCCCATAAGGACTGCCATCAGCATTCAAAATGATGGGAGAGGCATAATATGTACCATCCGTATCTTCTTTTACCGAGATACTTAAATAATCAGGTGCCACTACATCGATCTTTTCCAAAAACGGATCGAGTCTGGCGTCAATCTTTTTGGCATTCTCCTTGATGAGTGCCACATATCGCAGGCTGCAAGCTAAGATTTTCTCTCGCTCTTTCAATCGACCAATCTCAGCATTACATGACGATGCGCTTTTCAAGATGGCATACTGCGCCTCACTGCACATATAACAGCACCCGGGACGAATATCTATATAGGAGCCAATCACTTCCGGATTCATGAAATATGTCCCATCCGCTTTTTGAAAATTCACTTTCAAGCGGAAACTGTTATTCTGCGGCAGACCTTCTTTCCCTACAAACAACGGATAGGGAAATATGGGAGGCAGCGTCAAGAGCTCCCTTTCATCACGCGAAAAAGAGACAGCTGTCTCGTGAGAGATCCGATAGGAATCTCCCACCTTCACTGCCTTTCCTTCCATTTCCAACATATCCAGTTCTGTATGGATATCTTCCCACTGGGGGCTATCCCCCTCCCAATGAAAATGGTATCCCTCTTCGCTGCAAGTCCAGTAGGATATATTCATGGCTATACCTTCACCTTCCATTGCTGTTCCTCTCTCCAAATGCCGCAATGATCATAAATCCAGTTTCTCACCTTAGGCTGCCAGTTCGGTCCTCTCCCCATCGGATTGGTATGAACAAACTCCTGCTCCGTATCTGAATTTATTAAATGGCTGTAAGGAATCGTACGGTGTCCCTGAGCAAAAATCTGGATTGGCGATTTGGCGCGGCTATAGATGCGGAGCTTTCCGTTATAACTGACCTCTATAAAAGTATACTGCCCTATCGTAAATACCAAGAGACTCGTGTCAGAAGATTTTCCTTCCAGAAAATCATATGCCATTAGCTTGCTCTTCTCCTCTTTTGGCCGGTCATTCAGAATGAGCTTTGCCTTTTGGCCTATGATGATGCGGGAAGCACGTATTTCATCCATGTACGCGCTCCAAAAAGCCTGACGATACTTCCACCTCCTATCGGCCGTGCTGGCAATGATATGAAAGAACACGGCAAAGTCATTTTTGACCAGCCAATGCAAGAAAATTTCCTTTGCTTTTTCTTCCACGTATATCCAATCCGTATCATTCCCTCTCGGATCTCCCATGTACCGAAAAACAAGCTGCATTAGCCAGTTCTTCGCACTGTCACTGCCTTCTTCGTCCACGCTGATGATGACAGGCCCGACTACTTTGGGAACCAACCCTTTATAAACCGGATTTTCCGTCAAATCTTTAAGCAGGTTCTGCTTCGCATCCAATCCGATATCCATTTGAAACGCATTCACTATAGCGGCTTTCACAAAATTGCTTCCATATAAAGTAGACGGAAAAGACAATGTTTGGAGTCCGCCATAGAGATCCCCCTCAGAAAAGAATTCTGCCATTTGAGAAACACCATCTTTGGCGAGAAGCTGCGGGAAATCCTGCAGAAAATGGATACTTCTTACCCTCCGGTCATTTTTCTGCATTTGTTTCCAAAGCACGGTACGTATCCATTCCGTCTTGCTTTCTTTCGGCTTATAGCCACGAAAATAAGCAAAAAGCAGCCGCCGGAAACAAGTCGTTTTCTCTAAATCAATCTGCTTCAAAATATACCGGGCCGCAGGCAGCGTTACTTCCGGAGAAAATATCACAAAAGGAAGACTTCTGATCTCCCGCCAGTTGAACTCTTCCCGGCTTCCCTGATACATACGTACCGCCTTTTTGACCAGTACCTGCAAATCAATAGGATTCACTGAGATCATGCGATCTGCCATCCCGCTGAGTTTTCTGCACACCGCCTCCGTATGAGGAAATCGAAGTACCTTCCATCGTTCATGACTTTCCCCAGCCTGACGATTAAGTGCCGTCGCTTTCATTGTGAGCCGGGCAATACTTTGACTTAATTCACTCATCCTCTTCACACTCGTCTCTCAGAATAAAATCACTATTTGGACTCATCCACCGGAGGCATCATTGTAAATCGCAAATCAATACGCCGGTTCGCCTGCCTGCCTTCTTCTGAGTCCTCATCATATTCATCATCCACGATGGGCCTGGTATCTGCATAGCCGGAGCAAGAGAATATCGGCTGCTCATTGGCATTCTTTTCTCTATCCAGCTCCGGCACATCCCCACGCATCAGATTCCATGTATTGATGGCTCTCTTCGTAGACAGCTCCCAATTCGATGGAAATTCATCCGTATGAATATCCACATTGTCCGTATGCCCTTCGATAAAGACAGTTTCTACCACATTTTTATACTCTTTTTTATCGAGTAATTGGTACAAGACATCCCCCAGATTCCGGATGACCTGCTGCCCTTCTTCTTTGACATCGGCTTCTCCCTGTGCAAAAAGTGCGCCTTCCGGAATACGGAGAACCCCCTGCTTCTTATCGATCTTAACAGAGATTCCCCGCTCACTCATCTCCTCTTGGATTTCTTCAAGCAGCTGGTCTCTTTTGGCATTGTTTCCCATATATTGATCTTTTACCTGCCCCAAATTCAGCATGAAGTAGCAGACCGCCAAGATGAAAACAGAGAGCATCCCTGCCATGAGATCACTGATGGACAGGTTAAAGGCATTTTCATGATTTTCCTGCATTTGTGTATTTCCACGAGTTCTTCGCATAGTGAACTTTTACCTCGATTATCTCATTTTCTTAATGGCATCTGTCAAATCTTCAATATTCTCATTTACCTCCTCCGTTACGCCGGCCAATGTATCGACCGCCGTCGAAATCGTTTCATCAAATTCTTTCAGCTTCGCTATCAGGCCCTCATTGGTGGCTTTGTTATACTTCTGCATCCCATTATCCAGCTGTACAAAAGCTTTCTCCAACTCTCCGCTGACCCCTTTGAAACGGTCTTCGTAGGCAGTCCAAGAGTTCCTCGCCTCTTCCAGTGCGCTTTTTACATACAGAGAAGATTCCATATAATCGCCGGAAATCTTCTGCATCGACTCTGCTACGCTCTTTGCATCCGCCTGTTGCTTTGTCATAGACTGAGCCAGCACCTGCACACCGCTGTCCAGTGAAGCAGCTGCCTGTTGCAGAGGCTGGGCTGCCTTTTGTAAAGGTTCTGCCGCTGTTTTCAATTTCATAGAAACATCATCCGCCGCTTCTACGAATACCTTGGCGGTCTTGCCCGCCGCCTCTACCGTCTTACCAGCCGCATTCACTACATTCCCAGAAGAGGACACCGCCTGTCGCATCTGGTCGAGCGTTTCCTGCATATGTTTTTCATGCGTATCCATCATAGACTGCATCTGCTGCATCTGATCAGCAATTTCCGCCATGAGTTCCTTGACGCTGGCATTGATAACGCCCAGATTTTCTTTCGTCTGGTCAGCACTGTCTATAGCAAATTTCCCAATGATCGACTGCATCTGCTGCATCTGGCCACCACTCTCCGCCATGAGTTTCTTGACACCGGCATTGATAGCGCCCAGATTTTCTTTCGTCTGGTCAGCACTGTCTTTAGCGATTTTCCCAATTTCTGTGCGCTGTTCCTTCGCACTCGCTGCCATCTCGTCAAAAATATCCTTCATGGTCGTTTTCATCTCTTCCATGAGAGCTGTCATCCTCTGAATATTTTTATCCGTCTCTTCCGTCTGTTTATTCGCCATGCCTTCCATGGTCTCATTCATTTTGGAAATCGCCTCATTCAACGCATCCAGCGTTTTCTGATTGGCTTCCGAAGAGGCCTTCGTCGAGCGGTCCAGAATGTCCCGAATTCCTTCAGCAAGAGATGCAATATCGGAAGACAAGTTCTTCAGCGAATTTCCTAATTCTTCTGCCCCCTGACCAACACCTTTTTTCAGAACATCCCCCAGCTGGTCAAAACCGCCAATTACAAGGGAATTGGTATTAGATGAAATCTGCATCAGCTGTTCAGTTTGCTTATCCTGTCTTTCTGAAAGTCCCGCAAGCATAGTATCCAGATTGCCCTTCATGGCACTATCCATCTTCTCCGCCAGCTGATCCAACACATCCGGCAGATGATCGCAAATAGAGATAGCCATATCTGTGCTGAGCTGTTCCATCGCTGCCCGCTGCGCCCGGCTTTCTGCCAGCTCTTCGAGCAGGATTTCTTCCACGCTTTTGCGAATGAAGACCTGATCCAGTGCATCAGTAAAACGGGAAACCGCCTCGCCAAACCTTTTCATATTCTGACTATGCCACACGCCAAATACAATAGCGCTCACAATGCCGAAAATAGATGTCACAAACGCAGTACTCATCCCGCCAAGAAGACCACTGATACTGGAAGAAAGCGCGCCGGTACTGCTGGTATCTACACCTGCCAGACCAATAGTCAACCCTATAAAAGTACCTAAAATGCCGATACCGGTAAAAGTCCCCGCTAACCCCGACCAAAGTCCGCCTTTCATGTCCTCGGTAAATGCTGCAACTGAAAAATAGGACTCAGATTCAACAGTCGAATACTTCTCTAGCCCATCTTTTCCGGGGATAGAAATCAGTGTCCGCTGATACTTTCTCCAAATCCCCTTTATGAGATCACTATTCTCCATTTTCTGAGATAATGACTCAAAATAAGCATTGACATTCTGCGGATTGTATTTTTTCAATATATCGAGATATGTCTCTATTTCTTTATACCGAGCGTCCAATGGTTTTACAAAATGGTATTTATATAAAAGGAATGTAGCAACGAATGCCACAATGAACACCCAATTTATCGTTTGAGAAAAAAACATTTTACAAAACTGAATAAATTCCATCACGCACTCTCCAATTCAAAACACTACACTAAAAAAGCGCATTTATAGAAAATCAACGTCTACAAACACGCATGATAAAATGAACAGGGAGATAAACGCCCCTCAAGTCTTCCAGGCAGGTCAAAGTACTTTGCTAAATCACATTTCATATGGTTTCGTCTCATAATTCCCATCCTCCTCATCTCCTGCATATTTTATTTTTAATTATTACCATATGTAATGACAAAAACAGAGTTATTATAAAATTTATTTTACTTCATCTTCGTTTGATGCATGACCTTGCAACATCAAAAAACCGCCGGAAAGTGATCCACAAGGGATCCTCCTTCCGGCGGTTTTATCCTGTGCGCAAAGGGCTACAGGATGTAATTCGAAATATCTATATTCTCCGTGACGTCACCGAGCTTATTTCTCACATAGCTCTCGTCGATGGTGACATGCTTGTCTTCGAGATCCGGCGCATCGAAGGAAAGGTCTTCCAAGACGCGCTCCAAGATCGTATAGAGGCGGCGGGCGCCGATGTCTTCGGTCTCTGTATTCACGCGGGAGGCGATGTCGGCGATAGCGGAGAGGGCGTCCTCGGTGAAGGTGATGTCGACGCCTTCGGTCTCGAGGAGCGCGGTGTACTGGCGGATGAGGGCCTGCCGCGGCTCGGTCAGAATGCTGCGGAGGTCATCCTTGGTGAGGCTTGAAAGCTCGACGCGGATCGGGAAGCGTCCCTGGAGCTCGGGGATGAGGTCACTGGGCTTGGAGACGTGGAAGGCACCGGCGGCCATGAAGAGGATGTGGTCGGTCTTCATCTGGCCGTACTTGGTCTTGACGGTCGCGCCTTCGACGATCGGGAGGATGTCGCGCTGCACGCCTTCTCGGGAAACGTCGGGACCGCCGGAGGAGCGGCCGCCTGCGATCTTATCGATCTCATCGATGAAGATGATGCCGCGCTCTTCGGCGTAGTGGATGGCTTTGTCTTTGACGACTTCCATATCGACCATCTCATCGGCAGCGGCTTCTGCGAGGATTCTCTTCGCGTCGCGGACGGTGACTTTCTTCTTTTTCATTTTCTTCGGCATCATGGAGGAGAGCATCATGGAAATCTGATTCGCCTGTTCGTTGTCGGTGTTCCCCGGATTTCCTTTCTCTTCCACTTCGATCTCGATCACACGGTCGTCAAGATCGCCGTTTCGGATGCGCGTCTCGAGATCCTTTCTTCGCTCTTTCTCGCCTTCATCCATCGGCGTCTCTTTCTTTGCTTCGCCGAAGATGATGTCCATGGGGCTTCGTGTCTCGGCTTTCTTGGAGGGCCACATGGCTTCCGCGATGCGGTGAATGGCTTCTTCGTCCGCATCCTTGCCGTGGCGGCTGCTCTCTTCTTTCTTCACAAGGCGGACGGCTTCTTCAGCAAGGTCGCGGATCATGGACTCGACGTCGCGGCCGACGTAGCCGACTTCGGTGTACTTGGTCGCTTCGACCTTGACGAAGGGGGCGCTGGTGAGGGTCGCGATGCGGCGGGCGATCTCTGTCTTGCCGACACCGGTCGGCCCGATGAGGAGAATGTTCTTCGGGCTCACCTCTTTCGCCATTTCCGGCGTGAGGCGGCTGGCACGCCAGCGGTTTCGGAGGGCAACGGCTACGGATCTCTTCGCATCGCTCTGCCCGATGATGTACTGGTCCAAGTATTCCACGATTTTTCGCGGGGTCAGGTTTGTATTTTCGTTCATCAGATTTCCTCCACGATGACATTGTGATTCGTATAGACGCAGATGTCGGCGGCGATGTGCAGGGATCTCTCCGCGATGTCACGAGCGGAGAGATCGGTCGCGGAGACCAGAGCACGCGCGGCGGCAAGAGCGTAGTTTCCGCCGCTGCCGATGGCGAGGATGCCGTCATCCGGCTCGATGACTTCACCGTTTCCGGAAACCAGGAAGAGGTGCTCCCCATCAGTCATGATGAGAAGGGCTTCGAGCTTCTGCAGCACGCGGTCGCGTCGCCACTCCTTGGCAAATTCGACGGCTGCGCGGACGAGATTGCCATTGCAGTCGGAGAGGCGCGCCTCGAATTTATCGAAGAGCGCAAAGGCATCAGCGACAGAGCCTGCAAATCCGGCAATGACGCGGCCGTGGTAGAGGCGGCGCACTTTGCGGGCGGTATTCTTCATGATGACCGCATTGCCCATAGTCACCTGTCCGTCACCGGCGACGGCGGTGTGTCCATCCTTCTTGACCGCGAGGATGGTGGTGGCGTGAAATAGAGAGTCTTGGGACATGGATGTGATGCTCCTTTATCATATTGGCTAAGGGAAATAAGGGGAAGGGTGAGCCCCACGGGCGGCTCCGTCCACTGATTATGAATGAAAGCTTTTCTCGGATGAGGAATTAGGAATGAGGAATTAGGAATGGTGGTGCGGCGCATAAAAATCAGAAGCGC
>ERZ1034701.374-NODE-374-length-18611-cov-8.310520_pt1 | contig 18611 bp, 21 predicted proteins | sample MGYA00520651_ERZ1034701 | MGnify/ENA primary metagenome ERZ1034701 (study PRJEB33766, sample SAMN09781713) | gut metagenome | biome: gut microbiome | host: Homo sapiens | place: Madagascar | study: EMG produced TPA metagenomics assembly of the PRJNA485056 data set...
CCAAGAGCAGAGGTATCAAAAAAGGATTTTGCTGAATAGTTTCCTTGAATGTACGCAACTCTGCATTACCTTGCAGTTTTTTATCAATCTTATTAAATGCCTGGCGAAGTTTCTCGTTTCCAAGGATTCGATTTATCTCATTCTCATATACATCAGAAAGGGTATCTTTGCTTGTTATCTGTTTACCTCCCTTTAATACAATCTTATGAGATGCCTTGAAGAATCGGTCGTCTTCCACAGATTTTATCAATTGCACTATCTGATAAGTACCAAATGAGTCCTCACCTTCCGTAAACAAGTTGGAATCTTTGATTACATCTTTATATGACTTGAAATACACTTCGATGCTTTTGATATTGTCTGCCACAAACTTCTCTACTTTTCCTGCCTTATCAAAGACGTTATTATACTTAAATGTATAATGATAAAAACTTTTCTTCAGTGTGGAGAAATAAGTTTTATATATAGACAACAAGCATTCAAAAATAGAAGTAGTTGCCGTATTTGAAAAGGTCTTCAAAATCTCGTCTTCACAATCTGAGCTGCGAGAATCCGTAGCCAATTTCTTGCGCATACTATTCCAAGAATCGGTGAGTCTTTGCAGAATTGCATCGTAACGTTCTTTCAACTGTTTGTTTGCCAGCAATGTACTAAGACATTCGTTACCATTGTCTTTTTGGTTGTCAAACACATAACAATTATCTATTGAGATAGGCTTTCCATCCAGCATGATGCTGGCTGAAGCAATTCTATCCTTGAAGATTTTGTCTTGTGGTTGTTTATTCTCCAATAGGTCAAGCACGGTCTTAGTGAAAGATGTTTTCATCGTTCCATTTGGCGCATAAATCACGCAAGCGTTCTTACCTTTGCCAAACTTGATGTCTGAATTCATCTCACCAATACCGTAGCAATTCTTTAAATTTATATGAAGTTATTGCATTTTGTTATACTCTCCTATCAAAAATTAATTCACCTTGTGTTTTTCTGTCTGTCCAATAGTTTCCTTCCATTTTATTGTTATCTTCATCTATATCAAGACATGCGGTACCATAGTGTATAGGACTTCTATCACGTACACTTGCATTAGAAATATTGTAATAACTATAAATGAGACGTTTAATTCCTCTTTGAATATCTATGTCAAAAGAAGAACATATAGCTCTACTCCAACTCTCATCGGTCTTGATATTAACTTGAACATACAAAAATGATTGCTTTATCTCAACTTCTGTTGGCTTATCTTTTCATTGATTATTCCAGTAATAATGGATAGTCCCCTTCCATTTACCGGACAAATTCGGAATTTGAACCAGCCATGGATGAAGGAAATTCCATTTCCAAATCCACTTTTCAAAAGCTAAAGAAATAAAGAAAACCGAAGCAACTGTTTTTCCAACGAATCCCCATAATTCCTTAATAGAACTACGAGCATTAACGTCTGCCAGAAAATAGAAGATAAAGAAAACCACAAGGCTCAGTGGAACAATAATCCAAACAAACATTTTCAAATTGTATCTTACCATAGCTTACTTATATTCCAAGAAATTCCACAAATAGTACATAAATTCATTAACATCTCCTCGGCCCCACTTATGATTGCTCATCAATGGTAAAAGTCCAGAAACTTCAGTCCAACTATCCCAGGTATCACTATCTTCCTTAGAGTCATTCCAGAACTTTATGATGAAAGAACGCACTATTGTATTCCAATCATAAGTATCCTCATTAACCAAAAAGTTCGAATTCGGGAAATTATAAACTAAGCTTTCTATCAAGAATGATGTTACATTAGCATTTACATAATACTGTTCTTCCTCCATTTTTGCTTTTAAATTCTTGATAATGCGAACCAAGCTTTTATAGCGTCTTCGTGTTTGATTATTCTTCTTGACACCATTACTATAATGCTGTTCTGGATAATTTATGACAGCTTCACCTGTTGGTGTCCAAAGTACAACACCTTCATTGTACGTATTCGTAGTTCTATATGGGTACGTTCTATGATACCATGTCGGAACTACATCAATCTCAGTATGGTAAGTATTTTCCTTAACATGGATACACTTGTTTTTGACAACTACATTTTGTGCTCCAAACTTAACTTTTAAAAGCTGCACTAAATCAGACTTAAACTTATCATACGTATAAGTTTCATTGACAACCGTTATACTATGTTTTTCTGGCGTATCACCATCTGGCAAGTGAAACTTAAATGTTGGTTTGTAACTAACACATACATCAATATCACTATTTAGACGAATGTTCGTATTATTATAATAGGATCCCTTACCAAAAACATCGCAAGTAGCAAAAATATTTGTACCAGTAATTGCGTCCACAACCTGCCGTTTGGCTCTATTCAACTTCTGCTCCTCGCTGTCACTAGCAGGTTGCGACATGCGAGAAAGTTGTTCATGAGTATACTTCATAATTATATCTTTATTACATTTACTGAAGGCAATACTTTCTAAATAGTTCTGCTCTCATTATTCTTGCAGCTCTACTATTAGTACCAGTATACATTGCAGAATAGTACTTGCCAAAATCAGTCTCTTCCATACCTTTATTTTCTAACACGTTATTTTCCAAACTATCCAAACGAGCTTTTATATCTGCAGGCACTTCCGAGCCAGCTTTAGCTAACTCAACAAACAAAGTAAAGAAATTCGATTTTCGATACCACATACTATCATCTGAAAGAGAGAAGCCTTTTATTTTGTCAAAAACATTCAACATAAGACTTCTCATGCTATCTGAATTAGGATATACCTCATCATAATTTACTATATATTCCTCAATCTTCTTCTTTCCTGCAAAATAACCACATTCCTCTAATGTGGCCATAATCATCAGAATATAATTCAAATCACCCATTCTGTTAAGTTCATTATCACTAAAAATTGGAAAAGCATCTTCATCCAAATCATCAAGGATTCGTTTAGCTGTGCCAATAAACTCACCCTCATAAATTGCATTATTTATTTCTATGTCATTGAGTCTGTACTGTGTAAGATTTATTCTTCTAAATATTTCTTTGATAGTTTCAGAAGAAGCGTCCTTTAAATCTCTGACAACAACATCATAATTAAGAAACGATTTTTTATCATTGACAGACAATATTTTGAAAGTCGGAATAGTCTTACAATCTAGTTCCCCGTTAACATAGCACATAATGGAAGACAGACGCTGTTGACCATCCACAACTACCTGTTGCGACTGGAAAGTATCCAAGTCTACTCCAGATTGAGCTATATATATTTCTGGGAAAGGAAAACCTTTAAGAATTGTGTCTATAAAAGCCTCTTTATGTTTTGTTGCCCAAACTAATTTACGCTGGAACTCAGGTTGTAAAATAAGCTCCTCTCGTTTAATCATACCGATTAGTTCTGATATTTTCTTTGTACTGGGTGATGAAGGAAGTTGTACCATAACTTTGATTTTATAATTTCTTTAAACTATTCAAATAATAGCATTCCATATACTCGAAACTTTTAAACAAACCTGCTGAAACCTTATAATTTCCAGCTAGATTGTGCTCATATGATATTGACTTAAAGTAATCAAACCATTCTTGTTTAGACAGTTTGCCCGATATTTTTGACGGTAGCATATCCGGTCGCATCCATCCCTTAATCATGAAAGAAAGAAATTTATTATATTCTTTCTGCTCATAATATGTCAATGTTACTATACCTTGATCTTTACGATATTGGAAATCTTTAATCGCCATGTAGAATTCTTCAAACAGTCTCGGATTTACAATCGCAACATCAATATCTGACTCTATTGAAAATATTGAGTCCTTATGATAACTATAACCAAGCTTACCAGAGCCCATGATTAGAACTTCTTGAAACCCAACATTCCAATGTTGAGCAATACGCTCCCTAAAGTCATAATATAGCTCGGGACTATCTTTAAAGACATAAGGAATACCATGAATCAGATGTTTTCTTACTATTCGAAGATAATCTTCATTAGTCGATGCATCTGAAATTTTCGCTAGCAAATCTTCTTTAGTCATACACTCATACTTTTCTAGACATATTCTTACCAAATGCTGAAGCTAGATACTTCAATTGAAATTTCGCATCAACCACATGTTTCTGAGTATTTTCATTAAAAGCCTTTAGCTCCTCCTGCTCTGATTCCTTAGCAAGCATATCAACTCTGATGTTTTTCAAAATAGCATATTTGTTGATAAGCGAGTTCAACTTATAGAACTTCTTGCCATTATAGTATATCATCAGTAACTCGTATTGAGAGAGCAAACTTCTCAGTATACCAATATAGCTATATTTTGCTTCATCACTAAGACTTGATTCGTCCACATACTTCAATATTCTATAGAAGAGACGGAAATAATGATCCAAAGAATGAACTGGGTCTGAATCAAAAGCAATACTAATCTTGTCATCGCAGGCATACGCTTTAATGCCATATATTAATACAGAAGATGGCTTTTCAAATTCTTTTTCAAAATCCTCAAAATCAAAGATATTCATAACATTTCCTTCATATAATCGTTGAAACACATTTCTCTTCTCATATATACCATCACCAAGAATCGTCAAATCCAAGTCGAGTTCTTCTACTACTTGCTGAAACAAATGAAGCAACTCAAAGAAGTTATGCTCAAAACGCTCCACTTTCAAATCATCCCTCTGTTGTAAATTGGCTTTATATTGTACCCAAAAGGCTACGAAAGTCAAGGCTGCCGCACCCCATGCGATAAAGGTACCAGTGAATCCCTCTACTAAAGAGGCATTATCTTTGCCTGCTATACCATTTTCCAAATTGCAATAAAGAATTGGAGATACTATTGATAAAGCAAAAAACGCCATTATCAACAAGATAAACAAGCATTTGGGTAAGCCAAAGATATATCTATTGTCTTCCATAATCCCAGAAAATTAAAGAATATACAATATCTGGCATAGGGGAAAGAAAATATCTTCCCTATGCTTATTTTTGAAGTAAAATGTAATAGTGATTTATTATAAGAGAAGCTGCTGCTTCTATAGTATTGTTCATAATGCTCCAAAAATCGTTTCAAAATAGTATCCACTGCTTTTGGAGATTGCTTTTGATGAACGATGACACCGATAATTTACCTTTTTGTCTATTTTATCAAGAGTTTTAGCTACAGTCATTGAGCCAAAGTTCTCTTCAACATACTCCGCCACTGAATCCAAATGCCGGTTTGCAATATCTGACCATATTATCTTCATGCGTACTTAGCTCTTATTTCGGCCATAACCTGCTCATGTGTCTTGCAACGACCAGCAAGATAATCTTGATGAGCTGCCTCAAAGGTTTGCTTCATCAAATCTTCATCCAATGCATCCAGAAAAATATCTGTTGCTTCAGATATCGACTCTATTTCAGAAGATGGTTTCTGAAAAGTTAGAAGAAACTTTTCCACTAGACGTTCGACACTGATATTATGCAACTTGGCATATATCTCTGCGCCTCTGTATATATTGCTATCTATTGTTATCGTATTCATAATTGTTGAATTTTATGTTCTATGGTGCAAAAATATGCTTTTTTCTTGAAAGCACCAAATATTTCTCTGATTATTTGTGTTCTGCCTTTGCTTTTTCTGCAAAATTACTGAAGATTGCTTATGATGACTTTCTTGCTTATTGGGCAGGTAACAAACCTGCCCTCCCAGCATTACTTGCTGAGTAATAAGCTAAGCTCGCTCGTCCAGCTCGCGGCTCATCTGCTGATACTTACGGATGATGAGCTTACGGTTGGTTCGGCGCTCCGACTCCTCTTCTATCATCTCATTGAAGAGGTCACGAAGGGGACGACTGAAGGGATGCCAGCCGTTCTCCTCGCCCTCCTTGGTGTGATAGAAGAGCAGGGTGAAGATGTCCAGGAGCATCAAGAGGCGATCCTTCTCGTCGGTGTGCAAAGAGAGCATCCAGTGTACCAGGTTCACAAACTCCCATAGCTGCATCAGTTTGCCATGGCGAAAATGCTTGCAAAACTGCCTACCTAGATGGAAGGCGGGGCAGATGTCCTTCAGCTTATACTTCCACTGGCGCATGGCGTCGGTCAACTCGCCGTACTTCTCACTTGCCTTGTACTCGTGCTTCACGGCTGAAAGCACATCGTGGGCTACCTCGTCGAATCGCTCTTCGGCAGAATCCGGCGTCGTCTGCTCAAAAGGGGCCAATTCTTAGCCACTTCCGAGATTTTAATGAATTTCTTCATCTATTAATAGAATAAGTTAATAAATTGGCGATAAAAATCGCCCAAAATTGCTACATTGTGGTATTTTACCAAAACCACATTGAGCTTTTTTTTCTAAATTTGCCAACAGATAACTCAGGGTGAAGGTGAACCCTTGCTATCAAGAACTATGTATATACAGCGCGCCTCTAGAATATAAAGAGCCTGTAATATAATGGGTTATATGGTGTTTTTAACACTGTTTTAACACGAGTTTGAGATGTATGCATTCACCAAAACTCATTTTGAGGATTGAAATTTGAACATTGAAATTTATGATATGCCTTTTCGGGGGCTATAACAATTAACGCTTAACATTTATCGCAATGACAACAGAAAATCCAAAAACCGAAGACCAGGAGGTGATGCCTTCTTTCTTCCCTCACATCAACCAATCGGAGAGCCATCAACTAGCTGACTGGCTTTTCCTCCGAGAGTACATCACTCACGATCCTGCCCTGAAGCGTGCCACGGAGCTCTATCGCCAGCGACTCACCGTGGGCAAGAAGTTTGCCGACGAGATGAAGCCTACCTTCCCTGCCATCACCACCTCTGCCCTGATGGACGGATACGGCAGGAAGCTGGAGAACTTCTGGAAGCCTACCTTCAAGATAGCGCTCGACTTCGACCATGTGAAGAAGCAGGACTTGGAGCGATACCTACAGCTGGTGCGCCAGGACCCTCATACCCTGGCAGAGTATATCACCGTGAGCGGAAAGGGATTTCGTGTCATCTGCTCCTACAAGGCTCATCCCGACCTGGAGACCACCATCCTGGAACTCTTCGACCTGATGGTACACAAGGCGATGGACTACTACACCCATCTGCTGGGCATCGCTCCCGACAAGCAGTGCACCGACATCACCCGATGCACTGGGCTCTGCTACGATCCCGATGCCTTCTTTCGTTGGGAGGGAGTGCCCTTCGAGGTGGGAGTGCCTGAGATGAAGATGCTCTTTGCCCAGCGCACTGTGGAGGCGAAGCAAGCCAAGCGCAATGCCAAGCGCAAGCAGAAGATGGCTAAGATCAATGCCCCGAGCATGAGCAGCCAAGGGGCTCCCACGATAGAGGAGGCCATCCCCCACATCCAGCAGTTGCTCTGCCAGTGGGGCCACGTCTTCGAGTCGGGACGTCACAACGAGTATGTATGCCATTTTGCCGACATCTGCCTGCGCTATGGCATCGACCTGAACGAGGTGTTGAAGTATGCCGATGCCGAATATGGCAAGGACTATGCCCCTACCGCCTCGGTCATCAAGAACGTGTACAAGCACATCGGCAGGATGGGCACCTGGCATTTCTATCGCCCCGACGAGGGATACAGTCGCAAGCCTACGGTCAAGGCAGTAAAACAGTGGCTCACCACACGATATGAGTTCCGCCGCAATGTGATCACGGGATTCTATGAGATCAAGAGTCGCATGGTATATACCGGCAAGTATCCTCGCTGGACCCAGATAGACGATACCATTGAGAACTCGCTCTGGACGGAGATGGACGAGGACAGCCTGCGCATCACCGACAAGATGCTGCATAGCATCATCAATAGCGACTTCAGCGAACCCTTCGACCCGCTGGACGACTACCTGCGCACCCTGAAGCCCTGGAATGCGGAGACCGATTCCGACTACATCTCCGAGCTAGCCGACCGCATCGAGATCCAGGAACGCCCCGATGACCAGCACACCCAGGAGCTCTTTCGCTATTTCTTCAAGAAGTGGCTCGTGGCGATGGTGGTGGCATGGGTTACGCTGAGCGTGGTAAACCAGATGATACTCATCTTCGTGGGCAAGGGAGGCATCATGAAGACCACCTTCTTTGCCTGGTTGCTGCCGCCAGCCCTGCGCCAGTATTTCCTCAACGACTCCACGGGAGCCTATACCGACAAGGACTTCATGGAGGGATTCTCCAGCAAGGCGCTGCTCTGCCTGGACGAGTTTGAGAGCATCTTCGGCAAGAACCTGAGCGCCTTCAAGAGCAATATCACCAAGCTCACCTTCTCCATCCGCCGCCCTTACGACAAGTATCGCTCCGAGTTGCCCCATAGAGGTTCGCTCTGCGGCACCACCAACAGTCAGCAGTTTATCACCGACGAGGAGAATCGCCGCTACTGCCCATGGATAGTGAAGAGCATCGAGAGTCCGATAGACCACCCCATCGACTACGACCACGTGTTCAGTCAGGCGGTGGCATTAGGAAAGCTGGTGGCGGAGCATCCCAAGGGAGCGCCCATCGAGTGGACTTACTGGCTCACCCGAGACGACATCGAACTGCTGCGCCAGCACAATCGCATCTTCATGGTGGCTAACTATGCCGAGGAGCAAATCCTGCGCTATTATCGTGTGCCAGACTCCAGCACCAACCCAGAGTACATCAAGTTCCGCTACAGTGCCGAGATTTTGGAAAAGATAGGTGTGAACCCTGCGCTGCGCCAGAATCTGAACAGTCAGAACATAGGCAGCGTGATGGCTCGTCTGGGCTTCCAGAAGATTCACAAGAAGGGCGGCAACGGCTGGGCTGTGATCGAAAAGGAAGGCATGGAGATAGCCACCGACAGCACCCTGGGAGGTGACGAGATTAAACAACTGAGTTCTGGAGAATAAATCACTGAGATAATTTTTTATCCCACTGTTTTAGCCTCAAAATCTCCCTGAATTATTAATTATTAATTGTAAATTATTCATTATCATGGATATTCGTAGTTATACCAAGCAGGAGCTAGGTCTCCTCTATTTTCAAGATGCCACTCCCGATGTGGCAAGTGCTCACTTGATGCGTTGGATCAACCGCTGCCCTCCGCTACTGAAGCAGCTGGAGGAGTCTGGGTATCAGAAGAACGCCAAGGAGTTCAATCCGCTCCAGGTCTCCTTCATCTTCTTCCATCTGGGGGATCCGTGAATCATCATCGCAAGAGGGGGATAGGGGTGTCGAAAAACTCCATTTTATATCATTTTTACGAACTTTTCAAAAAAAGTTAGAGAAAATCTGTGAGCAAGTGTGAGCAACCATGAGCAAGTATGAGTTGCCAAATTCAGATTTCGTATCTTTGCATTGTGATTCAGAAAGAGTCACATCAAGCACTGCGCAGCGCTCATTGAAAATATTAATTCTTAATTTTCTAATTGCCCATGTTATTAACAACTTTAAGACAGTACAAGAATGAGAAAATGCCGGAGGCGAATGGATTGTGGTTCGCCTACCCAGTGATCACCCAGACCATCGACATCAACGGACTGGCGGCTCACATGGCAAGTCACAACACCCCGTTCTCCAAGGGAGCCATCAAGGGTATGATCACAGACATGGTGATCTGCGTCAAGGAACTAGCCTCCCAAGGATATGCCATCAAGATAGATGACCTAGCCATCTTCTCCATCGGCATCAAGAACAAGATGGGAGCCAAGACCGAGAAGGAGTTCTCCGTGCAGAAGAACATCGAGGGCTTCAAGCTCCGTGCCCGAGGCACTGGCGAGTTCAAGGCCACCAACCTAGACATCAGCCTGAAGCGAGTCAGCTCGCTCGGCGGCGACAACACCACCGACGAGGATCCTAACGGTGACTCCCCTACAACCCCAGGTGGCACTGATGCCGGCGGCGGCAGCGACACCGACCAGGGTGGTGACAGCGGCAACGTAGGCCTGTAGAAGTAGCGAGAAGCAGAGCAGAGTGAGAGTCCCCTGTGGCAGGGACATTCCGAGAGGACAACCAGAATAAGCAGTAAGAAGCAAGATTAAATTCTTAATTCTTCATTCTTCATTATTAATTAAATTATCTCCTCTGTACGGGTGTCTGGACAGCCCTCTCACTCTCCTCCTCTCTCCGCACTTCTGAGTATCTCAAGTTAGTAATCATCAATCACTCAAGAACATGAAAAAAGAGACATTAAAAAACATCATCAATTTCATTGTAACGGTTCTCACAGCCATTGCGAGTGCCTTCTGTGTTCAATCATGTAAAGGATAAAGAAAATATGCGAAAAATTAACTTGATTATCATCCACTGTTCTGCTACCAAGGCAACGCAGAACTTCCCAGTGGAGGCACTCGAAGCCTGCCACAAGGCTCGTGGCTTCCGCACCATCGGTTACCACTATTACATCACGAAGGATGGCTACCTCTACCCCTGCCGTCCCGAGTCAGAAATCGGCGCCCATGCCAAGCATTACAACGCCCATAGCATCGGCATCTGCTATGAGGGCGGACTGGACAAGGACGGCAACCCTGCCGACACCCGCACGCCCGCCCAGAAGCGCACCCTAGAGAATCTCCTCCAGAGCCTAGCCACGGACTATCCCGAAGCCGAGATTATCGGCCACAGAGACCTCCCCTGGGTCAAGAAGTCCTGCCCATGCTTCGATGTCAAGCAGTGGCTCCAAGACATCCACTTCCACATCTAGAAGAGATTTTCTATGTTAGATAGCTGTACATAATCTTGAATTTTGCCCAACCTGTAGACTGTGAAGTCTACAGGTTGGGATTTTTGCTAAGAGCATTTTTCTCATTCCTCTTGTCATCAATATATGAAAAGACAACAAGGAACAAGGTGATAGCGGAAATCAGAGCGCACAATATCCAGTTAATCAATAACGCATAAGCAATCGCAATGCCCCATACCCTATGGTATCAATCGAACTTCGGATACTTTTTTATTATCTCCAAGAAATCCTTTGCAAACCGCTTGCGATTCTCGGCATAATCGTATGGCTCAGCCGTAGGCTTCACATTCGTCAGTTTCTCCACCAAGTCATCCTCATTCGTAGCATCAAAGAAACAAGCATTCTTTGGATTCTGCTCTATATGCACATCCAAATCAGACAGGAAGATAAACTTGTTCAGAGCCTTAGCGTCCTCTACCACTGTGCTCCACCCCTCAAAGAGAGATGGCTGCACCATTGCATAGGAGTGCTGCATCAAGCAGAGCTGTTCCTTGCGATCTATAAAACCTAAGATTTTGATATCATCCTCTAAGTGATTCTCCTGCAAGAAATCTCTAATAGATTGAGTATACTCATCATCGGAATAAGACTTCAATTGACCGCTACATACCAACTGATATGGGAAACCTTGATCCTTCAATTTCTTATATGCCTTGAATAAGAACAGATGATTTTTATGTTTCCAGAACTGATTCGCACAGAAAATATAGTTTTCCTTGATTTGGAACTTCTCCAACAACTGACCAAAATCAAGATCCGAGAAATCTGGATGTTTTACCGCAAAATGGAGTACTGCAATATTATGCTTATACTCAGGATAGAACTTCAAACAATCATTTTTTGCGGCATTGCTACTTAACACCATAGGAGTTTTGGTTTCCAAAAAGAGGCGATGACCTTTATCTCTAAACTTCAATTCCTTGCAAGAAAAATATTGAGGATAATACAGTTCTTGAAAATCTGGTATCCATGACAAAGTTACATCTTGACTTGCAGCCTTAAAGTCTTGTATAGGGAAAATAAACTTTCCCTTTAAATTTTTCTTACTTAAAGCCTTGATATAACTTCCCAACTTAGGAATAAACAGATAGTGCAAGCGATTTATAACCTTATCTAAAAATGTTTTACGCTCTGCTTGTTGAAAAACTAGATAAGGATAACCTGTGATAAGTTTCAACTCCTCTACATCTTTCTGTTGGAGACTATACACATTAATAATTGGCTTATCATCGTCCTCCAGCAAGGTCATTGCAGAAATCAGATTCTGAACATAGTATACACCACCTATCCATCCATCGGAATAATCGTATACGATAGCTATTTCGTCTTTTGTACCCATGCTACATACTTTTTAATACCATATGTCAAGTCTACAGTCTGCTTGTATCCCCAACTCTTCAGCGTCTCAATGTCAGCCTCCCAGTTGATTGGGTCGCCCTTGCGTTCCTCACCATTGAAGACCACCTTCTTGTCAGTCTGCAAAACAGACACAAAGGCATCGCTCACTTCCTTAATGGTAAGCTGCTTGCCATTTGCCACATTCACCACCTGAGCATCAAAGCTACTGTTCTTAATGGTCAAGTCTATCGCCTGAATGATATCATCGATGAAGATGAAATCACGGCTTTCCCTTCCTGTACCCCACAAGCGAATAACATCCTGCTCCTTAAACTTATGATACATATCCCAGAATAGCTGTTTTCTCAAACCGGGACCAAAAGCAGAGAAGATTCTCAGGCAGCAAGTCTTGATGTTCCAAAACTTGGCGTACTCCTTACATACCATCTCTGCCATCGTCTTATGAAAGCCATATGGTGAAACAGGATTTATCTTGGAGTTCTCATAGATAGGCAAGCTATCTGGATTGCCATAAATGGCAGCACTAGACATCGTGATAAACTTGCACTCCTGATTAAACTGGCGAATGGCATCTAACAGCTTAAACACATTCATCGTGTTCAATCGGAAATCATTGAATGGTTTTTCCAAAGAGAAAGGCACGTTAGCCGCACCTGAGCAGTTGATGCAAACATCAAACTGATGCTGCTGGAAAAGCTCCAAGAAATCACTGTCCACGGCATCGATAGGGAAATAATGCGGATTGTCATACTCCATCACCACATCACATCCCCAAACCTCATTCTCCTTGGAGAAATAATCTACGCAATGGCTTCCAATAAAGCCTTTGGAACCTACTACTAATATTTTCATTTTGATAATGTTTTTACTACTTTAGCTGGATTGCCAGCCACAACTGTCCATGCAGGTACATCCTTGGTTACCACACTTCCTGCGCCCACAATGGCACCCTCACCGATAGTTACGCCCTTCAAGATGATGCAGTTCATGCCAATCCAGGCATCATCGCAAATCTTGATAGGTTTGCTATTCACTACGTCCCAATTCTTATGGGCTATCATGTTTTGCTTACTTCTCAAGTCGGCAAGTTCGTCATCTATGTCCTTCCTGCGCTCCATGTAGTCAAGCGAATGGCTATCATGGTCATAGATGGTACTACCCCAAGCTATCGTCACATTGTTACCCACTGTGATGGAAGAGCGAGAGATGAATGTACTGGAGCCTATGAAGGAATGATTACCTATGGTGATTTTACCTTTGAAGGACTCAAATATGAATTGACCACCAATGATGCAATCCTTGCCAATAACCAATCGCTTTTCATCAGTGGGAACGTCTTGCCGAATCAAGAAGGAATCACTCAAATGACAAGAAGAATCTATCTGAAGGCTAGCTTTGGCTGCCTCCAGCATTTTTCTCTTACGAAAAGCCTTATAAAGCTTTATGATGCTCATCATACCATTAGCCTTTCATTATATCAACAATCTCTTGCTTAAACAAAGCTTTGAACCTGTCTAGATTAAACTTCTTTGTGCAGATAGTCCTAGCCTCATCTGACATTTTCTCAACTTTATCTATTGGCAAAGACAAAGACCAGTCTATGCCTTTAGCCAAAGCTGCAGTTGTCCAATCGTCCATAATGAATCCACAATCTTCCATACCGTCAAAGGCTGCCCATGGAGTAACGATAGGTACCAATCCCATCTTCATACCATTGATTACTGCTCCCGGACATCCTCCTTCTGTTCCTGATGGATAAACCATAAAGTTACATTTAGAAGCAATTTCATACATCTTATCACTCTTCATGTTGACAAAGCCATGCAGGGTGATATTAGGTGTTATCAGCAAGTGCATCGCCTGCTTGAAATCCTCCTCGATAGGACCTACAATATTCAGTTTCAGTTGAGGATGCTTGGAGAAATATTCCAGCAGCAGAGATACACCTTTTAATATGTTACCACCACTACCCATAAAGAAATATTCATTCTCCGAAGCATATTCTTTATTCTCAATGACTCTGCCCTGTGAACTTTGGTCGATAATTATGATTTTATCAGCCAAATGCTCAGGATAAGTAGCCGCTGTATAAGAGCTACCTATCTGCATGATGACATCAGCCTGTTCGCAAGCATCATGATCCTTCGTCATTCGCCTATATGGTATATGCCCACCATACTCTTTGTTGATATAATCGGTCATGGTGACAATCTGCTTATTGGCATGCTTGTAATAAGCTCCCGTAGCAAAGTAGATTTTCTTGGCATGAGGCCATTTACGGCAAGCACGATTGAAATTTGGCTCCAAACCTATCACTATTTCCGGATTGATGTTTGGCAACTTTGCATCTATTGTAAAATCATGCAGATATACGTTATAGCCCAACTCATTGAAAGCATCCACCATCGCCACTGTCTCCTTGCGGTTCTGATGTCCGCACATATACTCCTCATCATCTAGATGATGATATACATAAGGTATATACGAGACATATACCCATGGAGCATTATGAGATACCTTGGAGATGTGCTTGTCAGCATGGCGATAAACCATAGAAAGAAAGTGCAGCTTAGTTTTCAGATATTCTTTAATCATTGTTTATTTCAAATTAAATTTAGATAATCTTAGATGGAGCTTTCTCCACATCCAAACAAAGGGAACTCTCTGGCATTTAAAATTCTGTACTGCTTCATTCAAATCCTTATCTTTACAAACAAGCATATCGAGTTGTTTTAGTTTATCTAAATCTTCCTTAGATATGTATTTGTCCAAAACTAACCCTGAATAATACATCAATTGCAGTATGTTGAGGATAAAGACAAACAATGTTTCTTTTCTCTTAGCAGTAAGTGAAGGAAGCTTTAGATAGTTTTTAACCATTCTATCACCTATCAAATAGAAATGTCTAAAGTTCTTCTTAAGTTGCTCTTTAGAAATGGTTTGCCCCTCACGACTTACATTGTATTGATAAATATTGTTGTCTATAAATACAAAATCCTTAGCATCAACCAAAGGATAATAACAGAATTCATTGTCTGTATAACTGATACCTTTTTGAAGTTCCAATTTTACGGTTCTCAATAAAGAAAGCTTAAAGCACAATGAGTGCATACAGAATATTTCTTGATTTCCAGATGCCTTAAAGCTAAAAGTATTAAAGCTGTAGGCAACTCCAAAATCTACATTTTTAGAGGAATATACTTTTGGGTTGCCAGCAGACACTATTGTGAAATTAGTAAATACCGCATCTGTATCTATATTTTTCAACTTATCTAAAAATTGAGATAATTGCTCAGTGTTATACCAATCATCTGAATCAAGAATCTTAAAATATTTACCTTTAGCTTCTTTTATACCTACATTTATACAAGAACCATAATTGCCATTCTCTTTATCTATCACTCTAAATACAGTAGGATATTTAATTTGATACTCATGGGCAATATTAGAAGAATTGTCTTTACTACCATCATTAATAACCAAGACTTCCAACTTTTCCAATTGGTCTGTAGATAACAACAAGCTATCAAGACAACATCTCAAATAGTCTTGCATATTATATGTAGGAACTACTATTGTTAACAGTTTTTCCATAAATACCTTATTTTACGATTCCTTTTTCAAGATACTCCTCCAAGTTGCAGCGAACACGCTCGCTTGCATCCTCAGCTGCCACCTTTGCCATATCGCTCTCAACCATAATTTTTACGAGATCCTCAAAAGATGTGGTATTTGGGTTCCAGTTTAGCTTAGCCTTAGCCTTGGTAGGATCACCCCAAAGGTTTACAACATCGGTTGGACGATAGAAATCTGAAGATACCTCAACAAGCGTCTTACCTATGAGTTCTTCTGGTCCTTCAACGCAGATTCCCTTTTCATTCTCATCCTTACCTTCCCACTTCAATTCTATTCCTACATAATGGAAAGCTAATTGAGCAAACTCTCGTACAGAGTGCTGCTTACCTGTAGCAATTACGAAATCCTCAGGCTTCTCTGCCTGAAGAATCAGCCACATGCACTCCACATAATCTTTGGCATACCCCCAGTCACGAAGAGAATCAAGATTGCCAAGATAGAGTTTATCCTGCTTGCCCTGCTTGATACGAGCGGCAGCGAGAGTAATCTTACGAGTAACGAATGTCTCGCCACGGCGCTCACTCTCATGATTGAAGAGGATGCCAGAGCAGCAGAACATGTTGTAAGCCTCACGATACTCCCTCACAATCCAGAAGCCATACTGTTTGGCTGCAGCGTATGGACTGTATGGGTGGAATGGAGTGTTCTCGTTCTGAGGAACCTCTTCTACCTTGCCATAAAGCTCAGAGGTAGAAGCCTGATACATACGGCAGGTCTTCTCCAAGCCACACTGGCGGATTGCCTCCAAGATACGAAGCACACCTGTGGCATCTACGTCGGCTGTAAACTCAGGAGAGTCGAAACTTACCTGCACGTGGCTCTGTGCTGCGAGGTTATACACCTCAGTTGGTTTCACCTTGTTCATCACCTGAATGATGCTCATAGAGTCACCGAGGTCAGCATAATGAAGGTGAAAGTTTGGTTTACCTTCCAGATGAGCGATGCGCTCACGATAGTCGGTAGATGAACGACGGATGGTACCGTGAACATCATACCCTTTCTCCAACAACAACTCAGCCAAGTAAGAACCATCTTGGCCTGTAATACCTGTAATTAAAGCTACTTTTCTATCCATATAAAATTTATTTTTTTATTCTATCACGTATATTTATCTTGTTCAAATTTACCTCAATATCTTTTGATAAGGAATCAATTCTACCACTTTTCTCAACAGAATAGCCATCAATAAAGAACCTACCAAACACAAAACTATGTATAGCCAAAAATTGGAAATAAAAGGAATCAATCCTATCAGCAACATAAAATGTATGATATAGAACTCATAAGAAATCTTACCCATATAAACCAAAGGCTTGCTTGACAAGATTGGCACTTCTTTACATTTCAGGATAACACTCAACAAGAGTAACATTCCAAAAGCTTCCAACATTTCCATGCAGCATGCTTCCCTCACATTTTCATAGTTTGGTCTATATACCAATGCATCAACCTCCCATAATACAAATCCAAGAATGGTTACTATAGGAACTATAAATTTGTATTTATCATAAAGGGCGAACACCATATCTTGATATTTATGAAGTAAAGTACCCATTAGGAATATTCCTAAGAACCAAGACTTAGCAAATACCACCATTGCAATAATTATCACTGGGGCAAATATCCACTTAGACTTGTTCAAAAACAGTATAACAAATGGAATTACCAACATTGCCTTAAAATCCGAAGTCAAATACCATGACGGAGGATTAATAAAGGTGGAAGATGCGCCACGACGCATCACTATAGAAGCATCAGCAAGAAACTTATAAAGCGTAACTGGCTCCTGCCAAAAATTCTTCATCCATTCACTAGCATAACCGCCAGCACTTATTCCTTCTGCAAAGAAATAGTTACACAACAAAGCTCCGAAAACAATCGACAACCAGTAGGGGGGGGTAAGATGTAACACTCTTTTTACAAACATCTTAGCATACTTCTTTAGACTAATGCACTGATTCGTATAATAGAAATATCCAGATAGCATAAAGAAGAATATCACTGCCGCATGCCCATCAAAAAAGGCTCGTAGTGGATTATATTGCGAATACAACCAAGGATTATCGAATGCAGCAGTAACATGACCACCAAAGACCATCAATGCGCACACTCCTCTCATACCCTGGATATTAAGATTAAGTTTTTTCATCAATTCTATTATTTATCTGTCTCCAAGCAACTTATAAAATTTACTTGGTAATATTTTAAGTATCAAGCGATGTACCAAAATACATATCAGCACACAACAAAATGGCATTAAAATATCTTTAGCCAATACAATCAGGCAATTTTGCCCCCCCCACAAGCTAAAGGCACGCTGTACATAAGAGAGTATAAACCAATGAAATGCATAAATGAAAAAGCCATCATGACCATACTTTACACAAAAGGCATTTACATTTTTAATTCTTAAAACGTATACTCCAACTATAAAAAATAATGCTGCAGCAAAAGTACCAGACATATTAGACACCCAGCTATAGGCTGGTTCTAAATCGTTAACTTTTAGAATTGTAGTAATAACCAAAAATAATATTCCTGTTGTCAACAAGAAAGCTTTATACTTATAGCAAAAAAGAACCACATCACGCTTTTTTATAGCGAAATATCCTCCTACGCTAAAGAAAAGTAATGAAGTAACATATGTGTGGCTAAGTCCAGGAATCCAAACTCTTGTCAGATATAGTATTCCTATTACTAGCAAAAGAGGCAGACCTGTCTTCTTTAGTAATAGAAAAAGTAAAGGAATCATTATCGTCAAAACAATTAAGTCACGTATATACCAGAAAGGAGCTAATAAAGGAAAACTGCTAACAACATCATTTCCCAAGAGATCTGGCACAGATGATGGTGTCAAAAAACAATCCCAAAAGATATTTAAGCCCTGCTCTTGCAAAACACTCCAATTATTTTTTAACAAATACAAAATATTCCATAC
>ERZ1034701.378-NODE-378-length-18491-cov-38.759926_pt1 | contig 18491 bp, 30 predicted proteins | sample MGYA00520651_ERZ1034701 | MGnify/ENA primary metagenome ERZ1034701 (study PRJEB33766, sample SAMN09781713) | gut metagenome | biome: gut microbiome | host: Homo sapiens | place: Madagascar | study: EMG produced TPA metagenomics assembly of the PRJNA485056 data...
ATGATGATGAATCATCATCTATGGCATCGTCATCGTCATCACCGACATCGAAAGAAGATGAATTTTCGTTTTTAAGAAATGAAGTTGAAGAGTTACGGCACGATAACTCGTGGTTAGAAATAGTTGCGATTCAATTCCATTTAACGAAAATGGACGTAATCCAGAAAACAAACGATTTCGAAACGAATTGCATAATGAATGGGCAAAAGAACCATAACGGCACTGCCGATGTTAAAACTCACTTTTGCAATTGGTTGAGAATTAACCTAAGACAAAATAATCATGCAAGCAATTACAACCGAATTTCTCAAGATGAGCTTGAACGGCAAAAACGCGATACCGAGTTTGCCGAATACGCAAGGAAAAAAATGCTCTCTGACGGCAAAACAGATGAACTTCCTTTCTCAGCACAAGACGGCTGAACAACTTATGACGGCTTATAACCCAAGTATGCAAGCGATATGTGCGAAACAAAAAGAACGTTGTGTTACAGGTAATAGTCCAACGCTCGTTGACTTTAAGCACATGTTCGGAGAAAACAAGGCAGAGTTGTGGCTTGCAATACAAATCAAAGATTTTTCGGAATATACAGGTGTAAAGAAGAAACTCACAACATTTCAAATTGAAGACACCGCAAGGGTTATTCTTTCTGATTTCTTCTATCTGAAAATGTCTGAGGTGTTGCTTTTCTTCGCTTTCATGAAAGGAGGGCGGTACGAACGTTTCTATGGCGCGGTTGACCCACTTGTAATAACATCTTCACTCAGAATGTTTCTGCGCGATAGAGCGAAAATAATCGAACAACACGAAACAGAAGAGCAAGAGCGAAAAAGACAAGCAGAAGCAAAAGAACGCGAAAGTGCCGAAACGATGAATATCGAAGAATGGAAACGATATAAACCTTATTTCGAACAAGGCTTGTCAATTCAAGAATGGAAACAAATGCAAAACAACGCGTAAAACTGCCTTTATTTTAAGCCTAACGCAATTTCATGTTGCTTACGCATAAGTTATAAGGTTAAACAAAAATAAACGCCTAAAACGCAAAAAATGAATTGGACAAAAGAACAAGAACAAGCATTGATAAGATGCTATCCAGAATGTACAATGGAAGAACTTGTCATTTTGCTTGATATGCCAGCTCACGCGATACGCAATAAAGCGGCAAAACTAAAATTAAAAAAAAACGAAGATTTACTTATGCATATCAAGAGCCAACAAGGTAAGCGAAATGCGAAACACTTGCATACAGAAACGGCAAAGGAACGCATGAAGCAAAGCATTCGCAATATGGTGAGATTAGAAAAATTGAGAATCAAGTATAACTTGCCACGTAAAACGAGAAAAATTCTCACATTGATGTCTCCTCGCGAATGTAGGCAAAAAGCGCGTAGGCTTTATTATTTGCGCCTTAAAGGGTACGAAACTGATTGTAATAGCAATATAATCTACTACAACAACGAAACAAAACGTTCGACAAAAACAGAAAAAAACTATACGAAGTTAGGGTACATTTTTAAGCAGAAAAATGAATAAATTCAACAAACTCTACATAACGGATGACAACCCCTACAAAAGATTTGTCTTAACCCAACAGGGCGAAGCGTATTTCAGGAAGTATTTTCCAATAACAGATAACGATACAATAGCTCAGAATTTAGGTTGCTCAAAGAGAGCGGTAGTAAAATTTGCACAGACATTGGGAATAAAGAAAGATGATACATATATCAGTCAATGTTGCCGACACGCTGCAAAATGCGTATCACAACGTGATTTTGAAAAATTCCTCGCTGGCGGCAGAAAATTCCATAAGACGAAAAAGTTTCAGGAAATGATGCAGACAATACAAGAAAAGGTTAGAAGAACAAGACGAATGGAATACATAAGGTTGCTAAATGGTGATAGCCAAAGAACAAAGATTCGATTTCGTGAGCCTTATAGCGCCAAACGAAAATGGTATCGTACAGCAATGAAGCGAAGGCATTATATACCCGAAACTGCAAAAATTTCTCTTGTGTTCTATTACACAGATGACACAAGAAGAAATCTTGAAGTCGAAAACAAGGCACGCAATGTAGGTTTCACATTTCACCCCTTCAGATGATATACACGAAAGTTATTTACAAACTATGAAAGAGCAATTAGCACCCACTAATCAGATTCCTAATGAGTTGCGCATTCTTACCAATGTTGCGTTCCTCATGGCTGATGTAACAGACACATTTTTGTTAGACGCTTATAGTCGTGTCAGAAGTTTAGGCATGGACTTTAAACGCGAAGAAAAGCAGAAGTGGAAACGAGCTGTAGAGCAGACACGTTTAGCGCGTAGAGCATGGCAAGAAGTCTCGCAACAAATGTATAACGTGCCAAATGTTGAAACCGCTTGCGAAGATAGCGACTTCTTTGCAGATGTCTTACTACTCATGGTTGACCGCGTAGGAGACAAGGATGAACGGCAACAAATGGTGCGCAACTTCTTAAAGCGCATGAAATCAGAAATTCACATTTATGAGAAACTTTCACACAATAAGTTATAACTACTATAAAACCAACAATGAACGACTTTGATGAATTTAGAATTAAAGAATACGAAGGTTTATTCACAGATATCTATGCAGTACAAGGCAAAGCATGGTTTGGCTGGCTGACAATTAAAAAGTTCTCAGCAAGTAATACGAACGATGAGGAATTATGGTGGGCGAAGGCTTGCGCAGAGAACCTCTTAGACGAACTGCAAAAAGAACAATAAACGATAATACCCATGTTAAAAGACGTACTGATAATTCTTTTTTACGCCCTTTTTTACTCCACGACTCTATATGTCGTGCTACGGTTCACGTATAAGCTCGGCCGCTACCGAGCCGAAGAGGCAATGGCCGATGAAGTGGCGCGCCTTCGACAATCGCGTTGGAAAGAAGGCTACACGATTGGTCGTGAACAAGGATACACAAGAGGTCGTGATCGCGGCCACAAGGAAGGCTATCGTGAAGGTTACGCGAAGGGCCGTGCCGAAGGCTATGACGATGGCCGAAGATACGAAGCCATTACCGAGCATAACAGAGAACAATTTGAAAAGATGATTGCAGAACATGACTACAATATCAAGCAAGGTTAGTGTATGGACAAGGCGCAAATGTGACGGTAAGCTAATGTTTCCGCGTACCGTTGCAGCGCACCTTTACGAGATTGATGCTTACGATAGCTCAATACTCACAGAAAGCGACATTCAGCAAATTAATAATTACAAAAGAAATCATCTATCAAAATGAAAAAGTACAAATTAACGAATGAAACGATTGTACACTTCGGATTTACACTTTATCGAATTGAAGCTTTAATGGATTTTTCTGATGTGAAGACTGGCGATAAAGGAGGGTTCGTGCAATCCGAGAATAATCTCTCACAACTTGGTAATGCTTGGGTCTATGGCAATGCTAAGGTCTATGGCAATGCTAAGGTCTATGACAATGCTGAGGTCTATGGCGATGCTGATGTCTATGGCAAAGCTGAGGTCCGTGGAGATGCTAAGGTCTATAAAAATAGCGATTACATTGTATTCAAAAATTGGTGGAGCAGTGGACGATATTTCACGTGGACACGTAGTAATAATATGTGGAAGGTAGGTTGCTTTTATGGCAATGGTGAAGAGCTAATAAAGAAAGCTTATGCTGATAGCGAAGAAAGCGGAAGAGAATACGAACGCGTGGTAAGATATGTTGAGAATATTCTTGCTGACGAGTTAAACAAATAAACTAACAAAATGGAAGTAGAAATCACATCATATATTGAAGATACCGACATTCTTCAGTCTGTTTCAGAATACCAACAATCAAAAGTGCTTGAAAATATATTTGAAGAATGCACTGAAGAGCAACAACAGAGATTTATCAGCAATCTTGATGATTCTTACCTCATAGAAGAATTAGAAGAAAGAGGTTTTACAATAATTAAAAAAACGAACAACAATGGATAACAAAGTATTTGACTTTCACGAAATCAAAACCTTTGCAGATGCTTGTGAGAAGTTGGGCATGAAAGAACACCTACTTACTGGCAGTATGGGTGGAGATAGAGAAACGCAAGGACAAGCGCAAGCACTCTACAAGTTGCAGATTATCCAAAAGGCTATGAATAATGGCGTTTGGCGTGATAAGGATGACTTGAGCTATTACCCTTACTGGTGCTCTATTCCGAGAAAGGAATGAAGCGCATGAGTGAAAATAAGAAGCAGATATTTGATTTTAAGGAACTCACCTTATGTATAAATGCTAATCATACAATATATTCGGGTGTCAGATGTGCGGTTGCCCGTAGTGGGGCTATTGTTACGGCTTATGGTTTCCCCTTGTGCTTTAACAGCGAGGAAACAGCCCTCTACGCAGCCCATCAGTTTGAAGACTTATTCTTCCAATACTACGGAATTAAGGTAAAAGCGTAACATAGCTAAAAACAATATGGAAAAGAAACAACGAATGTTCTATTTCGGAACGAATGGTTGTGCTGGGCATTATGCTCTTCCTATCAATTCAGATTTGCCTGATGTAAAAAGTGACGATTGGGCGCGTTTCGATGGTGCTATGCTTAATTGGATAGAGAAATATGGCACTTATAGCCAAGCAAAATTATTCGGCTCTAAGTGGTCTGTGTATGCAGTTCCTTGGTCGGTTGATGATACACGCGATGGTTGTCATACTGATTTCCTTTGGGAAGGCGAACACACTAAAGAGGAAATGGAAGCATATATTAAGCAAGATGCTTTTCTTCGTAGGCAGTTTTTGAAGACAGCATGGTAAATCGTGGAGACATTGTTCATGCGTCAGATGACACGCTCATCAAAATTCATCACATTAGCGCAGAAGGAGAAGTTTATTACGAGGCCTATGCAGACAATGCTCGTGGACGACTACAAGATGAACCGTACACTTGTCATTACGGATTCATAACAAGTTGCTATCCTGCTACCGAAAAGCAAAAGCGGTGGCTTATGAATTGGATTAGAAAACATAAATGGCTAAGGTCTTACAATAAAAACAAGAAACAATGAACATAGCAGAAATATTGAAAAATTGCCCAAATGGAACAAAGCTATATAGCCCAATATATGGTGAATTAAGCTTAGTGGGTGTTCGGCTTGGTGCTATTTATCCTATATGTTGCCGTGTAGTAAATAGTGAAAACGCAGTTGGTTTTGCAGAAGATGGTAAGAATAACATAACAGATGCTGAACCTACGCTTTTCCCTTCTCGTGACCAACGCGATTGGAGCAAGTTCGGACTAACTGACCATGAAGCAAAACATCAGTTCAAGCCGTTCGATAAAGTTCTTGTGCGAGATTATAATGATAACGAATGGAAGTGTGACTTTTTTAGTAACATGAACGAGCACGGTTATTATAATTGCATTAACTCATGGTGGCACCAGTGCATCCCCTACGAGGGCAACGAACATCTTTTAGGAACTACAAATAAACAACAATGACACAAACAAGATTTAAGAAAATCCCCTTCGACCTTGAATTGGCGAAGAAGATTACTAACAAGGAAGCAAAAGGACGAATTGTAACGGAGGACGGACTTATTGCAAGAATAGTTTGCTTTGATTTGAAGTATGCAGGAAGTAAAATCCTCGCAGTCCTTGTTGATTGTGGCGATTATGAAATCGGGTTAAGGTGTGACTTAGATGGTACTTGCTGTGAATCCCGAAAAGAAGATAAATTTAATCTCCACCTCGAAGTCCCCACCTACTACCGCGACTACTCCAACTTTGTGCCACAAAAGTGGCAACCTTGTTTGGTGAGAGAATCAATTTATGACCATTGGAAAGTAAGAGTTTGTGCTGATAACAAGCAACAAGTAACATTCTATGATAGTAGTAATTGTTGTAGTGGAGACATTCTGTGGGACTTTAAACTACCACTCTCCAAAATTACCGAACGCTTGATAGGCACTACCAAAAGCTACGAGCAACTGATAAAAGAACTTGATAATGAGCAAGGGAAAGATTGAACCATGCATGGCTGAGAATTGCATTATCCGTGAGAGCTGCTTACGATATGCACTCAGCCATGCAGCAAAGAAAACTGACAAGGTGTTGCATAGATTTACCCTTGTAACAAGGATAAACGAATGCAGCAATTTTAAAACAAGCAAAACAATATAAGGTAATGGTGGATGTTTCTTATCATGACGATAGAACAAGTAATACACATTTTGCGACTACACCAGAAATGGCGCAGAGGGGCAATAAGCGAGATGCCATTAACGGCAAGGGAATATGGTGAAGCCTTGGACGAGGCAATAAGACTGCTTAGACAATATAACAAACAGCAAGACGGGGCAGTGCGGTGAGTGCCTGAGGTTCTCCAAGGGCAGATGCCCGAAATTCTTTTCCAACTCTGTGCGCACCGCGTGTAATGGCTTCACACATAGCAAATCAGTAACTAAAAATACAACACTTCGATAAAGTATAAACATTATGACATTCGACGAATACCAAGAACTTGCAATGACTTTCTGTACAAAGGAGAGTAACAATTTACCATACATGATACTCGGCCTTAACGAGGAAGTAGGAGAACTTACAGGAAAGCTTGCAAAAGCAGTGCGCAAAGGACTGCTAAAGCCTGACCTCACCTTTGACGAGGATAACGTTAATGAAGAACTTTTTGAGCTAATGGACAACATTACAAAGGAAAGTGGTGATGTGCTATGGATGCTCGCTGGGTTACACTCCGTTCTTAACAAACGACTCGAAGCTACTGCGCATCTGAATATCCACAAACTTACAAGCCGCAAAAACAGAGGTGTTATCGTAGGGGAGGGCGACAACAGATGAGCTATAAGAGCGAACCAAGGACGAAGCAAGGTCGCACAAAATACAAAAACAAGGTTGTAAACAACGTTTTCGGGCGATTTGACAGCGTAAAAGAATTTAAACGATACATTTACTTGCTTTCGCTTGTAAAGTGCGGTAAAATCAAAAATTTGAAAAGGCAAGTAACGTTTAGATTGTTACCTTCACAATACGAGGACGGAAAACTTAAAGAACGTGCATGTACGTATATTGCAGATTTTATGTATGAACAAGACGGAAAACAAGTCGTTGAAGACACAAAAAGTGCGATAACAAGTAGGCATGCTGCCTACATAATAAAACGAAAATTAATGCTCTATTTATACAAAATTGCAATAAAAGAAGTGTAATGTTTGGATTATCCGCTGGCGAGATAAAAACTTGTCAGCGGATTTTCTAATATTGCAGTAATCCAAAACTACTAAATATGGAAACAAAGCAGATACCATTATCAAAATTACATCTTAACACTGGGCAAATTAAAGATGTACCGAAAAACCCTCGTTTCATCAAAGACGAACGTTTTGCTGCACTTAAAAAGTCAATAGAAGATGACCCCGAGATGCTACAACTTCGCGAACTCGTTGCTTATGACAACAACGGAGAACTTGTCGTTATCCTTGGCAATATGCGTTACCGAGCCATGAAAGAACTTGGCTACAAAGATGCGCCTGTTAAGGTGTTGCCAGCCGAAACAGACGCCAAGAAACTCCGCGCGTATATCCAGAAAGATAACATTGCATTCGGACAAAACGATTGGGATTTGCTCGGCAATGAGTGGGACGTGGAAGAATTGCAGGATTTTGGACTGGAGTGCGATTTTCTTACAGATAACGAAGACATGACAGGAAACGAAGATGAAGGGAAAAATGATGAAATTGAAGATTTTAGCTCAGAACTCACTCCTCAATACAAAATAGAAATATCATTCGATAATGAAGAAGAACAAGAAAAGATATACAATGAATTAACAGAAAGAGGACTATCATGCCGAATTTTGACATTATAAAAGAAGTCAATCCACCCAAAAGTTTTAGGTGCGAGTACGTAAGAGGTACTTACGATTTAAGTATCGAAAAAATCAAAGAACATTTTAAGGGTAGTATTGATTTTCCGCAAAATTGGCAGATTGGATTGATTGTTGGTAACAGTGGAACAGGAAAGACAACGATTGCAAAGTCTCTTTTCCCAGATGCTTATATCGAGCATTTTGCCTACGATAAAGAATGTTTCCTTGATGATTTCCCAAGGGAAGCAAAAATGCAAGATGTATGTAAGACATTGAATAGTGTTGGCTTTTCTTCACCTCCTTCATGGCTTAAACCTTATGCAGTTTTGAGTAATGGGGAAAAGATGAGATGTGATTTAGCAAGAGCTATTTTGTCAGAAAAAGAATTATTCGTTTTCGATGAATTTACGTCTGTCGTTGACCGAAATGTCGCAAAGATAGGCTCATTAGCTATGCAGAAAGCTATCAGACAATCAGACAATAAAAAGCAATTTATTGCGGTTACTTGCCATTTTGACGTGATTGAATGGTTACAGCCAGATTGGATATTCAACACGAATGATATGACATTTAGTTTGTCTTCAAAAAAAAAAGACCAAACATCACTTTATCAATATACGAAATACCAACAGCACAAGACAAGCGGAAATATTGGAAAATGTTTAGCAAATATCATTATCTGAGCGACAGCTTTAATATTGCTGCAAAAGTATTTATTTGCTTTGCTAATGATAACCTATGCGGATTTTGCGCGGCATTACCTTTTCCTCACCCTAAAATTAAGAATGTGTACAGAGAACATCGAACTGTTGTATTACCCGATTTTCAAGGTGTTGGTATAGGACACAAATTTTCAAATTGGGTTGCTGAATATTTCATCAAGCATGGAAAAAGATATGTTTCTACAACTTCTAACCCAGCATTGATACATGCAAGATGTAAAGATGCGAAATGGGTGTTGAAAGAAATGCCGAAAAGAAAGAATCAACCTAAAAATGCAAAAGTTTCCAAAATATCGTTCAAATCAAATTCTAGCAACAGAATTACAGCAAGTTTTGAATACATAGGAAATAAACAATAAAACTATGGCTAAAGTAAGTGGTGGAACGCGTAAACTAAAACATGGTAGCCGTGAATATCGTAAAAGGCTGGACGAAATTAAGTCTATGCAAGAAAATGGTAAGTATAGTTCTGTTACGATTGGTACTCATGGTGGTTATCTCGCTATTGAAAAGAGCAATTCACAACATAAGGTAGAAGAAATTGAGGCAGGACAATTTCTTGCAGACAATGGATACAAGGTAATATTAACAAGTGAAGATGGTCACAAAGCTACGGGTGATGGCACTCTATTTAGCATTGGATATGAACAAAGGACACCAACAAAAGGAACGACTCATGGTGTGCTGAAAGCAATAGAACATGCAAGAATTAAAGTAATGAAAGGTGCGAAAGAAGTGAAAATACCTGTTATTTATGATAAGAATAGACTATACAACAAAACAATGATTGATGAAGGTATCAAACTTTACGAGCGTTTAAATAAAATAAGATTTAAAGAAATAATCGTTGTGTCTGCAAATGGAAATATTCATCGGCATAAACACAACGATTAAAGCAAAGATAGCTTGACCATGCTCAGAGGCTAACTTCTACACAATGTTCCTCACAAACTGGGGTCTTGCGCATGGAATGCTTGTAACACGTTACCCTGCTGAACACACCTGATAATGTACTTATTGTGATACCGCAAAATTACAAACAAAACACGAAACGCACAAACAATGACAAATGAAATTCAATATATCCCCGATAGCCTATTCCCAACAGACAACGATTTTGAGGTGCCTTCTTTGCGCTTAGATATGGCTGCATTAACGTGCGAAATTCCGTTTGTCTGTTTCGGTGAACAAAAGCGAACGTTCAAAATGAATGGCACAGGAACGCTGCATTTCTATACAGACGATTATCGTTTTAACGCGGTTTACGAACACCCCGAGAAAATATTGCAGCACAATCCAGCGCAGATAGTAGAACCCAACTTCTCGCTATTCAATGAAACACCGATTGCGTTCGGAATGCAAGCAATCTATAAGAAACGACTCGTTGCAAGGCAGATGCAGGAGCAAGGCATTCGTGTGTTCGTTGACCTGAATGTCGCTAACAAGTTCTGCGCATTCAATTTGCTTGGAGTTCCGAAAGGTTGGAGCGCATTCTGTACACGTGGTTATGAGGATAGAGTGAATGGTCTAAACTTTGAATACGAAATAGCTAAGCGCATTGCTGATGGTAATAATCTTACATTCGTTGTGTATGGCGGTGGCGAAGTTATCAAGCAATGGTGCAAAGAGCATGGCGCGGTATACGTTACACCTATCATCATTATAAAGAACAAATACAAGTCTATTCAGCGAATGGCACAGAATACTGCCTTGTTCAAGGAAAAATGGGATATGGGCAAGGCTATCCCAACGCTGAAAGATTTGCTTGACAAACAAGTTATTGACAATAGAAAACAAATTGAATATGAAGTATAGCGGAGGAACAAGAAGTACAAGAAGTACAAGAAGTACAATGAGTTCAAGGGCAACGAATAATTCAGTAAAGGCGCAATCATCAAATGCTCCTACAAATATGCACGCAGAAAAAATGATAAAGGATTATGCGAAAAAAGCGATGCATTCCAATCAAACAGAAAACGATATTCGCAAATTTGAGGATAAAAGATTGATGCAATTGATACGCACTGGTTCGCGTTATCGAGAAGGATTATTGGAAGAAGTTGTTCAACAAGCAATTGATGCCGACAAACAAGGTAAACGATGGAACACTGGATGGGCTGAAGGTTTTAAATCTGAAATCAACAGAGTTGCAAACTTAAAGGTAATGCATGACAATATCCCAGTTTATCAGAAAATACTAAAAGAACGTAGAAAGAAGTAGATATGGTAAAAGGTAGCGGAGGTACACGAAATAAAAGACGCTCGTCAGAGCATCGTACTGGTCCAGGTTTTACAGAACCAATAAAAGGTCCTACACAACCATCTTCATCAGCAACTGAAATTCAATACGTATTTACAGACAAAATAACGGGAAATCAGTCTGATGGTTACAAAAATCTTGACGCGGTTAAAACGGCTATAAAAGAAGCTGAAAAAAACGACAAGAAAGCTGGTGTGTACGAAAAAGATAGTTATTACATTGAGCGTATTGAAAACATTAAAGGTCGAGGACGCTCCGAATATTGGCATTTTGGAAAATAAGTTGATTTATGACTAAAAAAGAAATAAATATGCGAAATAAAGGCGAACAAAACCTTATCCCGATGAACAAGCAGCCGCCCGAAGTGCAGAGGGAACTCAGCAGAAAGGGTGGCCGCAATTCAGGGAAATCACGCAGAGAAAAGCGTGCAATGGCTGAAATACTTCGTATGATGATAGACCAACCAATAGACAAGGCAAATGCAACGATTGTAAGCGCGCTTAAAAAGGTTGGAATATCATCAGAAGAAGCTACAAATGGCGCGTTGATTAATTTGCAGTTAATGAACCTTGCACTCAGCAGTTCTGTTGATGAAAAGACAAAATTACGCGCAATCGAAATGATACATCGTTTCATTGACGGACAAAAGGTTGATGTAACTACAAATGGTAAAGAAGTAACGCACGAGCCACTTGTTATTGAGGTTATTGATAGCCGAGAACAAGTGATTAAAGATGATGAAGATGAAGAAAGGTAAAAGGTTACAAACAACTCGCATCTTTGCAGAAATTGAGCAAGCTAAAGCACGAGGTTATACAACCGTTAGCGAGCAAGGCAGTAGCCGAAGCTCTAAAACATATAACACCGTGGTTTGGCTTTGTCAATATTGTTGGAATAACCCGAATACATCAACATCTATTGTTCGTGCCACATTACCTGCCTTAAAAGGTTCTGTTCTTCGTGACTTTAAAGAAGTGATGCAACGACTTAAAATTTGGGACTTCTGTACTTTCAATAAGTCAGAATTAGTTTGCACGTTTCCAAATGGTTCTTTTGTTGAGTTTTTCTCTTGCGATAACGAGCAAAAATTACGCGGGCGTAAACGTAAAATATTGTACGTAAATGAAGGCAACGAGTTAAAATACATCGAATGGCAGCAATTGCAAATGCGTACAACGGAATTTTCTATTATTGACTACAATCCGTCCTTCACGGACGACCATTGGCTTTGTACGCTAAATAAAGAACCTAATACGTATCACTTCATTACAACTTATAAGGACAATCCATTTTTAGAGCCTAAAGTTATTGCCGAGATAGAAAGCCTTAAAGAAAAAAATCCGTCCTTATGGCGCATCTACGGCCTTGGTCTGCAAGCAATGGTTGAAGGGTTGATTTTCGAAAATGTAGAAGAAGTTGAGGATATTCCGAGGTGGCATAAGAAGCACCACCGAAGAGGTATGGACTTCGGTTATACAAACGACCCGACAGCGATTGTTGATGTCTATATAGACGGAGATACATTATGGATTGATGAAATCTGTTACCAAACAAAAATGCTCGCGGAAGATATTATCAACACGCACAAAAATGCAAATCGAACGTGCCACGAAGATGTAAAGGTTATATCCGAGTCGGCAGATCCACGTCTAATTGATGAAATATCCAACGCTGGTATTGATATACACCCTGTACGCAAATTTTCTGGCTCAATCATGGCTGGTATTAACAAGATGCAAGAACTCAAAATGAAGGTAACGAAACGAAGTGTAAACGTTTTAAAGGAGTTCAGAAATTATACCTACAGACAAAACAAAGAAGGTAAATGGCTAAATGAACCCATTGATGCGTACAACCACGCAATAGACGCCATTCGTTATGTTGTACTTGAAGAGATACTTGGACAGAATAGCAACGGCCTTGAAGCGGACGAATTTTTAGCAATCATGTAACACATAAATAAAAAAGCACTAAATGAAAAGCATAGAAGAAATCATGGCTATCGGAAATCCGATGACCATATACACACTACTTACATCGTATAAGAAACCCTTTCACAAAACGATAGAACAAACAGAAAGCGAATATAACCCTATGAAGCATAAGGTTATGGATACGCAATACAGAAAGAAAAAAGCTATAAAAGTTAAAACTAATAAGGTTGACAATGACGGTTCGCCATTATACAAGACTAAATACGTTGACCGTTGCCGTATTGCAGTTCCAGCACAAAGATTACTCTGCGAACGCGATGTCGGTTTTCTGTTGTCTAATAACGTTAAATACAACATAAAAGGCGAAGTAGATAATAAGGCGCAAGAATTATACAATAGAACAATTGAAATCTTCAACGAGAACAAAATTGATTATTTCGATAAAAAGTTGGCTCGTGACCTTTTCCGTTGTTGTGAATGTGCTGAGTTGTGGTATATTGTTCCTTCACAAGACGAAACACAACAAAATGAAATCCGCGTAATGTTGCTTTCTCCGCTTCGTGGTGATGTGCTTTATCCTCATTTCGATGATTACAATCGTATGGATGGATTTGCGCGCAAATACGTTATTAAAGACGAGTTAGGACAAACAACCATACATTTCGATGTTTATACGAATACGATGCTCTATAAGTATTCTAACGCTGGTTCAACCATGCAGCTCATGAGCGCAAAGCCACATGGATTTACCAAAATACCTATTGTATACTATCGCCAAGAAGAAACAGAATGGGAATGTGTGCAACCTGTTATTGAACGACTTGAAGAATTACTCTCAAATTGGGGTGATGTAAATGATTATTTTGGCGCGCCTACTTATTTCTTCAAAGGTAAGATGAAAGGTTTTGCGGAAAAGGGTGAAGTCGGCCGTATTTACCAAGGTGAAGGAAGTGATACAGACATGAAGGTCGTATCGTGGAACTCAGCACCTGAAAGTATGCGGCAAGAAATGGCAAACCTTACAAACATCATCTTTTCGTATTCGCAGACACCCGATATTTCGTTTGAGAATATGAAAACGCTTGGTAATAATACAAGTGGTGCTGCCATTCGGTTAATGTTTACTGACCCACATTTAAAAGCCGAAACGAAAGAAGAATTGTTTGGCGAAATGTTCACACGAAGATTTAACGTTGTTAAGAATGGCATTGCTGCGAGTGTTTTTGCCACTCCTCAACGCATTGCCGATTCATTAAGGGTAACACCTATCTTTTCTCCATACATTCCGAAGAATGAAATGGAAATGTTGCAATTAATCAATCTTTCCACGCAAGGCAAAGCTACCATGTCACAAGAAGAAGGCATCGAAGAAAATCCAATGGTACGTAATGCTGAACGCACAAAAGCACTCTTAAAGAAAGAGAATGAAGAAGCCGCCAAAATGAACCTATTTGCCACGGCAACAAGCAATGAACCAAATGAAGAATAAGAATGAACATTAAGAATATCATTCAACTTCTGTTGCAAAGTTCTTCTGATTTCAACAAGTTGCATGACTATGTTATTACAGAGTTGAGCAAGGCGGTAAATAAGTCTGTCAACGAAGCTAACCCAGAAGAACTTTTTAAAATTGCGAAAACTTGCACCCCAACCGAAAAGGATAGGGTGCAAGCCCTTTTAGATGCGTATAATAACGCGGTTTTATCGCTTATAAAGCAAGGAATAACAAAAGCCGTGTTATTCTCAACTAATACGCAACAAAACGCGCTGAGCGCGTTTACTCGCTTTGAAGGTAAGGAAGTGGACGCTTGGCGAAAAGAAACGGCACGAGCTTTTATTGAAAGCCGTATGAAGCGTGACAACGGACTTAATCTGTCTGACCGCGTATGGAATTATACACAACAAACAAAATCTGAATTTGAAGTTGCAGTTTCGCAAGTGTTAGAAAATGGCATCGGCAAAGGAATATCAGCAGAAAGTCTTGGCCGACAAGTAAGGCAATATCTTAATAATCCAGACATGATGTATCGTAGGTATCATCGCAAGCAGCTCATGTCGGACGGTACGAAAAAGGATATTGTAGAATGGCGCAGAAGAGTAATTGATAAAGAAGGCAAGGTGCGTTTTATTAAAGAGGATCTTGCAAAGGTTGGCACTGGTGTGTATCGCTCCGCACGTCAAAATGCTTTGCGCCTTACAATAACTGAAACAAACATGGCTTACAACTATTCCAACTGCAAACGTTGGGAGAGTGAGCCTTTTGTGTTAGGCATTCGCATTCGTTTGTCTGCAAATCACCCAGAAGAGGATATTTGTGATGAATTGGCTGGCGATTACCCGAAAACGTTCATGTGGCGCGGTTGGCATCCTCGCTGCATGTGTTCAGTGTCTCCTATTCTAATGGACAGAAAAAGTGATGAGTGGAAGAAACTTCGCAAAATGCCTAAAGAAGAATACGAAGCTTATCAATCTCCCAACCTTGTACAAAACGTTCCAGATAAGTTTTCTAAATGGTGCGAGCGCAATGCTAAGAAACTGGACTTGGCGCGCAAGAGCGGAAAGCTTCCTTACTTCGTGAAAGATAATCAGAAAGTCGTTGGTGATTTGCTTGGGTGGAAGGAGAATAAAAACGTTATACAGCAAATAGCTTTAAAAGATGGTTATACATCTGATAATTTTTTTGGAAATAGATTACAAATAAGTAATCATGCAGATAAAATAGAACTTAAAGAAAACTTAAGGTCTGCACGTTCTATACTGAAATCATTTTCAGATGTATATATGGATATTAGACCTCATATATTAGAAAAAGGGTTGAAAAATCCAGAATACACAATAAAAGGAATGATAGCAGACAGAAAGGGTATTGAATCCCCTAAGGGTATACAATCTGCATTTAAGAAAGCTATAAAGCAAGGTTGTGAAGCAGTTGTAATTGACCTTGATATGCATCTAAAAAATAAACGTTTGCGTATATCTGAACTGGCTAAATATATATATTGGCGTTATTCTGATTTTGAAAAAGGACTAATAAAAGAGTGTTATGTTGTTTATAATAACAATGCAATAAGAATAACCGCTGAACACAACGATAAGGAAATAATTAAAGCTGTATTAAAAACATTAGAGCCTTGAATAATCAAAACTCTAATGTGCCTCACAAGCTTGAAGTTATCTTGCCCTTTCGGAGGTCTTTTGTATTGCAAAGGTATGGAATTTCGTCATACTTCGCAATTTTTTATGATTCTTTTTTGATAAGCATTCCTTGCAAATACAATAAGCATTGCAAGGAGTGCTTTTTACATCTCAATTTCCCAAAGATATTGAATATCCCCACCGCCTAAAGTAAGCGTCACGTCAGGCTGGGCCATCAAGTCACTTTTTTTGAATGAGAAATAATACAGCGACTTTGGCTTAAGCTCGCCACTGATTATCTTCAATTCGTATGATGACTTCATATAGGTTGAGCCAGTGGTCAAATCCCATCGAAGCAAGTCTTTCAAAAAATCTTTTGCTTTCATGTTGTTTAATCTATAAAGTCGTTGAATGTTGTTACCTCCTCTCCGTCCTGAATAAAAGGCTTTTTATCGCAAATATAGCCTTTCCACAAACCATATTCGTAGATAAGGAACATGTGGTATCCTGCATTACGAAGAGCTTTAAAGGCTGCTTTCATTTCCTCGCCATTAAATCGGATATTAACGTCACTGTCAAATGCTTCGTGGTCGCCAAATCCGTAGGCCTTACCACTTCGTTTATGAACTCTAACGTATAGAGTCTTGCCCCTGTACGCGCTTTGTCTTTCTGGGTGAAATATGCGCCAGACGCAAGTGCTGAGAAACGCATCACAAATGTATTGTACAACTTCTTGGCGCACTTCTGTTGGCCGTACGTAATCGTTCTTGGGTATGTTTACTGTTATTTCCATGATGTTGTTTTTATTTTTAAATCGTGTGATTGTTTTTGCATTTTCTTCTTTCATGGCTCGCGAGTGGGTGTTTTCCACTCGCGAGTTTGATATATTTAGATTGCGTATTGTTCTTCAAGGAACTTAACCATTGCTCTATTCTGTGGCAGCATGTCAGGTATATTCATGCTGTCGGCCTTATAAAGCTCTGTTGCAGCGTTATACACGTCCCACACGGTCGTTTTATTGGTGTTGTGGTAATTAATAAGCAACAACTCAGTAAAGCGCGAAATTTGCGCCTGATTGAGCGGATAAACGACTGGCTCTTTGATAGCCTTGTTCAATGTGTCGCACTTTACTCGGATAGTTGTAAGCATGCCAATCAGCGTGAATACTTGCTCGGCTGTAAGGTTTATGCTCTTCATGCGTTCCATGCGCTCTCTGTCGCTTACAATGATGTGGCGTGCATCAACGAGCCAAGACTTGATAACATCAAGGACATCTTGAATCGTTACCTTATCACCTCGTCCAGCACCTTTCTCGGCATACGTTGATATGTAGTTGCTCGCATTGAGCATGCATTGATTGTGGCATATCTTAACCATGTTCCCAAATCCAGCTTGAATGCCTTTTTGGTGGAAAGCAATAGCGATGTTTGTAGTGTTTTCGCTGTCATCAAAATCGCTTATTCTGATGTTTGCGAAAACGCGTCTCAAAATGTGTGCTTCTACTGCCTTATCTCCGTACTGAGCTTCTACCTGCGGAAGTAGCACAACACCAGGCTGAGCGCGGTCTTTGTTCTGTGCAGCAAATAAGTCGTACACTTCAACATTGAAGTGCTGCTCGTTGCACATGTTAATTACTTCGTTGAGCAACTGGAAGTGATAGATACCTTTCAACGGATTGTTGTATACATCGTTTTCCTTGTGCGTGCGTTGGAGTTGTTCTAACGTAATGGTTTGTACTTTCGCTTTTTCGAAGTCAAAAAACTTATTATCCATTGTGTTATATATTTTAGAGTTGTTATTGTCAGATTAAAATTGCGCTTAAGGTTATCGCCCAACCCAGTTTGAGCAAAGGTTTTTAAAGTCTCCACAGACCCATTTTCCGAACTTATGTGTTCACGGCTCTTTCTAATCTACTTTTTATAGCGGGTGTTGCAAAGAACCTGTTGAAGAATATTGAGTACCGCTTTCATACGTATGTTTGTAGGTGTGAGGGGAATCGAACCCCTCACGCTGCCTTGTCAGCTCACCCTCTAGCCCATTCCTCAAATACTTTGTGGTGGGTTGCTCTGATGAACAGCATATCGCAACTACCATCGTATAACCAACTATCACAGTGTGATATAAACTGACCTATCTCATTGTTGTTTGCTTGACATAGTTTCTCATATATAGATGTCCACATTAAAGATGCCTCTATTGTTGTGAAATGTCCAGCTTTTATTGCATCATCGGTGCAATAGGCATGCATCAGAACAGTCTTCACATCCCCGTAGCCGTTTATAAAATTCCACTCGTCACCACCCCAAGAACCGTAGTTAATGGTATCTTTGAGTAACTGCTGTTCGTTTGCTGTGAGAACAGATACAACCTCTTGTACTTGATTTAATGTTCTATTCATTTTTGTTATTTGTTTTATTGTTTCCATTTTGAATAAATTTAAATCGTTTTTGTAATATGTTTTGTAACAAGTTTTGCAACTTGTTTTAAAACACATTGCAAAAATACAAAGTAGATTGATATAGTACAACATAAATCCAAAGAAAGTTTGGATATAATTGTATTTTTAATATTCATTAATA
>ERZ1034701.383-NODE-383-length-18311-cov-4.500822_pt1 | contig 18311 bp, 19 predicted proteins | sample MGYA00520651_ERZ1034701 | MGnify/ENA primary metagenome ERZ1034701 (study PRJEB33766, sample SAMN09781713) | gut metagenome | biome: gut microbiome | host: Homo sapiens | place: Madagascar | study: EMG produced TPA metagenomics assembly of the PRJNA485056 data set...
GTATCGGCTATGCCGGGGTTTCTTTGAAATTTAGACGAATACTAAATAAGCGAGCATTTTCTTGCTCAGCGTAATTTACTGATAATCAACACCAATTTGTCTATAAATTTATTTTTGAGCATAGTTAGGTTACGCCGGGGATTTGGAGTACCTTTGCAGCAAGTTCAATAGTGGACGAAACGATTAATCTATCATTTTTTATGGAAAGCAAAACTTATGTTTTCGGAAATGAAGGTAGCGGACAGGGCGGCATGATGAGTTTGATTGCTCCTCTCCTGCAACAGCGAGGGCTTGACCCTAACCTTCTTGTTGCCATGAATCGTGGTGGCGGCTTTGGTAGCAACGAAGGTTCATGGTTTATTTGGCTCTTGTTTATCCTCTGCTTCTGTGGCTGGGGTGGCAACGGATTCGGCTTTGGTGGTCGTGGCAATGGTGGTGGTCTCGCAAACGAGATTAACAACGACTACGGTCGCTCTCTCTTGATGGATGCCATCGGTGGCAACCGTAATGCTCTCAGCAACTTGGCTACTCAGCTCAACTGTACTGAAGGTCAGATTCAGAATGCCATTTCTGCTTTGACTTCTCAGGTTCAGAACGTGGGTAATCAGGTAGGTATGAGCGGCATGCAGACCATCAATGCTTTGCAGCAGGGTAACATGCAGATTGCTCAGCAGATTGCAAACTGCTGCTGCGAGAACCGCTTGGCTATCTGCCAGCAGACTGGAACCTTGCAGAATGCCATTAATAATGTGGCAGTAGGTCAGGAGCGTGGTTTCTCTAATGTGGCTTACGAGACTCAGAGACAGACTTGTGACTTGCACAACGCTATCAAGGATAGCACTCAGACCATTGTTGACGGTCAGAAGCAAGCTGAGTTCAGGGAAATGCAGAATAAGATAGATGCTCTTCGAGAGGAGAACAGCACCTTCAAGTCTTCTGCTATGACCTCTCAGATTGTGGGTCAGGCATTGGCTCCTGTAAACCAAGTGCTAGCAGGTTTGCAGAGCGAAGTTGCAGGTATCAAGTGTAAGTTGCCAGAGACCGTTACAACACCTTATCAGCCCTTCACGGCGGTGCCTAATTGTATCGCTGCACAGTATGGGCTTTACGGCTTGAACGGTTTGAACGGAGCTGGTTTCTGGGGTTAAACTAAGAAAGGAGGCTACTATGGCTTGGATGAATCCATTTGCATGGGTAAACCGTAGAGGCTCAGCAGCAATCGCTTCACAAGGCGTGACGGTGAACACTGCCAACGTGGTGTTCTCATTCAGAAATCACGCCTTCGTGAATGCGAACTACAGGGGAACGATTTTCGTGAACTTGATGCAGTCGATACCTACAGGCACGACTACAACGCTGCCAATCCTTTTCGAGACCAACGGCGTAACTCAGGCTGTGACTAAGTATAATGGTGAGGCTCTTACCGTGGCTGATATTCCTGGTACTGGCGTGTTGCAGTTCTGGTTTGAGAGAGACACTAACACCCTTCAACTGATGACGGGTATTGTTTAACAGATTGAATAGATAGGAGATTACATTATGTTTTCTGGACTAAGACAAAATTCATTGTTCTATGTCTTGGATAAAGGCGAGAACCCAACTTTGAGAATCGGACAGGTTGTTTCGGTAAGCAATCCGCAGACCAAGTACCCATCATTTAACAATGGCTTCACGCCGCAGCCTATGGAATCTGTGGTAGATGTGAAAGTGAAAATCAATGACGAAGAGGTGGACTTCAAGCAGTTGCCTGCCAACGGTCAGATAGCCAACGACAAGAACCTTGTAGTTAGTGAAAGCAAGGATGCGATGAGTGCCGAGGTCGATGCCATGTTGCGCACCTCCAAGGCGATACTGGAGAGCGTAGATTACCACGAAAAGGTTGTAAAATCTTGCGAGGGAATGCTATTGCAACTCAACCCCCAGATAGCCAAGGAGAAGGAACAGGCTGAGAAGATTAGCAAGTTGGAGGGAAAGGTTTCTGGTATGGAAGGAAAGCTTGACCGCATGATGGGCTTGCTCGAAAAGGCGGTAAACAAGTAATCTCCTACTCTATCCATTCACTAAAGAAGAAAGGTAAAGCTATGTATATGATTGAGATTACGGAAGACAAGTTTGATGACTTGTACGAGAACATCGAGAGTATGCTTCGCTTCGGCGGCAAGGCTATGACTTGCCTTGACAAGATGAAGCGTGAGAAGGAAGACCGATACGGCGAGCGCAACCGTATGCCCGACTACCGAGGACACTCTGGAGGCAGAAGTGGTATGCGAGAGCATGACGAGTACGAGGACATGCGCCGTCGTGGGGAACGAGAGCGTGATTACCGAGGTTACGGTGACGAATATTAATTAAGTGAAGAGTGAAGAACGAAGAGTGAAGAATCCATTAGCTTTTCCTCTTCACTCTTTTCTGTTTAAAAGGATTATCATTATGAGAAAACAAAGAATATCTTTGAATGCCTACGACTATCAGCCAGAGGAAATGAAGGCTTATCTGCGTCATAATGGCTGGCACTTCAACAAGAAGATGTGCGAGTGGGCAGTAAAGCAGATGCGCAAGAACGGAAAGACTATCAAGCCTATGGGCAAAGAGGAAGTGGAGGAATTGCTGCATAAGTACAACATTGAGCTAGAGAATAACGTGGGACATGATGCGTGCTACATTGCCAATATGTGCCGAGCAGATTTCTACGCCTCTTCGATTACAGACGAGAAGGCTTTGGCTCAGTTCATCAAGGACTATGTGGATGACGAGGACCAACAGGACGGTTTCATCTTTAACCGATTCTATGCCGATTGTTCCATCAATGGTGTTGGCATTCCATGGGATGAAATCCTATAGCAATGTTAAGTGTTGAATGTTAAATGTTAAGTTAGGGTGACTGAGCAGGAGATTTATCTGGAAAGGTATGACTGGACTGTGCATGTTCTTTATGATGTGCGGTCTAGGGATGCTATGTATGTAAGAAGGTGTCTTCGGGATTTGGGATGCAGCGGTGTTCCTCTCGAAGATGCCACTAATCTTGTGCTCAGAGGTGAGGCAAACAAGGGACTCACCTACTCTAACATATCGAAACGTGAAACGGTGGTGGCTATTGGTTGGACTACTTCTTTTGGGGAGTATGCCAACAGCCTCAGCCACGAAATGCTGCATGTGGTGCAACATATCTCTGACTATTATCTGATAGATATGTATGGGGAGGAGGCTTGCTATTTGCTTGGCGGTTTGATTCAAGCTACTACGAAAAAGAGGTAAGCACTTGCCTACCTCCTTTTTATATCTTTGCAGCCGTATGAACGCCGTCACCTCCGCTGCTTGGCTTTTCTTTCTTCTTCCATTGTGGCTTTTCCATATCGTTGGCACTCACCCAAAGACCGATGGCTGTACTCATCAGCACATCATCATGGTTGCCGTTGCCTACGATGTTGCCAAGGCTACCATCATCGTGTCGCTCATAGATGCGAAGCTCATGATACATTTCCTTGTCTGGCTCATCCCAGAGCATATCGTCAACGAATTGTTCCAAGTTGTCGATTACCCATCCCTTCGTTAGCTTATTGGTTTGGAAACCATACTTTGCAAGCACGTCATCGGTTACGTCCTCTGGGCTTGTTGTGCGCTGATACAGGTTATCGTAGTAGTCGGCTATCTCGTTGATGATGCTACCGAAGTGGTCGCCCTCCGTGTTGTTGTTCTTTTCTCGGTCGGCGGTGTTACTCTCTATTACCAAGAGGGCATCATCATAGTAGTGCGCCAGAGCCGCTGCCATCCATGCCAACTTGTCGTGGCGAACATGCCCACGGTATCTTGCCACTACCCTAGGCTTGCCGTGAATGGTTGGTATCATGCCGAAACGGTCTATCACGGTCATTACCGTATAGTCAGATGATGTACTCTTACCACCAATATCCACGCTCACCACATAGCGGTTTTCTACTTTCAGCACGTTCGGCACCGCCCAAATCTTTAGGTCGCCCATACCATCGGTTCTGATTTCTATCTTAGATTTGGCGATGGTCGATTCATTCTTTACGGCAGTATTTACGCTGATGTCGGCGGTATAGAGTGGTTCACGCTTATACTTCTTCTGCAAATCATCAATGCTGTAAGGATTGAAGACCAAGTTACCAGAGTTACGGAAGGCATCTTCCTCGTCCACTGGTGCCTCGGTAGCGCAGAAAGCATGGGTTGTGAACTTGTTGCGGAAGTTCCTGTACCATTCGATGGCTTGGAAGCAAGCTCCCTTCTCCCACATGCGCCAGAAGAACTTGCCTGTCTCTCGGTAGCCCTTCGGATTGGTGCTCTTGTCTTTGTTCTGCAAAAGCCAACGTGCAAAGGCTCGCTCGTCCTTCACCTCCTCCATGTCGTGCTCGATGAAGAAGCAAGGGATGAAGAGGAAGGAGTAAGCATCATTGTTCTTTGGATCCATGGCGAGTTGGCACTTCTCGTAGAAGAAGCCAGAGTTACCCTTGCCTGTACTCTCGAAAACCTCCAAGTTGTCCTCTTGGTTTCTGATACCACCAGAGATAGAGGAAATCACACCCTCTGGGTCGTGCTCTGGAGTCTTCTTCCAATAGGCTACCTCGGAATAGTGGGCGCAGTGGAAGTTGCTACCACGCACGGAATCGAAGTTCTCGAACGATGCCACGGTCAGCGTACTTCGGCGAATGGCTCTCATACCATCGGTAACTTGAAAATCATCGGGCGAGTTCTCGTAAGGAGAAAATTGCAGCTTTGCTCCGCTATGTCCGAGCGTCCATCCTGGCTGATTCTCCAAAGCCTTGCGGTACATAGCCTTGATTTTCTTCGCCGTGTTCTTCTGTTGGGCAAGCACGATGGCATTCCAACCGTCTCTGCGGAAGTCTTGCAGCCACTTGATGTAGAGCTGGGTCAGCGTAGAACCTCCCCACTGACGAGCCTTCAGGATAACGACACGGATAGCGGCTCCGCTTGTGCGCAGGTCTTCAAAGATTTTGAGGAGCTTTCTCTGAGGATAGTTCAGCTTGAACGGAATCATGTTACCTGTCACCTTATCCTCAATCTTGTCGGTGGCATATAGTGCAAACTCTGGGTCTTCACGGAAACGTACCTTCATAATCTCGAAGGTGAGCACCATGATGAGCTGCTTGGTGTAATAGCTTTTCTCGTTATACTCTCGCCCCCACACCTGTATGATGTATTCTTTCAGACTACCCACCTGTTTCAGCCCCCTATATAATAAGGTACGCATACACTCCCTTGGCACCCACATCTTCTTAATCATGAAGTCGGGCAGTTCCAACAGTTCTCGGTGCTCAAAGTCGTAGCAGTTTTCGCCTGTCCACGGATTGTAAGTGCCGTATATCTCTTCGTACCTCGCTCGGTTCTCCAATACGAGGTCATCAATTTGCTTATCAGTTACCAATGCCATCTGCCAAATCGTTTAGCTCCTCAAAATCTGCGTCCTGTATCTTTGGAACGCTTTCCATATCCAGAGCCTTGTCATTGCTCACCTTCGTCATGCCCATTGCGGCGAGTTGCTTGAAATCCTCGTCAAGTCCGTGGGTTACGCTCACCTCGCTCTGCTTTGGTATCATGTGCTTCATCAAGTCCTTGTAGATGGTTACGTATGTCTTGGGGTCGTACACGGCTAGCTCGTCCATCTTCTCCTCGAACTTTTCTTGATGGCGAGCCAAGAAGTCACGCAAGAACTCCTTCTGTGCGCTCTTGTTGACAGGCAGAATCTGCTTGGCTTTCTCTGCCCTTTCTTTTTTAAGTTCTCTTACTGTCTTGAAATCGAAATCATCCATACTTCCACACTCCTTTCTTTTATCCAAACGGCTTTAGCTGCCTAACCATGCCTCCAGACTTGGTAGCATTAGCGCAATCAATCATTTCGAGTTCTGCATCTTCTAGGTCTTGCGCTTTATCTACGGTGAGAGGGTCTTTGCTGGTGAGAGTCAACTTGAAATATTCCAAGAGAGCACCAGCGGATATATAGTCGTGGATGGCTGCAACCAAGCTGTCTAGTCGGGTATCATCCCAATAGTCGGGCATTCGCAACCATATCTCTTTCTCGTCCCATTCCTTTAGGGCGTTGTCTCTCACTCGTCCCTGTGGCTTCATTACGTAAGCGGAAAGCGTAGCCTCTGCCTTCTGTAGATACTTGTCGAACCAACGATAGAAAAGCGGTCGCTCCTTGTCGTTCTCGCTAGTCGGGATAATCTCGTCCTGCTTGGTGTCGCTTCCTCGTCTTGCTCTGCCTATCATCAACGTAGTTGCATCTATATCATACCAAAGTTGGTTGGCATAGATAAAGATGTGCTTGTCGAAATAGATGTGTGCCGGGCGTGGTGGTCGTGGCAAGAATGGGTTAGGCTCGGGCTTCCATCCTCGCTCACGAATAATGTGTGTTGGGTGTAGTGGGTTAAACTCCATGTTATACCTCCTTTGCTACGGTTACTTCCACCTCCACTTTCAGCTTGTCGCTGTGTCGGGAGAACAATGTTATGTATGCCACGCCTGTATTGATTGGCTGCAAGCTGAAAGCATGAGGCTCTAGGCTACGGTGTACCTCCAAGATGGTATTATCATCACTTCTCGCCTCAATATCATCAATGGCTCCGTCATCTATGCTGTAAGACAGGGTTACATCCTCTTCGTCTATGCGAATGGTAACGCCGCCGTCTGTATCACTTCCGTCCACCTTGGCACTCAGATGCTGGGTGTAAGGCACCTTTGGAAGGACTGGACCACTCAAAACAAAGCATCTTCTGATGCTCTGCTCGTCTAGAGCAAGAAAACCTTGGTATGGCTCGGCTTGCTTCTGGTTGGTTGTTTTGAGCCACCACTGGAAAATCATGTAGTCTTCTACATACTTTGCCACTAGTCGGGCGAGCGTGTCGGTCAGCGTTCCGTTGCATCTTCGTGAGGCGTTCAGAACAAACTCTACAATATCATCATCTTTGTCGTTGTAGTAGATGATATTGTCTCCTACTGTCTGAGCTGTTGGCACAAGATATTCTGCAAGGATGGTTTTCACGACTTCGAGGGCTGTTTGGAAGTCGTGGGTAAGCGTACGTTCATGCACCTCATCGTCTCCTGCGGCTTCTTGAAAACCTAGCTTTACAGCTTTCTCATCGGTAGAGCTATCTACTTTCGCTTTCAGATAGGTGGTCGCCTTTACAGCCTCTATTACCACCGATTTGATAATTTGGAATTTAATAATCATATCTTTCTTATTTTGTGGTCGTTACTTGTGGGTCTATCTCTATGGAGCCAGTCATGTCTTTCAGGCTCTTTACTGAGGTTGAAGGTGGATCTTTGTCGTACACCAGTTTGATTGCAGCATTCAGATGGGTTGCCATATCCTCAGCAAAAGACTTGGCTTGTTCTGTATTGCTGAGCATCAGAATCATGTAAGTTACGTAGGCATTCACAAAACTCCTAAAGTTGCTCTCGAATGCACTCTTGTGTCCATCGTTCAATCTTGTTACGTTGAACGTTACGGATAACGGCAATGATGCATCTATGTAAGTCTTCACAATGGGTGCAACCTCACCTGCAAAAACGCTTGCTGCGGCTTTGATATACTGGTTTAGAATAGCCTTCTCTGCGGTAGAGAGCGTAACGTTAGAGAATAAGGTGCTCCCAGCCTTGTCGGTTTGTCTCTTGGCTATAGCTGAAACCACTTTCATCACATCTCCTTCTACAGAGTCTAGACTTATTGTTATAAGTTTCGTTTTCTCACTCATACCCTTATGCTGCTTGATTGTTACCATTAAAGAATTGGTTCACGGCGTTCTGGTCTGCGCCCTGCACCTGTCCGTTCTCATCCACCTGCACGCCGCCCTGCTGTGCGGCTTGCTGCTGATACATCTGTTCGAGCTGCGCTTGCTGCTCCTGTATGCTAGACAGCAACTTGTCGGCGTATGGCTTGTTGACATTCTGCAAGTATTGGATGAGGTTGATGGCACCCATTCCTAAGAGTTCCTTCAAGTCATCATTCTGCGAAGTATTATAAGCTGCGGTGGCTGCTGCATTCTTGATGCTTATCTTGAAGTGAATATCTCGGGCAGAAAGTCGGTCGTAACGATACACGTTGAGTCCGTCCTTGTTGAATATCTTTCTGCCGTCCTCATAGAACTGCTGGATGGTCATACACTTCTTGGTAGCCAATCGCTCGGTGAACACTTCCATATCTGATAGAATGGTGAACAAAGAGGTGGTTGCATTTTGGCTCTCCTGCGCATAGCGTGCAGCGGAAGTTCCTGCCGAAGGAGTCTTGCCTTGGAGTGCGCCCGATACATTCGTTACCTCTCGTATTAGGTTCAGCTCTATCTGTAATAGCTCGTTGGTGCCAATGTTCACAGCACTAGAGGTAACAATCTCTGGCTTTACGTTCGGCATTGTTCGCTTAGGAGCATAGAAAATCCATCCATCGTATTCTATCGCCTCGTCCATAAATTGCTCTGGTGTTCTTCCGTTAAGCACGGTTGTAGGTATCATCTTGAAACCCTTGAAGCTGCTGCGCAATGCCATATCGTTCATCACTATCAAGCGGTTGATGTAGCGTTGCTGGTCTATCACGTTCGCCATGAATGGGTGGATCTCACCATTGACGTAAGGATAGAGCTTCATTGTGAATGGGTGTGACTTGTAATCGTAAGGAGTTTCTCCTTGACATAGGATAGTGCCGTCTGGTGCCATATAGGTATAGTACCAGTACTTATCGGCTACCTCCCAACTCTTGATGTAGGCTCGTTCATCCTCTGGCACACCCATTTCGTCATACTGCTGTTTGCGCTTGATGTTGTCGCTACGAAGCTTGGCTATCATTGCTGCATCATCTAGGTCGATGCGGAAGTAAGCGTTGTTGCCGCTTGTGGCTATCGGGTCGAAGCACTGTAGGCGTGGCTTGGTCTCGGTAGTCCATACCTCAATCACTCTCACATAGTGTCTGCCCTTGTTGCTGTAATCGAAGCTAAGGTTCGCCAAGGCTTTCTCATCGTTGAACTCGTAACCGCCTTCATGCTCGTAAGGGTCTTCGATGTCGAAAATAGTATCTAGGTCTTTGATGGTAAGCCCATATTCCTCTCTGGCAAACTTCTGATATAGGTCTTCTCGGCTTACATCGTGAAGAACGCCTATCAAGCTAAGGTCGTTGTGTCGTGGGTCGCTGCCACACTCGAAAAACATGTGGTCAGGCTCCATGAGTTCCGTCCAAGCATCGGGCATTTCCAACTCCTTGTCTTCCCAAGTCTCACGCACGAACATTTGTCCGCCTTGCAGATAATCCTTGATGGCATGGTTCAGGAGGTCTTGCATCTCCGTGGTCTGCCAGTTGCACTGCATGGTGGCGCTCATCATATCGCTCAACTGTCGGGAGTCGTTGTCTCGGGCAAAGCAGACTGGCTCCGTGCCCTGCTTGGCATAGAGACCTGTGATAGATTCCAAGATGCTCACCATGATGTTGTTGCTCATCGGCGTTTGGTTGCGTCTCTCCATATAGTCTCGCTCTGACATTTCTTGCCAATAGCCGTTTTTGTACACTCGGATGGTGTCGCTCCATTGGTCGCCTGTGCAATATCGCATGGTTCTAGCTCTCGTCTCACGCACACCGCTCAGATTGTTCCAAGCATTGCGGCATCGGGTTAACAACTCCCAATCCTTGCCATGCTCCTGTCGGCGTTTGCGAGCCTTCACTGAGTCGTATGTGTTGCGCCGAGGCATCACCTTGCTAAGTGTCAGTATTCTGGTTTTTGCCATATATTCTTATACATTATTTATAATATAGGCGCAAAAATAGGCAAACTACGCCCAATCTTTGTAAGTTCTATACTCTACGCCTGTGGCATAGTATAGTACCGACAATATGCCTGCTTTTTCTTTGCATCTTTGCGGCAAAGTTTAATCGGTTAAAAGATTTTTTATGACAGAAGAAGAAAAAGCAAAACAGAATGCAGGGGGTACAGCCGAAGTTGCTGCACCTGCTGAATCTGCCGAGGCTGCACCACCTGTAGTAGATGAGCGACCTAATCGCACGGCGTTCTCCAAGCGATTCTCCAAGCGACACAAAGACATCGACTTTGAGGATAAGGAAGCACGCTACGGTGCTATGAACGAGGATGAGGATGCACTGGGCAAGTATGAGGAGAGCGGACAGGCATTGAGCAAGTTGCTCGACAACAACAAGTGGCTAGCCGCCATGGTGCTTGACTCTACACGCAAGGGTATGCACCCATTTGAGTGGATGGCTTCGCAGGGTATCGACATCAAGGCTGCTCTGGAAGACGAGGAGCTGGGCAAGAAGGTAGCCGACCAGATAACCAAGTACCAAGAGAAGGTGGCTGAGCAAGAGAAGCACGGCGAACAGTTGATGAAAAACTTACAGAAATCTCGTGAAGCACTCGATAAGTTGGGACTTTCCGAAGACGAGGCTAATGACCTATATGGTAAAGTTTGGGGCGTTATCGCCGATGCAGAGGAAGGAAACATTTCTTCCGACACCTGGAAACTATTCTCCAATGCCTACAACTACGACTCCGATATTGCATCGGCAAGAGACGAGGCGGCTATGCAAGCCAGAAACGAGAAGATAGAAAACAAGGTTCGCTCATCTGCAACAGAGGGCATCCCTCCTTCGCTCAACAGCTCAGGCGCAGGAAACAAGCCTGCAAAGCCTAAACAGCAGAAGGCTAGAGACAGTTTCTTTGAGGGTATCACATACTAAGCAATATTAATCCATAAATATAAGTATAAAATGAAGAAAGTAATCAATTATTTTTCTAATCATCAGTTCATCTGCAAGATGATTCTGATGCTTCTTGCAGTGGTTACGGGCGGCGGCATGATGGCTGTGGGCGAAGATATTGAGCCTACAACGCAAATCGGTGACGAGGGACATGCACCTTCATCCAAGGAGGATGCTACAAAAGAGCCTGTTGATCCAAATAAGTCTGACCGTCTGGCACCAGGCGGTAAAGTAGAAGGTCAGGACTTGACTGGCACGCAGGGTTCTGCAACCCAGGTTCGCAAAGGTGGACTTGCCGAGGAGGATTGGGATAGCGAGGTAGAGAAGTATCGACCATTCCGAACCCCATTGTTGCAGGTTATCCGCAAGATTACCAAGAGTGTACCTTGCTCTGGTTACGAGAAGAAGCACGCACGTGTTGGCGGTGATACCCTTGACGGCAAGACTACCAAGGCTATTGAAGCTGTTACAGCTGGTGGTACCATCAAACTCAACAAGTCTAACTTCTCTGGTTCTTTGCTGCCATTCTACAAGGGTAGTACTGCTATCGTTCCTTCCGTTGCTGGCTACGAACGTGGCTCTAAGACAAAGGTAAGCGGACGTTTGAACCTCTTGGTTATCGAAAAGACCAAGGACGAGGTTACCTTACAGGCTCTCAATGGTCCAGCTGAGACAGATGGAACGGTTGGCGAGACACTCGACACTATGGGTTGCCCTGCCATCCCTGCCAACAGTAAGATTCTCTGTGCTTCCACCATCCTCTCCGAGAGCCAGATGCTCGTTCCACCAGAGAACTATCAGCCTCGTTCAGAGGAGGTATATTTGCAGAAACGTGCATTCTCCATCATCTTCACCGAGGAGTTCGAGAAGATTAAGAAGAAGGCTCCTCACACCGTTGCCGACATGAAGGAAGATGCTCTTACCAAGTTCCTGCTCCGTCAGGAACGCAGTTACCTCTATGGCACAAAGTTGAAGTTCCTCATGGAGACTAAGGACGGCGCACAGGAGTATGCTTACTCAGCCGAGGGTATCATCAACCAGTTGACTAACTCTTATGGTATTGGCGACACCTATACTTTCGCTGACCTCATCGCCATCGCCAAGCTGATGTTCACAGACTTCGCAGAGTCTGATGAAATGTTTCTCTTCTGTGGCAAGAATGCTATTGAGCGACTGATGAAGATTGAGTTGCCAAAGGGTCGTGATGTCATGTTCTCTACCGTCAAGCAGTTTGATATTACCTTCAACCAGTTCAAGTGCAGTTATGGTACGCTCAACTTCACATGGGATAGCACGCTCGACTACATGGACTTGGAAGACTGCATGATTGGTGCCGACTTCAAGGGTGCTCGCCACTATGTCAAGGAGAAGAGCAAGGATAAGACCAACGACCTCTCCAAGGATGGTTACGACCCACGTTTGGCTAAGCGATACATGCACTGGGAGGCTGACTGCGTGGCTCTCCGAGGTTATAACAGTATTCTCGTTGGTCCAGAAGACAAGATTTCTACTCTTGGCGCATCGGGTGTTATCAACAATATTATCTCCATGAGCAAGTTGCCAGATACTCCACATGATGGTATGATTGTCGCTTTGACGGCAGATTACGAGAGTGGTAGCACGAAGTACGAGAAGGAGAACGTTTACATCTACAAGGGTGGCAAATGGGAGATTTTCTCTGGACAGCTGATTGCCGCCTAGTATCATAAACTGAATAACAAGCGACTAGCCTAAATGTTGGTCGTTTGTTATTCAAAACTAAAGATTTAGCAAAATGATTAAAACATATAGATATAACGCCAACAGAAATACGGTCAGCCATATCCTTCAAGGGAAGAATGGTGTGACGGTTCGTTATAACTTCGAGCGAGGCAACGTAATAACCAAACAGAAGCCAGAGATTATCCTGAAAAACAAGTACGCTCAGGATTTGCTTGAAAACAGCGAACTTTTCAAACAAGGTTTGGTTACACTGGTTAGCTCCATCGCCGAGCAATCCGATGTTATCGAGCCAGAACCAGTAAATACTACAAAGAAACAGACTCAGACCGAGGAGGTGAAAGGCATCCATACCACCGATGAGGTAATCGCCTACGTGAACGAACGCTTCGACAAGGATTTTAGAACACTTGCAAAGGCTATGAATCACGCTTCCAAGGCTGGACTTATCTTCCCAGACTTTAACGAATAGTCGTACAAAAGTACGTGGATTGAAACAATAATAAGGTGAAATGAAAGTATCTGACATCATAAAGGAAGTGCGTTGGCGCATAGACGAGGAATCTGGCAACCTCTCGGATATGGCAGAAGTTATAGACGAGAAGGACGATTCGTATATGGACAATATCATCAAGGCAAAAATCAACGATGCCCTGCATTGGATTGCCGTTACCGCATCATCCTCTGCTGCATTGGTTGATTCCAAGAAGATAGGTACTTCTTCTGCCACCCTCCAAGTGCAGGACTACGATACCCAGAAAAGCATCGGAGTAGTCACGATGGATGCCAATACCGAGGTGATCAATATCTCTCGCATTCGTGGCAAGGGCTGGTTCAAAGCGGTAGCTCCTATAGAAGATACCCAAGATGAGGCTGTCATGATGTTCGATGAAACGGCATACGGAACCATCGACCGACCACAGGCGGCTATCATGCGTGAGAATCCTCTGAAAATTCTCTTGCAGCCCAAGCCAACGGAAGCGGTCATTTCCTATGTGGGTGTTCCGAAAAACGTAAGCACGTCCGATTCTACAGATGTAGCTATCCCCGACCGCTTGAAGAATGCCTTCATCTACTATCTCGCCTTCTTATTGCTTTCAGCCTACGATGATACCAAGGCTACGCAAATGTACACGATAGCCTTGCAGCAACTAGGCGTAAGTCAAACCTCAAAACAATAAGCATCATGGAGTATGTTTCAACCAACTATAGCGAGGATGAGCTTGCTTGGGTATCGCCTGAGATTACCTTGCATCGTGACATATACTTGATGATTACCTTGCAAACTCCAGGCAAGTTAGTTATTCGCCAAGATTGCGGCGATGGGAAGAAGCCAAGGGCACCAATCTGTCCTCACAAGAACATGAGCGAGTTCAAGTTACGCCTCCGAGTTCTCCCCGAGACTGTAAAGATTCAGATATTCACTTCATCACAACCAAAAGAAATCAAATATGCCTACATTTAGAGACGATGTTAAAATAGGTGGCAAGGTGCCGATGACGAAAACGGACGACATCAACGACCAAGCCATCACGACTGTCAAGATACGTGACGGCAATGTTACGACCGAGAAGTTGGCAGAAGGTGCAGTTTCTACCGATAAGCTTTCAGATGGAGCAATCAAGACTCCAAAAATAGCTGACGAGAATGTTACGACTGAAAAACTATCTGAAGCATCTGTAGTCACTTCCAAGATTGCCGACCAGAACGTAACAAGTGAGAAAATTGCCGACCAATCGGTTGACAACTCCAAGCTATCCCCTTCCTCCGTGTCCTACGACAAAATCAAGGACAATGCTGTTATCACCGAGAAGCTGAACGACCGAGCTGTCACTACAGAAAAGGTTGAGGAGAAAGCCATCACCAACCCAAAGTTGGGCGACCAGTCTGTTGATGGCAGAGTCCTTCGAGAGGCAAACGTGGAAACCAAGCATCTTGCAAATGAAAGTGTGACCACCGATAAGGTAGCCACAAAGTCCATCACCAAGGACAAACTAGCCGAAGACTCCGTTGTTACTCAGAAAGTGAAGGATGGTAGCATCACAAATCTAAAGCTTGCTGACACCTCTGTCTCAACCGAGAAAATGCAGGATAAGTCTGTCACCAATCAAAAGATAGCAGACAATACTTTGACTATTGATAAGTTCGATCCAGAGCTTCGCAAGGCAGTGGAGGCAGCTACTGGTCTTCCCGACAATCTCGTGGAGATGATTCAGGACGTGGACATCAACCTAGCCAAACTGAATGATACTGTATATCCTATAGTACTAGGATTTACTATTAATCCTAATGTCAGTACTATGAAGACTGATGTTGTTTATTCTGTTAAGAGTGATAATGAATACTTAGTCCCTGATACACTGAGTATTACTAAGAAGGTTAATGATGCAGCAGAGACCATTCTTACTAACTATCCAACATCAAATAGTAACTTGAGTACACCTATACAGGGAGTAAGAGAAATCTTTAAGTTCTCTGTAACTAAAGAAGGAAGAACTGGAAAGAGTACATCCCAGACTCGTTACCTCTGCTACTTTGGAGGAAACCCAGCAGCCACCATGACCGCTGAAATCCTCAATACGCTCAGCAAGGTATCAGCTACAGGAGTATCATTCAATCCTAGTATCACAACCAAGGATAATGATTACATCTGGCTAGTAGTACCTAGTTATCTCTCAATCAACCGTGTAACCAGTGCAGGATTTGATGTAACCCTTTCTGTTCCTCAGACTATCACCAATAATCTAGGCAGTTTCAAAGCATACAGAACCGCCAATCCTCTCACCGCAGCTACATGGAATTTAACAATATCATAAACGTTTAATGATAATAAAAATATGAGTATAAATTTAACAGACGAGCTTCTAGCCAAGACCAAGAAAGGTAAGATTGCCTCAGCCAAGCAAGTATTTCTTGAAGGAGACACGGAAAACTTGCAGCAGATAGGTGACAAGACTCATCAGCTGGAGGATGCCATTAAAGACATTTCCGTCTCAGGTGGAGCCTCTACTGCTACTGCTGTATCGTATAGCAACGAGACAAGTGGCATGACAGCAGTCACTGCCCAAGCAGCCATTGATGAACTTGCTGCTAAGAATCAAGCGCAAGATGCTACTATTGGTGCTAAGGCTGAGAAGTCTGAGGTGGCTACAGAACTTGATAAGAAGTTCGACAAGGAGAATATTGCCCAAGAGCTTGGTGAATCAAAGGATAAGGTAGTCTCCCAGTTTGCCCTTCCTTTCAGAGAGATTGAATCCCCAGAGTTCATCAAAGCAATAGTAGATTCAGAAGACCACTTCCTTTTTGGCATTCAGCTTGATGGTTCTATTGAATGGGGCAAAGGTATTCCTGCACCTATCAGAGCCAAGTTGCAGGAGATTATAAACCAGTGCCAGCAGGATAAAACAGACTTGTTAGGGTCAATTAATACCATCAATGGCATCTTAGATAAGACAACTATCAAGGATGAAGCTGGTGAAATTCAAAATTCTCCATTTAGAGTAATCTCGAATGATGAGTTCCTTTGGACTGTAGTTGATTCAGAGGAAAGGGTTCTCTTTGGTATCTATAGAGATACAGGTAAGCCATATTATCCACTCAATGAAATGTATCACGTCATTCAGAATGAAGAGTTCTTCGCAGTCTGGCTTGATGCAGATGATAAGGTACTTCTTGGTATCAGAAGAGACGGAGAAATCATTGGTGAAATCCATGCAGTCAATGCCTTGAAACAAGTTATATCTCAGCTTCAATCAGACCTTGCGTCATTGCAGGAGAATGTGGGTACAATAGATACCAATCTCAAAGAACTCCTTGATGTCTTTTCTTTGCAGGAGAATCCTGAGTATATGGCAGTAGAGAAAGATGCAGATGGAAGGATTCTGTCTGCTACTTATAGTGATGGTAGTCACTATTCTCATAACTTGAAGTCTGAGACTATTGATGTTAAGGTTGATAAAGAGGAAGGAATGTCTCTCATTGATTCTGATGTGGCTGAAGCCAAGAGTACTTTAGAAGACCCGGAGGGAAGAACAGAAATTACAATAGATGCAGATGGCAAGGTATTTGGCTATAGAGATTCAGAAGGTACTCGTCATGAGCATAAGATTTCTGCTAGTCACATTGTTTTATCTAATGAGGCAACACAAGAAGTTAATGATGCTTTCAAGTCTGCTGGCATCAAGATGGAGAATCCATCAGATTTCAGCAAGGATAGCTATGTAGAATTGCCTATCCCTCGTATCGCCGCACAAGTAAGAATCTATGCTTCTAAGTTGCCTACAACAAAGCAGGATGATATTGAAGCTGAAATTGAGTACAATGATAAGGATGGAAACTATTTCCGTAAGCCAGTGATATTGAATGCACAAGGTTCTTCTTCTATGTCATACTATGTCAAGAATATGGCTATTGATATAAATGATGATTCCAAAATCAAGTTTGGTGATTTTCCAGCACAAGACAGCTTTCATCTAAAAAAATACTTCATTGATATATTCCGTGGGCAGTGTATTGTTGGATATTGGCTGATGGAACAAGTTTATCAAACAAGAACAGCTGGTAAACGTTATCCTTATGAGCTGTTGTCTGATACATATAACCCTTATACAGGAAATGGTAAAGTTAATGAAGACTTCTATACTGGTGCAAAGTGTCACCCTGATGGTTTCCCTATCGTTATAACATGGGTAAATACCATAACCAACGAAGAGAAAAATATGGGCGTTTATGCTTGGAATCTCAAAAAATCCAAAGAGATATATCACGCAGATAAGAAAACACCAGAGAATATTATCCTTGATGGTGTAATAGACAATAACACTTTGTTTGGAGGAACTATTGATTGGACACAGTTTGAAATCAGAAACCCAAAGTCTCTCATTGATATTGATGGCAACAAGTATGATGGAGATAATCCGAAAGAACTCTCTGATACCGACAAAAACAGCAAGAAGGTGAAAGATTACTTGGTTAGATTGTCTGGTGTGAAAGCTGCCTTGGCTGAGAGTAATACAAAGGGAACTTTTGAAAAGTACTTTATTGTAGATGCTTTCATAGATTACTTCGTAATTTCACAAGTCCTTTACCATTTAGATGGTTTCAGAAAAAACTGGATATGGTGTACTTGGGATGGGCAGCATTGGGCACCTACTCTTTATGATGTAGATAGTATATTAGGAGCACATTGGAATGGAACATTTGTCATACCAAATAGTGACAAAAATACCATATTAGGAATAGGACGTGTTCTTGGTCTTGAAACTCTTTATGCAGACGAGATAAAAGCTAGATATAATCAGCTTCGAGATTCAAATGTTTTCTCGGTTGATAACATTATTAACTTGCTGGAGAAATGGCTTAACAACATTGGTTACGAGAATATGGAGAATGAGATTAAATTATACCCAGATACTCCATCTTATAGAAACCCAAATCTCAATACAGGTTGGGAAATAATTGGTTATGCTAGTACAGGAGATAATTATTATCCAGAGAAAACATATAATGAGGGTGATACTTGTATCTATATGGGTTATACCTTTAAGGCTATAACTACATTAACAAATGTGCCACCTCTATCTTCGTCTTATAGTAACAAACCATATTATTGTGGTTTCTATAATTCAGTAAAACGAGTTTCTATCTGGTTAACGAACAGATTGGCATTTTTAGATAAAACATATAGTTACACAGAAGTTTAATTAATTAAAATAAATAATTATGGGAAAATGTTTAGTAACAAAATTGAACGGAAGTTCTAATAATCCTGAGTTGTTGAGATTAGGTGAAATGCGTATGAAAATTCTAAAGGTATCAAACCCCACGGAACATACACAATGTTTTTCATTAAGTGTTAAAA
>ERZ1034701.398-NODE-398-length-17781-cov-7.767629_pt1 | contig 17781 bp, 8 predicted proteins | sample MGYA00520651_ERZ1034701 | MGnify/ENA primary metagenome ERZ1034701 (study PRJEB33766, sample SAMN09781713) | gut metagenome | biome: gut microbiome | host: Homo sapiens | place: Madagascar | study: EMG produced TPA metagenomics assembly of the PRJNA485056 data set...
ATGGTGACAATGTAACTCTTACTTACGACGATGAGACTACTGAGACTCAAGACATGTCGCTTGTGAAACTTTCTTTTGCTTATATCACTACAGGTATCAGCAACATTGAGACAAGCAACAAGGTTCTTGCAGGCAAGGTGTTCAATCTTAATGGTCAGCTTGTGGGTACTTCTACCCAGAACCTGAGCAAGGGCATCTACATCGTGAATGGTAAGAAAGTAATCATCAAGTAAAAAGGGAGGAACGTAAAATGAAGAAAATGGTATTTACTTTGGCACTCCTCTTGATGAGCTTGAGTGCTGCCATGGCACAGACATGGACATTTGGTGCAATGAGTGAGGCTGATAAGGCTTTATGTGCAGCTGATGCTAATTGGGTATTGGGAACTGACCGCTACGGCTATACCTTAGCTTTGGAGAATGCGGCTCTTGTAGCCAATGGTTCAGAATTAGCTTATACAAAGGGCTTGAAGTTTACTGCTGGTACTCCAACAGATAAGTCAGATGGAAAGGCTAAGGTTCGCTTGAACTATGGTTCTTCTCGCTTGGAATTGAACGGAAATGGTGTTTCTTTGATTATTCCAAGTTTGAAGGCTGGTCAGAAAGTTACAGTTAGTTGCTGTACTGGTAAAACTGCAACAGCACGTGGTTTGGATGCTACAAACATCACTCCTGTTTCTGGTTCTTTCAATGCTACTTCTGCAGATAAAGTGACAAATGTTGGAACTGTAACAGCCGATGGTGATGTCGTATTAACAACCAATGGTGGTGGTATGAACATTTATAGCATCAAGGTTGAGACTGTAGGTGGCGGATCTACCGTTACTCCTGGTTCTACCGACAAAATTACCAATGCCGTTGCTCGTAACAGCAAGGTCAATCAGATGTATGTTACCACCAATGCTGGTGATGTGAAGTATTATAATACTGCCGACTTGACAAGTGTGAAGTTCGAAGGTGACAAGACTATCATTGCTCCTAAGTCAGGTGCCGAGAATGATGAGTACGATGCTTCTGTTCAAGCCATCAGCTTTGCTAAGAAGGCTGACCAGGGCGAGAGTGGTGATATTGACAATCCTGCAGGTGTGATTCAGATTACTGAGGCTAAGGGCTGGCAGGAGTCTGCCTACCTGAAGTGGGCTCCTTTCGAGGGTGCTTCTTCTTACAATGTATATGTAGATGGCAAGAAGATTGATGCACAGTTGATTCGTCAGTATGCTTCTTATTATCGTGCCGATGTTCTCGGTTTGGCGGCTGGTACTTATTCTGTAAAGGTTGTTCCTGTAAATGCTGAAGGTACAGAGATTGCTGGTGAAAATACAGCTTCTAATTTGGTAGTAAAGAGCTACAACCGTGAGGGCTTTGCTCATTTCAAGTATGATGGTGTAGGTGCTTATAATAATGATGGTACATTGAAGGCTGGTGCTAAGGTGCTGTATATTACAGCCAAGACCGCTAAGACAGTTTCTACAACCGTCAATACAGGTAAGTCAGAGACTATTACTGGTCTTCAGTCTATTATTGATGCTTATTCTAAAGGTAAGGATAAAACTCCTATCGCATTCCGTATCATCGGTAAGGTAAATCTTTCTGATTTGGATCACATTTCAAGTTCTGCAGAAGGTTTGCAGATTAAGGGAGCTACTATGAATATGACATTCGAAGGTGTCGGTGATGATGCTACCGTATATGGCTTCGGCTTCTTGCTTAGAGAGGCTGAGAGTGTAGAGTTCCGTAACTTTGCTATCATGCGTTGCCTGGATGATGCTATGTCTCTTGATACTGATAACTCTCATGTATGGATTCACAACATGGATCTCTTCTATGGTAAAAAGGGTAGTGCTGCCGACCAGGCTAAGGGTGACGGTACTGTAGACATCAAGGGCGATTCTAAGTATGTTACTGTAGCTTACAACCGCTTCTGGGATAATGGTAAGGCTTCTATGTGTGGTATGAAGAGTGAGACTGGTGAAAACTGGATTACTTATCATCACAACTGGTTCGACCATTCAGACTCTCGTATGGCTCGCGTTCGTACCATGAGTGTTCACATGTACAACAACTACTATCAGCACAATGATGTTTATGGTATTGGTGCAACCAGTGGTTCAAGTATATTCATGGAGTCTAACTACTTTGATGCTGTTAAGCGTCCTATCATGAGCTCTTTGCAGGGTACTGATGCAATGGGTGATGGTACTTTCTCTGGTGAGAAAGGTGGCTTGATTAAGGCATACGGCAATGTATTTGCCAACAAGCCAGAAAACTTCAGCTATATCACATACGCAGAAAACAATACAAGCTTTGATGCCTACGAGGTTTCTGATCCAAGTGAGCAGGTTCCTACAAGCGTAAAGACTTTGGTTGGTGGTACTTCTTACAACAACTTCGATACCAACTCAAGCGTCATGTATACATACGTTGCTGATAAGGCAGAAGATGTTCCTTCTATCGTAGAAGGTTTCTATGGTGCAGGTCGTTTGAATCATGGTGATATTGATTTCGTTATTCCTGATGAGACAGTCGTAACAAATGGTCACCAGCAGCCATGGCCTGCTTTGGCAAGCATTCTTGACGCTTATACTTCTGGTGTTGTTAAGGTGTTCGGTGAGAGCAATGCTTCTGGCGAAGGTGGTTCTACAGAAGGTGGCGAGACTGGTGGCTCTGGTTCTGGCGAAGGTGGTAGCACAGGCGGCTCTACTGGTGGTTCAGAAGGTGGCAGCACAGTAACTCCTATTGAGGGTACAGTAATTTGTTCTTTTGCTGGTGGTAAGGCTTCTAATAGTAGTTTTACTGTAGCGGGAAGCATTAAAAATAGTACGACTGGTGTAACAGTAGATGGGAATACTTACAAAGATTACCTCAAAATTGAGTCTTCTGCAGGTACAGTATCTTTCAAGACAACAGCAAAAATGCAGATGACTTGTTATACAGGCGATGCTAAGGCTAAATTAAAGATTGATAATAATGACGTTACTGGTGATAAAACCAAGGGGGTTGTTACTGCAATTCTTGAAGCTGGTGAACACACAATAGCCAAGGCTAATTCAGGTTCACAGTCTTTGTATCTCATCAAACTTGTACCTGTAACAGAATAATAAACATGTTTTCCTCAATGAGGAAAGATATATAAAATGAAACAAACTAAGGGCTGTCTTTTCGTGATGAGGACAGCCCTTTTTTCTCAAAACAAAAATCTAATCCTACAATGAAACAAATTAACTCTACCGTTTCTGCACAGCTCAAGGCTGTTTGCCGTAAAACTCTCTTGGCTTCTGCTTTGCTCTGTGGCTTCTCTATGATGGCAAATGCGCAGACACAAGATGGCCGTGATTTCTCTATTGATGGCTTTGCTGCCTACGAAGGTGTGGCTGGCTCTAATTGGTATCGTGCTGGTGGTACTACCGGTGGCGAAGGTGGCAAGGTGGTGAAGGCTGATAACTTCTCGCAGTTGCAGGCTTATCTCCAGGCAACAGACCCCTACGTCATTATCGTAGATCATGACATTACTACAGGCATCAAATGTTACGTTGAAGATATCAATACAGGTAAATTGCTTGATGACCAAAGTGGAAAAAGCGGTGTGGAAACAACATATGGTGAGCGTATTATGGTAGCCCCCAACAAGACTTTGATTGGTGTGGTAAACCCTGCAACAGGCAAGGCTCCTCTCTTTTCTCATATTACTTTCGTGATGCAGTCGGTTGATAACATTATTATCCGTAACTGCCGTTTCACCATGAAGGGTGTACCTGTGCTCAGAACAGGTGAGAATAAGATTGTGGCTTGGCGTAATGGAGCACAGGTAGAAGTGGGCGACCCTGACTGCATCGGAATCCAGGCTGATAAGGTAAGTGCCAAGACCAACTGGGGTGGACATATCTGGGTTGACCACTGTGAATTCTTCAATGGTGATGCTGCCAACAAAGACCGCTACGATGGTTTGCTCGACTGCAAGAACAATGTGCAGTGGATGACTTTCAGCTATAACTATTTCCACGACCATGACAAGAGCTGCTTGTGGGGTAAGGGTGATTCAGATGTCTACGAAAACTGTCGTACCATCTCTTTCCATCATAATTTCTTTGATAATATTCAAGGTTCTCGTCTTCCTCTCCAACGTGGTGGTCATGTACATTATTATAATAACTATATGCGTGGTTGTGAGGATGGTTGGGATATTCGTACGGGAGCTGTGGCATACGAAGAAGGTTGCTATTTCGAAGATACGAAGTCGCCTATCCGTTCAGACAGAGGCGGTAGCTTGAATATCTCTAAAGCTGAAGGTTATGACTGCATCTACAAGGGCTGTAACAACTTGATGGAGGGTTACACCAATATTGATGGCGCCAAGATAAGTAAAAGTTTTGGTGTGACCAAAACCGATTGGGTTCCTACTCAGACTGCTTCTTCTTACACCCAGCGTTATCTCGACAAGACAGTGGATGTTCCTGCCATCTGCGAGAAGTATTCTGGCGCAGGCAAGGTAGAAATATGGAAGGCTTATACCAATGTACTTCCTACAGCAGATATAGCCGAGTTCGATCATGCCATCAAGAACTACAGCACTGCCAAGACCTATGATGCAGAAGGAAAGGAGATGTCTGGTGCCTCTACTACTGGCATCGAAATGTTCGATTATGCTGCTGCTCTGACAGCCAAGGCCGAGTACTTCGACCTCTCTGGCAAGCGTCTGTCTGCTCCCTGTCATGGCATCACCATCGTTAAGGCTACCGATGCTCAAGGTCATGTATCCGTTAAGAAGGTTGTGAAAATGTAAAATAAGTCGGGGATTTTGTTTATAAGAAGGCTCGTAAACGTTTACGAGCTTTTTTTTTATACGATAAGTTGTTGTGTATGATTTTTTTCGTATCTTTGCAATCACTAACAATAAGGTTTACATATTATAGATAATTTTGAAGCTAAAAACAGCTATTTAATATTAATCAAACCAAAGTGTATGTCTGGTAAAACAAAAAGTTTAAGATTTGCGCTTATTGCATTCTTGTTGGCGGTTGTTGCCAACTTGTCAGCGCAAACCGTAAAATGTACAGTCATCGATAATACAGGTGAGCCTGTAATCGGTGCTTCCATCCTTGAGGTGGGAACTAATAGGGGGGGGTAACTGACCTCGATGGTCATCTGACACTTACCCTTGAAGGCAACAGTAATAAATTGAGAGTTTCATACGTGGGTATGAAAACTCAGGTTGTGAATGTTGCAGGTAAATCATCCATTAACATTACGCTCGAAGACGAGTCCAACAGTCTTAATGACGTTGTTGTAATTGGTTATGGTGCCGTAAAGAAGAAAGACTTGACCGGTGCTGTGGCAACAGTAGACAATAAGGCTTTGACTCAGGTTCCTGTGGCTTCTGCTTCAGAAGCACTGACAGGTAAGATGCCTGGTGTGCAGATTACCACTACCGAGGGTTCTCCTGATGCTGATGTTAAGATCCGTGTTCGTGGTGGCGGTTCCATTACTCAGAGTAATGACCCACTCTACATTGTTGACGGATTCCCAGTAGAGTCAATCAGTGATATTCCAGCATCCGATATTGAGGATATCACAGTTTTGAAGGATGCATCTTCTACAGCTATTTATGGTTCGCGTGGAGCGAATGGTGTAATCCTTGTTACTACTAAGAGTGGTAAGGAGGGCAAGACAACTGTGTCTTACAATGCTTACTATTCATGGAAGAAAATTGCCAATACGCTCGATGTTCTCAGCGCCCGCAACTATGCCAACTGGCAGTACGAACTGGCGAGTCTAAAGAACAACGTGTCTGATAAGTATGAGCCTTACTTTGGCAGTTTCGGTGACTTGGATATGTACGACAATGTGGCAACCAATGACTATCAGGATATTGTGTATGGCAGAATTGGTCATACCTTCAATCACAACCTGAACATCAATGGTGGTAGCGATAAGATGAAGTATGCGTTCAGCTATGCCCGTATGGATGACAAGGCTATCATGCAGATGTCTGATTTCGTACGTGATAACTTCAGTCTCAAACTCAATGCCAAGCCTGTAAAGACCATTTCGCTTGACTTCCAGGCTCGTTGGTCAAAGACTAAGATTAATGGTGGTGGTGCCAATGAGACAAAAAGTACATCCAGCACCGATAAGCGTTTGCGTTATGCCATTCAGTATACTCCGTTCCCTGTGCCTGGTATTTCAACAGAGACAGACGACGATGATGCTACTGGTTCTTCTTTCTATAATCCTGTTACCAATTTGCGTGACAATGACCAGAGACGTGTGCGCACCACATTCAATATGTCTGGAGCTTTTACTTGGGAGCTCTACAAGAACCTGAAGTTTAAGACAGAATTTGGCTACGATACCTACAAGGTAGATACCAAGCGTTATTATGGTACCACAGCCTTCTATGTAACAGACAAACCCGCTACTGAGGATAAGGGAAAGCCTGCCATTATCCTTACCAATCAGTATCGCAATAAGTTCCGCAACACCAACACCCTTAGCTACGATTTCAAGTCACTCTTCGGCAAGAATAGTAACCATAGCTTGAATGTGTTGGTCGGTCAGGAGTATATCATTACCAAAAACGAGGTGATGACCAATGTTGTTCATGGTTTCCCTGTGGAGTTCTCTGCATCTGACTGCTGGAAGTTGACCAATAAGGGGCATGCTTTCTCTATTGAAGACAAATACTCTCCAGATGACAAGTTGAACTCTTATTTTGGTCGTGTCAACTATGGTTATAAGGACAAATATCTCCTCACAGCCACACTTCGTGCCGATGGCTCATCTAAGTTTGCAGAAGGCAATCGCTGGGGTTATTTCCCATCTGTAGCTGCCGCATGGCGTATTTCTTCAGAGCCCTTCATGCAGGGTACACAGAAGTGGCTTGACGACTTGAAACTGCGTATCTCTTATGGTGCTGCAGGTAATAATAATCTTGAAGACAATTATCTCACACAGGAGTATAGTGGCGAGACAACTTCATGGGTAAATGGCGCAACCAATATCTTGGTTCCTTCTTCTGTCATGGCAAATGCCGACCTTACTTGGGAGACAACCATTACTCGTAATGTGGGTCTTGATTTTACGCTCTTCGGCAGTAAGTTGACAGGTAGTATCGATGGCTATTGGAACAATACCAAGGACTTGCTCATCCAGTATCCAGTGTCGGGTACAGGTTATGCATACCAGTATCGCAACATGGGTGAGACTCGTAACTTGGGTTTAGAGTTTGCCCTTACATGGAATGCCATCAACAAGAAGAACTATGGTTTGACCATTGGAGCCAATATCTCTTTCAATAAGAACAAGGTGCTTTCTTTAGGCGGCTTGCAGTCTCTTGACAACATCAATACAGAGTGGGCTTCCAGTGAGATACAACGAGACTTCATCGTAAGAGTTGGAGATCCTATCGGTCAGATCTATGGCTACAAGAGCGATGGCCGTTATGAGGTGAGCGATTTCGATATTGAGGCTTCTAAGGCTCAAGGTAAGTGGGTGCTGAAAGATGGTGTGGCAGACTGCTCATCAGTTATTGGTGTACCAGTAAGACCTGGTAGCATGAAGATAGCTGAGACTAAGGCTGAAAAGACGGGTGTTGTTACACCTGAGGACCGTCAAATCATTGGTGATACCAATCCTGTACATACGGGTGGTTTCAATATCAGCGGTCGTCTGTATGGCTTTGATCTTACAGCCAACTTCAACTGGAGTGCAGGCAACGATGTGTACAATGCCAACGCCATAGAGTATACCCAGACCTCCAAGTACCAGTATCGCAACCTTATCGACTTGATGCGCGATGGTTCACGTTGGACCAACATCAACGCTAATGGCGAACTCCTTAACTGGAACAATGCAGAAGAATTGGCTGCTCTCAACGCCAATACCTCCATGTGGTCGCCTTATACAGGCAGGTATGTGCTTACCGACTACTATGTAGAGGATGCTTCCTTCCTGCGTTTGAGCACTCTTACTTTAGGTTATACCTTGCCTCAGACACTCACCAAGCGAGTTGGCATCAACAGCCTGCGTTTCTACGTAACTGCTTACAATGTGTTCTGTCTGACCAACTATTCTGGCTATGATCCTGAGGTGTCTGCCATCCGTAGAACCAATCTTACTCCAGGCGTTGATTACTCGGCTTATCCAAAGAGCCGTCAGTTTGTTATTGGCTTGAATCTTAACTTTTAATTTTCTCTAAATAATAATAGAACAAAATGAAGAAATCAATATATATTTCATTCATCTTGGCAGCATCCTTGACCGTTACATCGTGCGATCTGGATGCACCCAACCAGTCGACGCTTGACGATACTGTGGTATTCTCTACGGAGGCTTTGGCCAACGATGCTGTCATGGGCATCTTTGAGTCTATGACTGATACTTACGCTTACCGTGGAAGATATATCCCTTATTTCGGACTTAATACCGACTGCGAGATATTCAACAATTATGGAGGTGTGAGTGATGCTGCTACAGACAAGGATGCTTCCTTGGCATGTTATTCAGCATCGGCAGATGCCGAGCGTATGAATAATGCCAAGAATGTATGGGCTCAGGATTATGAGGCTATCGAGCGCGCCAATAAGGCTATCAAAGGTATGGAAGCCAATGGCAACATCAACGGCAATGCCATGATGGGACAACTCTATGGCGAGTTGCTTACCCTTAGAAGTTTCATCTATTTCGACTTAGTGAAGACCTGGGGTGATGTACCTTACCGTTTTGAGCCTATCACATCAGAGACCTTATATTTGCCTAAGACCGACCGCGTGACCATACTGAACAAGGTTCTTGCTGACTTGGAAGAGGCGGAAAAATATCTTGGTTGGCCTAATGAAAATACTTATACCAAGACTACAGAACGCGTGAGCAAGGCATTTGCAAAGGGACTTCGAGCACGTGTGGCGCTCTTCCTGGCAGGTCAGTCGACGTGGCCTAACGAGGGACTTCGTTATAATCTTACTGATGAGTCTGCTCGTCAGCAGATGTTCACCATCGCAAGAGACGAGTGCGTGAGCATTATTACACAGCAATGCAACAAACTCGGTAAGACCTTCGACGAGAACTTCCGCAATCTCTGCAAGGACGACGTTACTGCAGGTAAGGAGTCACTCTTCGAGATTCCTTTCTCAGATGGTCGTGGTCAAACCTTGGTTTACTGGGGTGTGAAGCATAAGAATGCAGACCAATGGACCAAACTTGCCAAGGGTGGTACCAATGGTCCTGCACCTACTCTATGGTACGACTTTGATAAGGAAGACGCACGTCGCAACATCACCTGTGTTCCTTATGTTTGGGATGGTGGTGTAAAGACCGTCAGCGGTGGCTCTGGTGGTGGCTGGTGCTTTGGTAAATTGCGCTTCGAGTGGATGAAACGAATTGTCAATTCAGCTAACGATGATGGTATCAACTATCAGGTAATGCGCTATGCCGACATTCTCATGATGGCTGCAGAGGCTGAGAATGCTCTCAATGGTCCTGCCAATGCAGGTCAGTATCTGAAGCCTGTGCTCGATCGTGCTTATCCATCAGCTAAGGTGGCTTCTATTCTGAGCGCGGCCACTGCCAGCAAGGATGCTTTCCAGCAGACCATCGAAGACCAGCGTAAGTTTGAGTTTGCTGGTGAAGGCTTGCGTAAGGTAGACCTGATGCGCTGGGGTAAGTTGGGTTCTGCGCTTGCATTGACCAAAGAAAAGATGCGTCAGCTTGCCAATCGTGAAGGCATCTATGCAGCATATCCTAAGAAGTTGTATTTCAACGAGGGCTTGGGTGCAGAAAATACTGATGCCGATGGCTATGAAATCTATGGTCTTGAGGCAGGTCAGACCGATGAAGAAGGCAAGAGCCTCTATGAAAGCAGTTCCAACTGGTTCACCTATCGTGAGCATGAAGAGGGTGAGAGTGCCACTGATGAAAAGAGTGTTACTGACAACAACAACAAGATAGACAACTACGTCAATAAGCTCTATCTCAACGACCCAGACAAGAAGATGTTCTGGCCTATCTGGCAAATCTTTATCGATGGAAGCAACAATATGCTCAGTAATGATTATGATTATTAATCCATTCAAGTAGACAACATGAAGAAATTTATCAAGAAATTAACATATGTCTTGGCACTTGGTGCGGTACTCTTTGCCGCATCGGGTTGCTCCGACCCTGAGGACGAACTTACAAGTGTAGAGTATGATCGACTTTTCCGTCCTACATCTGTAGAAGCCAAGATTCAGAACAAGACCAACGTGCGACTTGGTTGGGAATGTCTTTCTGAGGCAAAGTCGTACACCATACAACTTTTTGCCGATGACCCTGATATGGCTTGTGAGGGTGAACCATCTGTAGAGTTTACCGATGTGACCGATAATCCTTACACCATTACCGGACTGGAGGGTGAGACAACTTACTCTCTTCGTATCAAGGCTGTAGGCGAGAGCAAGGAGTCAATGTGGGCAGTAACTTCGTTCACAACAGGTTCAGAAAACATCTTCTTTACTGTGAGCGATGACGATATCGCTAAGAATGCGGTTACACTGCGTTGGACTCCAGGATTGTCGGTAACGGCTATCAATATCACTGGTGGCAAGGAAGATACCTATACTCTCACAGCCTATGACATCGCCAATGGTTGTGCTACAATCACAGGTCTTACCTACGATACCAAGTACACCTTTACCATCGTCAATGGTGAGAAAGTACGTGGCAAGGTAAGTGTTACCACCATGCCTAACTATACCCCAGCTTATCCTGGTGATGACCTCCAGACGCTTATCGATGGTGCAGAGGATGGTGAAACCATCATGCTCCTTCCTGCCAAAGATGGTTCTACCAATGAGTTCGTCAAGTTGGGTGATGATGGCACACCATCTACACAGGAACTGACTGTAAGCAAGAATATCTCTATCAAGTGCTTGTCTACCAAGCCCGTTGTCGCTCGCGTGAAGTATGTGCTTTCTGGTGCTACTGGATTTACTACCGAGAATATCTCTTACACAGGTATTACTGCTGATGCTTTCATCAAGACCGCCAACTGCTCAGGTGTTATCAATGTTAACAATGTAGAGCTATCTGGTTATGGTAACTTCATGGTCGACCCAGGCGAGACAGCTTGTACGGTCAACGAATTTAACATTACTAACAGTTATTTCCATGATATGTGTGCAGGCAAGCGTTTCATTGACAGCCAGAAGAAGAAATGCGCTATCATGAAGGTGAACATGAACCACTGTACTGTGGCCAATTCGTGTGCTGGAAGCGATTTCTTCCGCTTCGACTATAATGCAGCACAAAAGGGAATAGAGATCAACTTCAGCCACAATACTCTTTATAAGGTAGAGGCTACATCGAAAGGTTTGTTCTACATTCGTTCTGGTGCGGCTGGTAACAAAGACTATAATCTTAATGTTACCAACAATGTCTTTACTGAGATGAGTCAGGATGTATTCTTTAGCAAGGATAGTAAGTCTGACAATCATCAGTTTGCCAACAACAACTACTTCAATGCTCCTACTCTGCAGGCTAATGTTGTGGAAGGTGGCGCAGGAAAGGTATTTGATACTACAGGCTTGAACATAGACCCAGGCTTTAAGAATGTAGCTCATGGTGACTTTACCATCACCAATGAGACTTTGCTTGACAAGCATATCGGTAATGTGCCTGAAGAGTAATGGTAAGTTAAGACAAAAGATTTTTATATACATACATTTATTTGGTTCTTGGAATGATGACAGCGGTCATCGTTTATATTCCAAGTCCACAAAGGGAGCCGGAACGTGAGTTTAGGCTCCCTTTGCCGTTATTATGACTATGAGGTAAATACCTCAAGTTCGGGAAAAGTAATAGTGCATGGAAGTTGGTACTTCCCTTTCTGTAAAATTGCTCTTTGAAAGGCACAAATGTGCCCTGCGCTTGGCACTATTGTGCCATAAGTAGGCACTTTGGCTGCATCAGTATTTATAAAAAAAGATTATGCAAAAATACCTTCATCCTTCATCTTTTCGCCCGGAATGCCGATAAACACAGGGGATTCCGAGGGATAGATGAAGGGTGAAGGGTTTTTGCGTATTTCTATTTTTAAAAAAAACAACACGTGGATAGCAGATGTCTTAGCTGACGATGTGCTTCTTTAGGAGATAACGATACGTAACTATAATTGACAGAGACAAAAGAAAAGCGGGAAGACGCCTGTTGCGTCCTCCCGCCTGATGATTTTTTATAAACTCTAAGTTTATTCTTTCTTGAATGCTCGTATTATTTGTTCTTAAAGCCGTAGCCATTCTCGAAGCCACCAGATGATAAGATGTTAGGAGTGAGAGGCCAGAGATAGATAGGAGCCTTTACATAGTCGTAATCCCAGAAGAGATACTTGTAGTACTCGTCATCATAGTTTGCAAGGTCCTTACCCCAGTTTACCTTCTTGTAACCATCTGCCTTAAGGGCTGTCTCCTCTTCTGCAGAAAGCTTGTTGAACAAGCCCTTGATGGCGACGTTTGTCAAAGGAGTATCTGTCTTGTAATCCAAGCCGTAAGCCTCCCATTTGTCGTTCTGGCCGCGCCATGAAGGATAGAGTACTGGGTCGTTTTCCTTTCCTTCTGGACACTGTGCGGTCAGTCGGTAACCTTTCTCAGTCTTGGCATCCACGCTCTTGGTATAGATATAGCTTGAGATGGTGTTGCCATTCTCGAAGGTGTAATAACCATTAGACTCCAGACCATCCAGCATTCTGCGGGTGAGTTCCTTGATTTCACGAATCTTTTCAGGCAACAGACCTGTACGAATCAAAGTGAAACGACGGTCGCCCTCTCCTGCAAACTCGAAGCCGCGCTCATCGATGACAGCCTTGAGCAGAGAGCCTTCCTTGGCGATAAAACCATCCACATTGGCCTCTGCAGGTGTGCGGAAAGCACGGTTGCGTATCTTGGTAAGGTATGTCTTGGCTTCGGCACTGTTGGCATCGAGTGCGGCGCAAGCCTCGGCATAGCCCAAGTACATTTCAGAGAGGCGCATGTAAGGACTATTGATACCCGAACGGCGCTGGTTTTTGGTCCATACCTTTGCCTGGCGATTCTCATCAAACTTGTTGCAGCAGATACCACCGCCAGCAGCTTTAGAGTTAGGTACGAGAGGAATCAGGGTCTCCGTACCCTTACCTGTACTACCTGTAACCGTGAAGCATACGTCACGACGCAAGTCCTTGGGGTCGAACTCGCCATAGTAGAAGGCTGGGTTGGCACGTCCCTGTCCGTAGGCCTTGCAAGGATATGCGTCCTTACCGCCACCGCTTGATGCACGACCTAACGAATAAGAACGCTCACTCTGTGTGGTCACACCACCATCAGAACCCTGGGTGTATGGAACCTCGAAGATACTTTCGTCTGCATAGGTTACATCAGCCTCGTGCATCTGCTGGAAGAAATACTGGTAAGGGTTGCCGAATACGCGTCCCTTATTGTCTTTCTCACGTGGGTCGGTATCGTGGAATATGGCTGTTCCAGAATTATCAATGGCTTTCTTGAAGTAGGTCTTGGCAGTGTTGTAAAGGTTCTGCCAGTCAGCACGGCGACCATATTCTGCACCAGCATTGGCTGTTCCCATGGTCTCGAAGGTGAGAGGATTACCCTGACCATCTACTCGCTTGATGTCGCCACGGCGAGTCTGATAGCCACCTGCCTCCAGAGCCATGCGGCCAATGAGTCCGTCGACGTAAGTACGTGAATAGTAATTCTTGGCATTGGCGGTGTAGTGAGGGCAAGCTCCCAGTACGTACATCAGCGGTTCCACCTTCTTGAGCTGCTCGATGCAGACATCATAGATAGAGTCGCGTGAGGCAATACCGCCTGCAGGCTTGCCAAACTCGGCAGGGCAAGGCACATCGCCAAAGTACTTGATGAGTTCGCGGTAGCAGGTGGCACGCAGTGCTACAGCCTCGCCATAAATCTGACTCAGTTCGGTAGGTTTTGTCTGTGCCATCATCTCGTTGAATCCTTCTTCCTCCTCGAAGGCTGATGTAATGGCGTTGCACTTACCGATGACATCAAACAGCGCACCGTATGCTCCATCTGTTCCCTCTTTCTGATAAATGAGGAGGTTGTAGTTGCCTACTTCGGTACCATTTCTATAAAGGCCTTCAGGAATATGGCGTCCCAACTGGTTGTTGTGAGGCTCTGGATGGCGCATGATGTCGGAGCCTGCAATATCAGCAGCATAATAAAGTCCGCTACCGAACACCTGCAGGGTGTAGGCATTCATCATAGACTTTTTGGCACCTTCCAAGGCTGCCCATTTTGTTGTGGTGGTGGAGAATACAAATCCTTTATCAACAGTGGATGGTGAACTTGTCTCCAGATAATCGTTACATGAGGTGGCACCAGAGAGGAGGCCTGCCGCACATAAAGCTATATATAAATATCTATTTTTCATGTCAATATTCAGTTTTAATAGATTAGAATGCTAAGTTGAGGCCGAATGTCCAAGAGCGAGTCTTAGGATAAGCCTGGTAATCGTAGTTAGGGGTAGGGAATCCGTTGCCACCAGCGTTGAAGTCTGTGTTGACATCAGGATCGATTCCGCTATAGCCCTTGATGCAGAAGAGGTTGGTAACAGTGGCATAGATGCGCAGGTTGCTGATGCCGAGTGGCTTCATCCATGTCTTAGGGAAGGTGTAGCCTACAGAGAGGTTCTGGAGGCGCAGATAAGATGCGTCCTCGATGAACTCGCTGGTCACCAGACCGTACTCGCAGTATGGCAAGGCATACTTGGCACCAGCATTCAGGGTGCGGAGCTCGTCAGGGTTGGTAACGGCATAGAGGTTACCATTGTTGTCTACATTATACATCTTCCAGCAGTCTGCCAGTTCGGAAACACGTGCAGAGCCGAAGCCAGTATCCTTGTTACCCATCATGTCGTGGAGAGCATTGGCGTTGTAAACGTCGCCACCAATCTGATAGGCAAAGTTGGCATTGATATCGAAACTCTTATAACGTCCAGAGATGTTGAAACCACCAGTATGCTCTGGCTTGGTCTTACCGATGATGGTTACGTCGTTAGAAGCCACGGTGCCGTTATTATCTACATCGGCAAACTTGTACATACCAGGGAATGCCTTCTGGCCAGCAGGAAGCTTGTAAGCCTTGGCGCATCCTGCAGAATAGTTGCAGGCAGTATTGTCTGGAATGCCATCCTTCAGTGTCCATACACCATCGGCGCTTACGTTGAAGTCGTCAACAGTGTAGAAGCCCAATGACTTGTAACCCTGAACCAAACCTACAGGATTGTCCTTGCGGATGACGTAGTCGTAGTATGGCATACGCATCTGTGAACCCCAGTTGGTATGGGTATCTGCCAATACGTTGTCGAAGAGTTCGTCTACATTGTTGTGGTTGAAGTTGTAGGTCATGCCGAAAGTCAAGCCCCAGTCCTTCTTGTTGACGATGTCGTAGCTCAAGGCAAGCTCTATACCCTTGTTGGAGGTCTTACCTACGTTCTGGAACTGGTAGGTGTAACCAGTAGAAGTGTCAATAGGAACCATCATCAAGATGTTCTTGGTGGTGTTCCAGTAGAAGTCTAATGTACCGCGCAGACGACCGTCCCAGAAACCAAAGTCGAGACCGATGTTGCGAGAGATGGTAGTTTCCCACTTCAGGTCGGGGTTGGCCATCATGGTGCCAGGACGGAAGGTGTTGACAAGTTGGCCGTCAACCTCAGTAGTTTCGCTTATCCATGTAGCCTTCCATAGCGAAGCGTCGATATTATCGTTACCGGAAGTACCGAAAGAGAGACGGAGCTTCAAGTTGCTCAGCCAGTCTTGTGTACCCTTCATCCAAGGTTCGTCTGAGATACGCCATGCGGCAGCTGCAGCAGGGAAGTAACCCCAGTGGTTGTTGGGTGCGAACTTAGAGCTACCATCAGCACGGAAAGTAGCGGTGAAGAGGTAACGGCTCAGGTAAGAGTAGTTGACACGTCCGAACCAAGAAAGGGTGTGGTTTGGTGTGCCGATCTCCGACTTGTTGGTATCTTTCAGAGAAGTAGGCTCCATGTGGCTCATGTTGAGCTGACCGAAGGCTGTGTCCATGTCCCATCCTAAAGGATAGCCATAGCCATTGAAAGTAGTGGAGTTGCTCTTGCTGGCAAGAACCTCGTTACCCAAGAGGAAGTCGAGGCTGTGGTCTTCGCCCAATCCCTGTACGGCATAGTTGGCAGTGGTGGTCCAACGCACGTTGTAGCCATTGCTCTTTACCAGGGTGGCATGGTTGTAGCCCTTCTCGTAGCCGTCGTCCCAGGTCTGCTGCTCACGCCAGTTGCGGGCAAGGGTAAGCTCGGTCTTGCCTGTCAGTCCCTTGATAGGAGTCCAGGTAAGCGAGTTGGTGGCACGCAGACGGTTGTGGGTGTTGTATTGTGTATAGCTGTCATAGATGCTGACAGGGTTGTATTTGGGGTCCACGTTGGCATCGCCCATACCCAATAATGATGGGTCATCCACGCCTAAAGGAGTGTCGATGGGTCGGTATGCATAAGAAGATGTGGCATACTGGAACTGGCTGCCTTGGAAGCGCATCTCGCTATAGCGGGCATCGATGTTCCACTTCAGGTTCTTGGTGATGTCCTGTGTCAACTTGAGGTTTACATTCCAACGGCGGAAACCTGTGTCTTTCAGTGAACCCTTGTCATTGGTATAGTTGACGGAAGCATAGTACTTGGTATGCTCTGTACCGCCACTGACGCTCAGGTCGTGGTTCCAAGCGTGAGAACTGCTGAGCAAGTCGTCCTGATAGTTGTGGGTACCCATGTTGCGGTATTCCTCCAAGTGGTTGCCGTTCTCGCTGCCCAAACCAAAATACTTGGCAACATTGGTGCCATACTTGTCACCATAAGAGGTGGCATAGCTCCAGTTGCGCAGTACGTAGTCGTAGGCGCTTTCAGTGTCGTAGGTAGTAGGCTTCTCCTTTACAGAGTAGTACATGTTGTACTTCACCTGTGCCTTGCCTTCCTTGGCGCTCTTGGTGGTGATCATGATGACGCCATTGGCACCACGCGCACCATAGATGGCTGTTGAGGCGGCATCCTTGAGCACGTCAATGCTCTCGATGTTGTCGGCAGGGATATCATCAATACGTGATACCTGCACACCGTCGACGATGAAGAGAGGGTCGTTGCTCTGGGTGATGGAACCACCACCACGAACACGGATACTCATTGAACCACCAGGACGGCCATCCTGAGAGGTTACTGATACACCTGGCAACTGGCCTTGCAGTGCCTCGGCGATGTTGGATACAGGGTTTTGAGCCAACTTGTCACCTGTAACTGAGGCTACAGCACCCGTCAGGTCGCGACGCTTCATCGTGCCATAACCGATAACTACCACCTCATCGAGGCTCTTGTCGGTAGACTGCATGACGATGTTCAGCGCCGACTGGTTGCCCACGGTGATGGTTTGTGTTTTACATCCTAAATAGGAAATGGTGATCTTGTCACCAGGCTTTAGGTTTTGGAGACTGAAGTTACCATCGATATCGGTAACTGTTCCGCCCTTTCCGGCTTGGATAGTTACACCAATTAATGGTTCACCTGTAGCATCCTTCACATTACCTGTGATGGTCTTTTGTGCAAATGCACCGACGCAACACAAGCTAAGAGACAGAGCCAAAGCTCCCTTCTTGATTTGTTGATACATAAATGGTTTGTTTTTAGTTATACATTAAGAAATGTTTGTTTCCTTTTTTGTTAGTCGTCAGTAGATAACTTCATTTGTTGCTGCCAAAAGTAGCAATAATATTTTATAAAGTAGACA
>ERZ1034701.405-NODE-405-length-17601-cov-6.724268_pt1 | contig 17601 bp, 16 predicted proteins | sample MGYA00520651_ERZ1034701 | MGnify/ENA primary metagenome ERZ1034701 (study PRJEB33766, sample SAMN09781713) | gut metagenome | biome: gut microbiome | host: Homo sapiens | place: Madagascar | study: EMG produced TPA metagenomics assembly of the PRJNA485056 data set...
GCAGAAAATTTGACAAATAAATGGGAAAATACGCAAAAATCATGAAGAAAAACACTAAATCGATGTAAAAGAAAACGAAAAAACATGTGGGCAACATGCCCAAAAACTTGGAACGGAGGCAAAAAACAGGCTTTTTTTGCGGCCCAAATCGGGGGTGGGCAAAAATGGGCACCCCACCTTTTTAGGCTAAAATCCATCTTTTACAGAAATCCGAAAAAACAGAAATTACTACCCTTTTTGAACAGTTATTACTACCAAAACTGCTGCCGTGCCGATTCATTTCAACATTTATATATAAACAACGCGAGAAAAGTAAGATAAAGTATTGATAATAAGGGGGAACGGATGGGTTTTGCCCACGTTTTTGCCCTCATTTATAAGGATTGTTCCAATTGGGTGGCAAAACGGCAGTATGGCAAAATACCTCCAAATGTGTATAAAAACCTTTTATTTTCTTAACGGATTTAACAATAGTGCACGTCATAGAGGTGCACCGAGTATTCAAAAAAAAATGACGAACTTTGCAGTTGTAATATAAACCACAAAGTAATGCCCAAAAAGGAAGAAATAGAACAAGTTCTGGCTCTGCCCGAAGAGAAGAAGCAAATGCTGAGATGCATCTACCATTATTACCATAAATGGCAGGACTTCTACACAAGGCAAAGACAAAAATACAAAATTACCAACCAGGACTTAATGGAAGAAGGTCATTTCAGCAGTCATACCTTGAAACGTCTTAATGACGCGATTTACTCGCAGGACTTACAAAATCGGCTCAGACTAAGTATTATCAGGATCCTGAAATACAGAGACGAGGAGGAACGGACAAAGCATTCGAGACACGAATACGTGAAGAGCCTGGTTGACGAATTCAATGAAAGCTATTCCAAGTTTGATAGAAAAATGACGCTCTGTGACAACGAACAGCTTATAAAAGCACTCGCCATTTTCAGCAACGAGCAGAAAAAAGGCACCCTCTACCGCAAGGCCGAAATACTATACCAATACGAAATAAATACGAAATAATAAATCCCCTAAAAATCACATAAACTTTTAAACAATCAAAACAATGGAAACAACCAACAATCTTCCATCGCTGTTTCGTTCGCTACGCACGAGTTGTCACAGTCCACTCATCAGTACCGCAGAACTGGAAAGACTCATCCTACACGACAAGGCACTGGAAAACGACACAAAAGGCTATCGAGAGACAATAAACATCGATAGAAATGAAGCACGCAACAAAAAGCGGAGACTGCCCGCCATTTGCCCCTCCATCCAGTTCAGGCGGACAGGACGCAAGCTCGAGGACTTCGGATGCGCCACGGGATGGCTCATGCTCGACTACGACCACGTCGCAGAAATCGGGCTCGACGAGAAAGTGGAGCTCGCCTCCAAGTCGCCCTACTCCATGGTGGTGTACCGCACCATCAGCGGAAAGGGACTACGCATCCTCCTACGCTACGAACGACCTAAGGGATGCACCCTCACCGTCACCGAACTGCACCATCTCGCCGTCGACAAAGCCATCTCCATCTACGACGACCTGCTGCACATCTCTGCCGACCAGCAGTGCAAGGACATGGTGAGGCTCTGCGGACTCGCCCACGACGCGAAAGCCTACTTCTGCTGGGACTCCAAGCCCCTCACCTTCACCCCCGACGAGGTGAACTGGTTCTATCAACACGTGGTGCTGAAGGAACAGGAGAAAGAGGAGGCTGCCGACAAAGCCGTCAGGAAAAATGCCGAGAAGAACCGCGCCAAGAGCAACGCCATCAAGGGAGGCACCCCCACCTTCGAAGCCATCATACAGCGGGTGGAGGACCATGCCAGGAACTGGCGGGTGCAGTTTCAGCCCGGCAGTCACCACGAATACTGCATGCGGTTTGCTGGATTCTGCCACAGCTACGGTGCCGACAAGGAGCAGCTGCTCAACTGGATGCTGCAGCAGTATGGCAGCCAGTACGACGGCATCAAGAGCATCGTAGACTGGATGTACAAGCACCCCGCCAACTTCGGCTGCTGGCACCTCTATGCCCCCGGCGAACGATACAAGCGCACCCCCGACGTCAAGGACGTGAGGCAGTGGCTCAGCACCCGACTCGAACTGCGCCGAAACACCATCACCGACAAGACCGAGATGCGAGGACTCGACATCCAGAACACCAGCTACTTCCGCTGGACCATCGTCGACGACCCCATCGAAAACTCCATCTTCTCGTGGATGGATCTCGACGGACTGAAAATCCCCTTCAACCTGCTGGACATCGTGCTGAACAGCGACTTCGTGAGACGATACAATCCACTGACCGAATTTCTCGAGAGCCTGCCCGAATGGAAGGAGGGCGACCCCGACTACATCGGTGAGCTGAGCCGGCGCGTGGTGGTGAAGAACTACCCCACCCACTTCCACACCCAGCAGGAGTTCACCGAGATGTTCCGCAAGTGGATCGTAGGCATGGTGGCGTGCTGGGTATCCCCGCGGGTGGTCAACGAGATGGTGCTCATCCTCGTGGGCAAGGGCGGACTCTACAAGACCTCCTTCTTCCAGTACCTGCTGCCTCCCGAGCTGCGCCAGTATTACGCCAACGACTCCACCGCCGACTACAACAACAAGGACTTCCTGGAGCTGTGTGCCAGCAAGGCTCTCATCTGTCTCGACGAGTTTGAGACGCCCATGGGCAAGAACCTCAGCGCCTTCAAGAGCATCGTCACCAAGCCCACCATCACCCTGCGACGTCCCTACGCCCGCTACAGCTCACAGCTGCTCCACAACGCCTCGCTCTGCGGCACAAGCAACAACATCCACATCATCAGCGAACAGGAGACACGCCGCTACCTCGTATGGGAGGTGGAACGCATCCAGAGTCCTCGCGAGACTCCCATCGACTACCGCCATCTCTATGCCCAGGCCTTAGCGCTGGGACAGAAGGTGATGAAGGAGAAAACGCTCGCTGCTGCATCCGATGGCGAGGAGGTGCCCTGGGTGTACTGGCTCACACCGAAGGACATCCGTCATTTGGAGGTGCACAACCGCCTCTTTATCGTGAACAACTACATGGAGGAGCTGATTCAGAAATACTACCGTGTCCCCGACCCCGACTCCGACATCCACTCCCCCAACCTGAAGTTCGTGACGAGTGCCGAGATCCTCGAACACATCGCCGGCAACCCAGTGTTCCGTCCCTCCTTCTCTACCCGCAACGTGGGCGACGTGATGACCCACCTGGGGTACAGCAAGACGCGGCGCAACAACTCCCATGGGTGGTGGGTGGTGGAGAAAGAGGGAGTCACCATTGCTGCTGACTCCCGCTTCATTGAGAATAAAGATGAATTGTGATTCTCCCTCCGCTTCTCTCTGATGGTGAAGCGGAGATTCCTCTGCTCTCTGCTGTGCTGCTCCCCCTGCTGTGCGGTTTTGGCGCTCGTGGGAGCGAATACCAGATTCGTGGGAGCGAATGCGATGTTCGCCACGTTCGCTCCCAGGATTCTCTGGTTCGCTCCTCCGAATGCTGGTTTCGCTCCGAGAGATCTCTGATTCGCTCCTCCGAATACCAGTTTCGCTCTGTGGATTTTTTCTAAAATCACCCCGTCCCTCTTTACCATTAATGAGGGATTCTTTCGAAAACCCACCAGTCCTCCCTTACCCTTAAGGGAGGGTCCACCGCTTTCCCCAAGCCCCTTTCCCCTCAGGGGACAGGGGATGTGCCAACCGCCCTACTCGGTGCTCAAACCGCTTCGCTATAAGGTTGGCGGACCATCAGAGGTCTCGCCAGCAGCAGAGCTGCATTTTGCGGTATGCGACCGCATGGACACGAGAGAGCGAAGGAGCTGCAGAAAGGCCAAAAAGCCCATAGGAGCACGCCCTGATGCCCAAGAAGCCCTTAGCAGCACGCCCTGAAGGCCAAAAAAGCTCATGGAAGCAGCACGCCCTGATGCCCAGAAGCCCATAGCTGCACGCCCTAATGCCAAAAGCCCATAGCAGCACGCCCTGAAGGGGCAGAAGCTCTTAGCCCAGGGCATCGCCCTGGGTATAATGGCAATCGGCAAGGCGCCCTGTAAGGGCAAAAGCTTTAAAATTCATCTAACTCAACTTTCGCAAATAGGGAAGTTTAAGAAGTTAAAGCCATATGCTTTACAGCTACATATACAAACAATAAGGCTGTTGTCTTAACTCCTTTAACTCCTTTAACTCCTGAACATCTCCCTTACCTCCCCCAAAAAATAAACAAAAACCATTAATAAAAATGCAACTCAGACTATACGAAAAAGCAGAGCTTGCCATGCTCTACTTCCCCCATTCGACCCCCAAGGTCGCAGTCAACCGACTCTCACGTTGGATCAAGAACATACCCGAACTCTACGTCGCACTGCAACGGTGCAACGTAGGGAAGAACTCTCATTTCTACAGCCGCCAGCAAGTAGATCTCATCTTTCAGTACCTTGATGAACCCTGAAGCATGCTGTAGCAGCTCATGCTGCTACAGCTCTTTGCAAAGAACTGTCCGAAACTACTCCCGTCTTTCTTTTGCCATAAGGATGGATTTTTTCGAAAACCCACCAGTCCTCCCTTACCCTTAATGAGGGATTTTTTTCTAAAATCACCCCGTCCCTCTTTACCATTAAAGAGGGCTCCACCTCTTTCCCCAAGCCCCTTTCCCCTCAGGGGACAGGGGATGTGCCAACCGCCCTACTCGGTGCTCAAACCGCTTCGCTATAAGGTTGGCGGACCATCAGAGGTCTACGCCAGCAGCAGAGCTGCGGTTTGCGGTATGCGACCGCATGGACACGAATCGCTTAGGGGCTGTTGTCTTAACTCCTTTAACTTCTGAACATATGAAACTTGAGTGAATTACTTATGCAGCTTTGCCAAATTCATAAATGCTATTCAACCTTCATAATTGCCATGCAAAGGGTGATTTTTGTATTTTGCAGGTAATTGTTCTCCTTTCATTAAAATAGTCACAACTTCCTCAAACAAAGACTTGTCATATCCTCGTTTGATACACTTCTTGTACGATTTCTTAAATCTTCCAGAGAGTTGTAACTTATACATTTTTAAGCATCTAAATAGTTCATCATTTCCTCTAATGTGTCGAAGTTTTTCACGTTTCCCTTCTTAACATCAAGAATGGCCTTGTCCAACTCTGTATTGGAAGTTTCAGAGTTTACAGTATTGGCTTTCCATCCCATTCTGTTAGCCAATTCCTTCAAAAACTGAATGTCTGAACTCGGAAGTTGTAAATTGACCGATTGTATTGTTACATCCATAATAAAATCTTTTTTATTGCTGCAAAAATACGATTTCTTTTCTGAAAAAGCAAAGAATCTCTGCATTTTTTTACTCCACTTTTGCAAATGGGGAGATTTTCAGGAGGTTTTGTGTTGTCACAGCATCATCAAGCAGCCCCTAAGCATCTACCATGCAGCCCCTAAGCATCTACCATGCAGCCCCTAAGCATCTACCAGGCAGTCCCTAAGCATCTACCAAACAGCCCCTAAGCATCTATCATGCAGCCCCTAAGCAAGTCCTTGAGTGAAAGCGGGTTTATCCCCGCACAAAAAACCGCAGCTCCGCTGCTGGCGTAGACCTCTGATGGTCCGCCAACCTTATAGCGAAGCGGTTTGAGCACCGAGTAGGGCGGTTGGCACATCCCCTGTCCCCTGAGGGGAAAGGGGCTTGGGGAAAGCGGTGGAGCCCTCTTTAATGGTAAAGAGGGACGGGGTGATTTTAGAAAAGAATTCATTAATACTAAGGAAATCCAGGTGGGTTTTCGAAAAAATCCCTCATTAATACTAAGGAAATCCAGGTGAGTTAAGAGAAATCCCCTTTACAATCAATTGCGAAATGATGCAAACAAAAAGCATCATTTCGCATCATTTGGCACCATTTCTCATGACATGTTTTATTTGGCATCATTGCCAAATAAAATCATCGTATCTTTGCATTGTCATTCAGAGAGAATGAACTTAGTGCACTCAAGTAATACATTAACCAAAATCTAAAAGAACTATGATTCTCTATAAGTTAGTAAAAAACAACAACAAAAAGTTTCCAGGAACGTTTGGCAAGTACTATGCCCGTCCTGCAGTCACCGCAACCATCAGCATCGACCAACTCGCCGAGCACATGTCGAGCCACAACACACCCTTCTCGGCAGGAGCCGTACGCGGCATCCTCACCGACATGGTGAAGTGCGTCAAGGAACTCGTCCTCAGCGGCTACTCCGTGAAGATCGACGACCTCGCCATTTTCTCCATTGGCATCCGACCCAAGAAGGGAGCCGACACGAAGGAATCCTTCACCGTGGCAAAGAACATAGAGGGCGTCAAGCTCCGTGCCCGTGCCACAGGCAAGCTCACCAACAGCCGTCTCGACCTCGACGCTACCCTCAAGGATGCAGCCGACATCCTCGTCACCTCTTCCACCACGAAGCCAGGCGGCACCACAGGCGGAGGCACCACTACCCCTTCCGGCGGCTCTGACAGCAACCCTTCCGGCGGCTCTGACAGCAACCCTTCCGGCGGCACAGGCAGCAACCCTTCAGGTGGCGAGAATACAGGCGGCGAAGGAAAGTAATGTCTTAACTCCCTTAACTCCTGAAAATTCTCCTCGAAAAAAACATTAACCATTAAAAAAATTAAACCATTATGAAAAAAGAAACATTAAAAAACATCATCAACTTCGTCATCACCGTTCTCACCGCCATTGCCGGCGCCTTCTGCGTCACCAGCTGCGGCAGAATGTAGACGACCACCCCATCGTTTGTTAACCAAAAAAATCTAACGACTATGCAAAATCACCGTAACATCTCTCTCATCGTGCTGCATTGCAGCGCGACGAGAGTCACCCAGAGTTTCACCATCGAGCAGCTCGAAGCCTGCCATAAAGCCCGTGGCTATAGCAGCGTCGGCTATCACTACTACATCACCCGCGACGGCACCCTCTACCCCTGCCGACCCGAGAACGAAGTAGGCGCCCACGCCCTCCACTTCAACAAGAACAGCATAGGCATCTGCTACGAAGGCGGACTCGATGCCAAGGGTCGTCCTGCCGACACCCGCACCGAAGCACAGAAGATCACCATGGAAGAATTGCTCCGCAGCCTCTGCCTCGACTTCCCCGATGCCGAGATTCTCGGTCACTGCGACCTCCCCGGCGTCCGCAAGGCCTGTCCCTGTTTCGACACCCGCAAATGGCTCAAGGAGATCCATTTCCACATCTGAAACTCCTTAACTTCCTTACATTAGAAACTTCAATTAATCATTTTTTCTTTTATCATGCCTCCCGCTCGTGAGAGTCGGAGGCTTTTTTTCCCCCTGTTCCTTCACCTGTCTGCCTCTTCTCCATCAAGAATTATGATGACATCCCTACATTTTCAAACCTGATTATCCTATCCGATTTCTCCTGATATCTGATAATTTAGTTTGTATTACTAAAAATGCAAGCCCCACCACCAAGGTAAAAAGTTACTAAATCTTTTTACCTTGATTATCTTTATATTCCTACATCAAACCACAACCATCAAGCTATTACAATAAGCTCCATCTTGTTGTATATCTTTATATTCCTACATCAAACCACAACCGCTGCGCTCTTCTGCTATTACTGCGAGCAGTTGTATATCTTTATATTCCTACATCAAACCACAACATGATGAAAATGGTAACGTTACCAGTTATGTTGTATATCTTTATATTCCTACATCAAACCACAACGTAAGCAGCCAGGTAGCTGAAATGTTAAAAAGGATATATCTTTATATTCCTACATCAAACCACAACCCTTTGCATTCGTGTTCCGGTTCAAGCAATGTTGTATATCTTTATATTCCTACATCAAACCACAACAGCAAGATTTACCATATTTACTTGTTCTCTGTTGTATATCTTTATATTCCTACATCAAACCACAACCTTTCTTCTTATGTTGTTAATAAATTGATGTTGTATATCTTTATATTCCTACATCAAACCACAACGTGTTCCTCTCAAGACTGAAAACGCTTCTAGTTGTATATCTTTATATTCCTACATCAAACCACAACCTACTATCTTGACCGCATTTTGCAGACTGGGTTGTATATCTTTATATTCCTACATCAAACCACAACTGCCTTTTGGTAAGCCATATTTGTTTATTGTTGTATATCTTTATATTCCTACATCAAACCACAACTCTCTCTTCACCATGAAGATACAGGATGTGTTGTATATCTTTATATTCCTACATCAAACCACAACCCTATGCTTATGATAAAATGCTGCGTCTTTGTTGTATATCTTTATATTCCTACATCAAACCACAACCTTCCATTCGTAGTTGTCGCGGCGGTCGTCGTTGTATATCTTTATATTCCTACATCAAACCACAACCTATTATTCGCACAATATAAACAAAGTGTGTTGTATATCTTTATATTCCTACATCAAACCACAACGCTGCGCTTTACTCTCAACTTGACGTCCGGTTGTATATCTTTATATTCCTACATCAAACCACAACTTTTCCAGTACTTACCCATTAACTTATGTGGTTGTATATCTTTATATTCCTACATCAAACCACAACATAATAGTAGCATATCAAAGGACGTTTTTGTTGTATATCTTTATATTCCTACATCAAACCACAACTAGTGGTTATATCATATAAAAAAACGTCCGTTGTATATCTTTATATTCCTACATCAAACCACAACCAGGTTTAAATTCTTATCTTGGTGATGTGTGTTGTATATCTTTATATTCCTACATCAAACCACAACCTAAAGAAACGAATGTATTGATAATCAACTAATAACAATCATATTTCTTGTAAGAAATGGAGAGTAGGATTTCTTTTCTGTTTGCAAATGTACTAAAAAAATTCCAGTTGAATAGGTTCACTGATTACTTTTTTCGTAATTTTACTCTTATTAATACTTTTAGGTTTTCCCCAGAAATTATAAATACCACCATATTGCTTATCAGTAACACTCAGTATACTAACCTTTCCAGATTCTGGCAATAAGGATTTTACTCGTTTAATATGTACTTCTAAACTTTCTCTTGAAGCACAATGACGTATATAGACAGAAAATTGCATCATAGAGAACCCATCTTTCTCTAAGTTCTTACGAAACAGAGAAGCAGCTTTCATGTCTTTTTTGGTGGTAACTGGTAAATCGAAGAATACAAAAAGCCACATAATATGATATGCATTAAGTCTATCTTCTGTCATATAATAACGGGCAAGGATATTTTTTTTACTTGACCGGAATAATATTTAACGAGAGAGGCCGTAGTAATAGTTAAAGCTATTTGTAATGGACGCTTTACTTTTCCAATATTTACATCACAATTTAGCACCCGCAATAATTCGGATTTTGAATCTTTATTTAAATCGGTTACGCCTTTGCTGAAAAGAGTGTAAACAATTTCGTCAACAAAAGGACGATAAGGTTCCATAACGTCATCTGCCAGGGGAAAAGCATTGTATCTACTCTTATGAAATATACCCAAATTTGGCAATAAACCGGATCCAAGTAAAGCCCGAGCTGTTGCTGCTCGCAAAATGGAATATCCATAATTCAATAGTTCATTGGGAGTACTGCCATCACGTTCTCTCTTAAAAGAATGACCAAAGAGCATATTCCAATATACTTTAGCTGCTAATCCTTCTCTGTTATCAGAATCTCCGCTTTTGACGTTACTAAAATATGGTTTTAATACATCACCACTTTTTCCTGTAAGGGACAAAATGGAAGCCTGATTTTTAATTTTTGACTCAATTATTTGTTTCCAGGCTTGCTTTTTCATGGGTTCACTAACAGCAAGCTGAAATTTAAAACTTTCAGCTTGCGTGGCATTTGCGTCTAAACTCTGTAACAGAGATGTCGGCATCATCTTGTTATCACATAATATCACGGCAACATTATTCTTTACCAACTCATTAAGAAGCGGCAAGGTAATGTTTATCATTTGATTTTCTAAAACGACACACCCTATATCTTCTATTGGGCGAGTCACCTTGTCCTCGCAATCTTTCCAAGAGATTACAATCTGGCAATTCTTGAGAGAAAGACTTACAGGAGTTGAAAAGAATAATGTCTGCTTTATCATATTATCTTAACCTTCTAATTTCTCCAAGTTCATTAATCTCGAAGTCATAGCCTTGAACTAAAGCCAAGAATTTACTATAACTATACAATCCCTTAGAATCTCCTATACAGAAGCCTTTGGTAACTTTAGGTACTTCTGACGAAGGTCTAGCTTCAGTATGCTTAGTTACAACAATTCGACCATCCTTCCAAAGTTCTGTTACTTTATAGAGTCTACAACTCCAATCGCCGTTGTTTTCCCAGACCTCATCAGGATTGTCAACATAAAGCAGTACCATCGTTCCCTTTTTCAATGTATAATCCAAATTAAGTCCATCTTTACTTAGTTGCACAATATTTCCATCAACTAGTACTTTGTCGTTGCTTTGCTTATAGAATCTTGCAGCATCAAGCATATTAATGAATTCATACATACACTTTACTTTTCCTTTTGATGTTACGCCTTTATAAACAGCCATTAAGTAATTATCATTAGAAGCCACATAATAATCATTTTTATAGCTTTTATTAGATGTATCACGCGGTTTACGATGTTCGAAACTTAATGGATTTTTCACAGAAGTTATACATCTTACCTTTTTAATCGGAATTTGTTTTTCTTCATTCATCCATATCGTACCATTTAATGCATCTTTACCGCCTTCAGCTACTGCATTTTGTATGATTCCTCTAACAACATCATCTACAATATTTTTTATATCTATATCACTAAGGTGACTATCAACATTTTTACGAACAACATAAAACGGCGTATCCTCATCCGATTGCATAATTGCTCCATAGTAAGTATCGTTATGCAATGCTCCTCTCGCAGCATCACCCTTGCAAAGCACTTTTTGACCATTGATTTTAATTCTACGACGTCCTTGCTTTGGCATATTATCTGGTGTATAATGATAAACCAAGATTTCATCTTGCACCTTTTTGATATCTTCAACAAAAGTTGGCCATGGCTTTTTAAAATAAGCCTTAGACTTGCCATACCATTCATGATTTTCTTCATCATGATAATATGCACCCAACTTATTATATTCATCCAAGCCAGTACAAGCTATTACAATGGCATCTATGCAATGATGCACATGGTTAACGCGTTCTTTTTTGCTATAAATATCTTGTATACCCCAGATTTTTCTGAAATCGGAAGTTGCAATACCCTTAACGGTATAGACATGCTTGAATAGTGATTTTAGGTAAAGACGTGCATACTTTGAAATCACACTGATATCAGTACCTTGACGACGGCTAAATCCTTCAGGTACACTCTCCATCGTAAAACGTAGATACTTTCCTTTCCAATAATCACGACGAAGTTCTAATAAATGACGTTTACGTATGATATTATCTTTCTGTTCTTTAGTCGTTGCACCTTTTGATAACTTCTTTTGCTTACGAATTTGAGCTTCAAGAGATTCATATTCATCTTTCCAGTCTTGAATACGAGTCATAATCTCATCGTAATTAGACAACTCTGTTGGCAACTTGGTTTTCTTGACTTCTCTATTGAAACGACTATCACAAAGTGTCAGGTTCATTTTCGTACTATCGCCACCAACACTACGAGGAATAGTATGTTCAATATCAAACTTTGGATTTGCCCCTACAAAATCAGAAATAGCTATCTGCTTTCCTGTATACAGGCAAATGTGTTTCTGCTCTTTCCAAAGAACATATTTCAAGACATCATTATCAGTGGGGGCGATATCCTTTCCTGTTTCTTTCTTGAAAAGAGCAATAATCTGCTTTCTGGCATCATCATTTGCATTTTGATTTTCCTTTGTAAAAGCAGCAATAGCATTACGCTTGTTAGCATCATTCAGCTCACGTGCAAACTCTATATGAATTTCGGTATCCGAATCTATCTTTCCCTCTTCCAACAAGCGGTTTACCAATTTGCGCAATCTAAACATAGAGCGCATAGCCATTGGGTTACGAACGCTATCAATTCGAGGTGATCCAAGCTGATAAACACCTTGATTGTTAGTATGTTGTACTCTTGGATATACCTCCATCATCGAAGGATGGTACAACTTTTTGAGTTTCTCATCAGATACATGATACTGCTCCCTCAGATATTCTTTAATACAAACCTCGAAAGTACGTGCATCCTTAGAATCGATCTGGTTCATTTCGTGGATAATATTATCAATGGCTGCTTCACGCATTTCCTCTATATTCCATTCGTATTGCGGCATTACTTCACACAAATTACCCAAAAAGACAGCATGAGAATAAATCAAACCTCTTCTTAGATAAGGAAGAATCTTACAAATAGCTTTCAAACTTAATGAAGCATAATCAGAAGGCAAAGAAATATCGCAAAACTTCTTTGCTTCTTCATCGCTCAATTGTAAACGATTCTTAGCAAACTCTGCAAGTTTAGTATCATCTGTATAGAAGAATAATGCATGCCAAATATCATTGACAATATCCAAACGACTTTTACCCTCAGCCAGCGTATAGGTTTCGCAAAGACCATCAATCCAGTTGTCTCCAAAGATATCTTTCAGTGCGGCTGTTACAGGACAACCAGAAACAGATGTATCCATAGGATAATTGAAAAGATACGGCATACCAGCATCAGCACTCTTTTTAAAAAATCCATATTGCTTCTTGGGTGCCAGTTTCTTTGCTATATCTTCAAAATCAAATTGCTTCTTCGATTTACGGAAGAACAAAGGCATGATAAGTTCTCGTTCCTCTGCAGACAAAGATCGTAATGCATCATCTTTTGGCGTTAGGATTTTAATATTATTGATGAAAGAGAGCATTCTATACTCTTAGTACATAGGATGAGAAGAGGGGCATTTGGTCTTGTTTTTCTCAAACACACATTTGCCCACTTGCCCCTTTTGTGACTTTAAGGGACGCTGGTCGAAGATAGCTTTTTCTATTTGACTTACCACCTCTTGACCAAGATTCTTATCTAAGTCCTGCTTTTCACAAATGGCTTTAAATTCGCTCAGATAATGCTCATTGCGTGCAGTATAATGATTACGAATCTTCTCTCCTCTTTTATATAGAGAATAGAAATAATCTCCAAGATACTCATAACCGGCATCATGCATTTCTTGAGTAAGGTTACTGATACTTTCTTTTACCTTTCCTGTATCATCACCACTCTGATCTTTACGATTGCTTAAAAAACCACGTCGCTGAATCATGTGATAAAAAGCACGACCTAAAATATATCTGTCTGTCATGCTACAGAAATCCAGACTCTCATGAAGACATATGTGTCTATAAGCATAAGGGGTCTTTTCCGAATCATCATCAGTACTTTGCCATTGCATAAACAATTCATTCTTGGGATACTCTTTCTTAAGTCTCCATGCTGAAAGTTCTGCCTTAGAAAGTGGTGGACACAAATGAGCATCACTTAAAATACGAAGCAGACGTATCTTACGTAATTTTATGCGATAGTTTCTTACTCTTGCTGCTTTATGAGCCGTACGCTCTGCTGCTTTAGAAGACTCTATGCCTTTTTCGATTTTGACACCTTCTTGGAAGATGTTTACACCTTTATCAAGCAAATGATATCCATCTGTTTGCTTCTCAACAATAGCCCATCCAAGACTATTAGTGCCTGTGTCAATTCCTAAAATTTTAGTCATACTTTCATGATTTTATAGAATGAATTATTAATTTTTTGTAAAAGTACAGCAAATAATTTGGATAAACAAGTTTTTTGTTATATTTTTGCCTTCAGAATAAGATTTCCTACATCTTATCACAATAAGGCAGTAATTGCCGAAGGTGTTAAACCTATACTCCCGCTTCGGTGGGAGTTTTTTTTACTATTCTGTGCGATTTTCTATTTGTCCATCTTTCTTATTTCTCCAAATACTCCAACACTTCCCTATCTGCGGGCAACCAGTTGACACTTAGCAGATTATCTAAGGACAACCATTTGGCTGCTTCATGTTCTAAAAGGGTGAGGTTGCCACTCTCTACTTTACACAGATAACAATGCATCGTGAGATGGAAATGGGGATAATCGTACTCTACGGTATGAAGCAATTTACCTACGGATATTTCTGTAGCCAACTCCTCACGTATTTCACGACAGAGTGCCTGTTCGGGACTCTCTCCTATTTCTATCTTACCACCAGGGAACTCCCACCAGTCTTTCCATTCGCCATATCCTCGTTGGGTGGCAAATATTTTGCCGCCATTGCAGATGATGGCGGCAACTACTTCTATTTGTTTCATATCTCGTGTCGTTATACAGCCTTAGCCGATTCAAGAATAAATCCTGGAATAGATTGTTGCATATCCCAAATGACATTCATAGGGCATTCATTATGACAGCTGTCAAAGTCCATAAATCCAAGACAATAGTACGCATTTGTCATTCCATATTCGTCCTGCTTTGAATCACGGACAAAGAGCAGGAACTTCCATCCATTCTCACGCTGCTGAATGATACGCTGTCCCTCTTCACTATTCTGACGAACTTTGTTCATTGATTGCCAGTGGAACTGCTCGGGCGATATGGCATAATCTTCATATAGTGTGCTGGGCGAATATTCCTTATCGGATTTATTCAATGTCACAAAGACCATGGCAAATTTGCGCTCCTTATTATATTGTGTGCCCAATACCTGCCAGCGTCCCAGTTTATTCTCCAAGAGTAAGTGAATCTCGTCTGAGCTATAGCAGCCATAGAGTTCTATCTCGGCTTGATCATCTACCTTTAGCCAGTTGGTGGTTTGGTTCAACTGACTATGACGAAGTGAAAGCATAAAGCTAAGTTCCTCCATGAACCACTTAAGACTGGCTACGGAACGAACAGCATCAGAACAACTCGCAAAAGATTGCTGATATAGTTTGTTTACTTTTTGAATGTCATCCATCCATACTGTATAATAGAACAACTGGAAGAATTTATCTTCTCGAGCCGTAGAATTTGAAGGATGAACCATTCCGTTGCTTATCAGTTTCAGAAGATATTCAAGATACTGATAGCTGTTGGTATGGAAGAGACGAGCCAAGCCGCCTTCCAACAACTTCGTGTACTTGCTTTGCTCATCAAAGTCGGGCACATCAATGCCTGACTGCTTCTTTAAGCGAGCCCACGAGCCCGGTGATTTGTAGACGATTCGCCAATCAAGATCAAAGTTATTAATGAAGTTCTCATAAGTAAGATCTTGCCCCGTGTTCTGGGTAAAAGAACGACATTCTTTTCTCAACCGAGAAAGATTAAATATGGCTTCATGAATATTTTTCAGAATATATGATTGTGCTCGTTTCTCCATCGTGATGGTACAACCACGTGGTAAGAAGATAAAGCCATTCTTTATTTCTTTCTCTATACTCTGAGAGGAACGTCCCACGAGAGCACGAAAACGACTCTCGTAATTATACGACTGGTTAGCTTGAGCTACAAAATCGAGCACTGTAAGACAGGTCTTGCCATCAGCCAATCGTAATCCTCGACCCAACTGCTGCAAGAATATGGTCAACGATTCGGTAGGACGCAAAAACAAGACTGTATCTATCTCGGGAATATCGACACCCTCGTTCATGATATCTGCTACACAGAGATAGTTGATTTCTCCATGTGCAAGCATCATTGAGGCATGGCTTAACTCTGAAGAATTGCGTGAAGTGACAGCCATTGATTTGTATCCATGACTTCGGAACATGGTATCCATATAATTAGCATGGTCTATGCTACAACAGAAACAAACGGCCTTACATTCATGCGGATCATTCACGTAATTGTCCAAGGCTTTCTGTATAATACCAAAACGCTGTGCATTGTTATTATACACCTGATTTAGCTGGGATACATCATATTTGTCGCCTTTGCAGGCAAGCCTGCTCAAGTCTACACTATCGTCTGTGACACAGAAATAATCGAAAGGTGACAAGAGCTGTTGATTAAGCGCTTCCTGCAAACGAATTTCTGCAGCAAAACGATTATTGAAATCGGGGCGAATCTCTTTGCCATCCATTCGTTCTGGAGTAGCAGTAAGACCTACAAATATCTCGGGCTTAAATCTATTAAAGAGCTCACGATAACTACCTGCAGCACTATGATGTACCTCATCTATGACGATGTAATCATAATAATCTGGACCCATACGTTCAAAGGTGTCCCAGTTATTATTCAAGGTCTGGATGGTAATAAACAGATGTTCAAGACTACTATTATAACCTGGTTTTGTCTTACCTGTCCATATCTCTCCAAAATTACTGTCTACCAAGACAGAGCAATAAGTACTGCGAGCTTGATTGAGAATCTTTTCTCGATGCACTACAAACAATAATCGTGCATTTCGTCCATGTTCTTTCTTGAATTTCTTGTTATAATCTTTGAAATCAAAAGCACTAATAGCTGTCTTGCCTGTACCTGTGGCAGCTATGATGAGGTTTTTATAACTATGAACAATGTTGCGCTCAAACTGCAACTTCTCGAGCACCTTTATCTGATGAGTCTTACGTTCAAAACGTGTAACGTATTCACTATCTGTCTGCTGACCATAGCTGACATGGCGCTCGTTCCAGATAGATTCTTCAAATCGACGAAGCGCTTCTTCTGTATCAAGCTTCTCAAAATCATCACTATTCCAATAACTATCAAACGTAGCTTTGGTCTTATTGATAATATGTGGATTCTCTATGGTCGTGACACGCAAATTCCACTCCAATCCCTTAGTCAAAGCAGACCGGCTGAGATTGCTCGAACCAATATATGCAGTGTCGAAATTTGTTTTACGGGTAAAGATATAAGACTTAGCATGTAAACGTTCCTGCTTGGTATTGAAAGATGCACGTATCTCAACATTGCCCAACTCTCTAAGACCATACAACATTCGCACTGCTTTTGGGTCTGTGGCACCCATATAAGTAGTTGTCATGACTCGTAATCTGGTTCCTGAACGCTGAACGAACTCACGAAGAAAATCAATAATCAAGCGCAGGCCTTCAAACTTGATAAAGGATACTAACAAATCTATTTCATCTGCTGTCTGGATATCTCGTCTTATTTCTTCATCAATAGAAAGATCGTTTCCACCAGTAAACAGATTGCTTACTCTATATCCAGAAATGGGTTGGTTCTTGACTTTCGCTGCGATTTGTTCATTGGTATATCCCACCTTGTCATAAATGCCTCGAAGAAAAAACAGCTTGTTTTCTTCTGACAGTAAATCTGGTGTGGTTTCTATTCCCTCTGCATTCCATTCGTGCTCAATAAATTTGAGAATGCGATTGACGACTTCAACTTGTGCGGAAATCGTATCATTGGCATCTTTACGCTTGAAATAACCTTTTAAGATGCCTGAAACTATTTCCGTCAAATATTCAGCCAGCATCTTATAAGATTCTGCGCTATCAATATTCTCTTTCTTAACCAAGAACTTAGACTCGGATAATTCATCGAGCTTGTCTTGGATTGCTTGGGAAATCAGTGTTTCGTAAACACCAGGATTTAAAATGATATTCGACATAATTTACTATTTACAAAATAATATCGTTATCACACTACTTT
>ERZ1034701.408-NODE-408-length-17552-cov-10.309710_pt1 | contig 17552 bp, 24 predicted proteins | sample MGYA00520651_ERZ1034701 | MGnify/ENA primary metagenome ERZ1034701 (study PRJEB33766, sample SAMN09781713) | gut metagenome | biome: gut microbiome | host: Homo sapiens | place: Madagascar | study: EMG produced TPA metagenomics assembly of the PRJNA485056 data...
CCGGAGCGAATTTCCGTGGTGGTGAAGTATATTCTTACGCATTTCGACCAGAAGACGTATCGTGGAGATAAGACGTATGTCTATCAGGCACTGACGAATATCAGCGAGGTGGCGTCCGGGAAGAACCAGGTCGAGGAAATCAAGCAGAAGCAGCGTCTGTCTGGTTTTAATTCCCTCTTTGCGGTGGCCAGTGTACCGATGGCGAAGCTCTACTATGAAGAGTTCAAGAAACAAATGCAGGCCGATCCGACAAAGAAGCTGAAGATCGCGACGATTTTCAGCTATGCGCCCAATGAAGAGGAAGCGGAGGGGCTTTTGGGGGAGGAAAATTCGGAGGATACATCAGCTCTCGACAGGAATTCACGGGATTTTCTGGAGCATGCGATCGAGGACTACAATGCGATGTTTCATACCAGCTACGATACGTCAGCCGATAAATTCCAGAATTATTACAAAGATGTCTCGCTCCGCATGAAGAATAAGGAGCTGGATCTGCTCATCGTGGTGAATATGTTCCTCACTGGCTTCGATGCGACGACGCTGAATACGCTCTGGGTGGATAAGAATCTCAAGATGCATGGGCTCATTCAGGCGTTTTCCCGGACGAACCGCATTCTGAATGCGGTGAAGACGTTTGGTAATATCGTCTGCTTTAGAAATCTTTCGAAACGGGTGGATAGTGCGATTTCTCTCTTCGGGGATAAAAATGCCGGAGGCATCGTGCTGATGCGCCGCTTCAAGGACTACTATGAAGGCTATACGGATACGGATGGCAAGCACAGGGATGGATATGTGGATTTCGTGAATAGGCTCAAGGATAAGTTTCCTCTGGGCGGAAATATCATCAGCGAAGAAAAGCAGAAGGAATTCATCTTGCTCTTCGGCGTCCTGCTTCGCATGAGGAATCTGCTTTCGTCTTTCGATGAATTCAAAGGGAGGGAAATTCTTTCCGCCCGTGACTGGCAGGATTACCAGGGGCGGTATCTCGATATCAAAGAAGAGTGGGACCGCAGGAAAAAGCATGATAAAAAAGATGTCACGGAGGATGTAGTCTTCGAGACGGAGCTCATCCGCCAGGTGGAGATCAATATCGACTATATCCTGATGCTGGTAAAAAAGTATCATGATACCCATTGTGAGGATAAAGAGGTGCTGATTTCCATTCGTAAGGCTATCGACGCGAGCCCTGAGCTTCGCAGCAAGAAGGATCTCATCGAGAATTTCATAGCCGGTGTCAATGAGTCGGGAGATATCCTGAATGAGTGGAATGGCTATGTCGCAGAAAAGAGAGAAGAGGATCTTTCAGCTATCATTCAGGGGGAACGGCTAAAGGAGGACGATACCCGCCGTTATATGGAAAATGCTTTCCGTGATGGGGAAATCAAGACCGCGGGAACTGATATCGATGCCCTTCTCCCACCGATTTCCCGCTTTGGGTCTGGGACACGTGCCAAAAAGAAACAGAGTGTAATCGACAAGTTCAAAGGTTTCTTTGAACGCTACTTTGGCATTGGCGGTGCTCCGTCTTTCGAGAAACCCAAAGCTGCTATGCCTTATGATGGGAAAGAGAAAATGTCCGTGGCAGCAGAACGTCCGATGACGTATGGCCGGTGAGAGAAAAACGGTTCATCTTTCTGTCTATTGACCCGATATCGCGGCATTAGAACCCGTAGAACCTGTCAAACCTATCGAACTCGTTATATCATTACTCACACAATCGCATGGCGCACCATTGCCATTTCCTTCCAATCGCGGTATGATAGATGCATAAAAATAAAAGGAAGCACCGAGGCTTCAAAGTATCAGGCATCGCCCTGATGCTTTTGGCGCGGTGCTTTTCATTTCTGCCGACGGCAGAAAAGAATGGGAGGAATACAAATGCCGGTTTCTTACATGGAAATCAATCTGAATGCGCTTCGCCACAATCTCAAGGTCATCCGCGCGCATCTGCCGAAGGAAGTGAATGTGCTCGCTGTCGTGAAGGCGAATGCCTATGGGCATGGCGCGAAGGAAACGCTGCGCATCGCCCTCGAGGAAGGCTACGTCGCTGCTGCTGTCGCCCGTGTGGAAGAAGGAGCGGAGCTGCGCGACGCCGGATTCACTTGCCCGATCTATGTACTGGGACTGCCGCTGCCGGAGGATATGCCTATCGGTGTGAATAAAGACCTCATCATGCCGATCGATGATACCGTCGATCTTGATGCCCTGGAAGCCATTGCGGCTGTTTCGAAGAAAACGATCGAAGTCATGCTGCCGATCGATACGGGCATGAACCGCATCGGAACTCATCCGGAGGACGTACCTGCGCTCCTCAAAAAGCTCGAAGCCTATCCGCACATCCACGCACATGGCACCTTCACCCATATGGCGACGGCGGACCACAAGGAGAAGGATGCCGCACTGAAGCAGCTCGATCGCTTCGATGAAGCGATCTCCTACATGCCGGTCGATGAAAACTTCGTGATCTCCTCCGCCAACAGTGCCGGTGTCATTGATATCCCGAGAAGCTGGCATAACCTTGCCCGCCCTGGCATTATCATCTATGGGCCGCAGCCATCGGACGTCATGACGAACAAGCTCGACCTCCAGTATGCGATGAGCGTCGTGAGCCATGTCACCCATGTCCAGATTCTGCATAAGGGCGAAGCCATCGGCTACGGCGGTACCTATGTCGCCAAAGAAGATATGAAGACTGCGACTGTCCCGATCGGTTATGCGGACGGCTGGCACAGAAGCCTTTCCAATAAGGGTGTCGTCCTCATCAATGGCAAGCGTTGCCCGATCGTCGGCCGCATCTGCATGGATCAGTTCATGGTCGCTTGCGATGACGACGTCCGTCCCGGCGATGAAGTCATCCTCATGGGCAAGCAGGGTGAGGAAGAGATCACTGTCGATGAAGTGTCTGCTACGGCTGAGACCATACCGCATGAAATCATGTGCGACCTGAAGCGCATCCCGAGAGTATTTGTAGAAAAATAGTTTTGAGGGATCAGGCACTGGAGGAGAGAGATATGCTTCGTATCGTCCTGTCGGGCAAAAGCGAGACATCTTTTCCCCTTCCTTATTTTTTCTCCATATGCTATAATAACGCTTGTTAAGCGTCTATAGCTCAGTGGATAGAGCACTGGTCTCCGGAACCAGGTGTCGAGAGTTCGAATCCCTCTAGACGCACCAGAATTTCTCCGATATTATCGGATAAAATAAAATAGCGCATTTGGGCGCACATGGAGTGGGCGCACAATTTGGGCGCAGTTGGTCCCCGCTCGGACTTTGCCGACTAGAAAAGAGGCATCTCGCGATGAGATGCCTCTTTTCGTTTGGTTAATTATAAATGGCGTCGATCTTCTCGGCGATGGTTTTATCATAGCAGGGGATCGCATGGCCGTACATGTCGAGCGTCTGTGTCACGCTGCTATGTCCCAGCCGGCGGGAGACTTCGATGATGGGGATGCCGTTCGCCAGCAGTAGCGTGGCGTGGGTATGCCGCAGGCAGTGGAAATTCCTGTAGGGCAGGCCGGACTTGGACATGAGGTATTTCCACATCTTTTCTATCGCTTCAGGACGGACAGGCGTCCCGGCGCGGTTTAGAAATACGAGGTCGTGCTCTTCTTCGTCTATAGTGGGAAGCGCTGCTTTCGCTTCTTTGAGTTTCTGATACACCTTCAGAGGGATCGAGATCTTTCTTTTTCCGGCGGCCGTCTTCGGGGTGTCTATGATGAGCGTACCACCTGAAAGCGTCTGTACCTGCTGGCGGATGAAAAGAGTGCGCTCTTCAAGATCGATGTCGCACCAGCGAAGCCCGAGCAGCTCCCCGCGGCGCATGCCGGTATTGATAGCCACAAGCAGAAAGAGTGCGTAGGGCTTTAGCTTCGGATCTGACTCTGCCAGCTCCATCATCTTCTTTAGCTCCTCGCTGGTGAAGATCCCTTTCTCCTGCCTGATGACGCGGGGCGGCTTCACGAAGGTGACCACGTTTTTTCTGACCATCCCCAGCTCCCATGCCTTCTGAATGGCACCATGGAGCAGCACATGGAGCTTCTTGGCACAGTCGGGTGTCAGGGAGTTGTAGAGCTCCTGCAGCATGGTGGGGGTCAGCTTCTGCAGAGAGATCTCCGCGAGCGGCAGCGCTTTGTTTGCAGTGAATAAATAGCGCTCATAAGTCAAAGGCTTTACCGTGGGCTTCTTGTATGTTCCCAGCCATTTAATGAGCCATTCGCCTAGAGAAATGGCGGAGGGTGCTACGAAGGATCCATCATGCGCGGCGAGACGCATTTTTTGTGTCCACGCCAGCGCTTCATCGCGGCTAAGAAACCGCTTCGAATAGCGGCGTCCATCCACGGAGACGAAGGCGCGCCACCGCTGCCGTGATTCTTCCCAGTGAACCGTCCCTTCTTTATATCGTCCCGGCATAGCGATCTCCTTTCTCCCACCTTGTCGGTATGTCTTTAGTTTCAAAAAGTGGGGAAATTGACATTAAGCGATGAATCAGAGAGCCTTTAGTTTCAAAAACGGTCGGTTTTGAAACTAAATTAGATGAAATAGGAAACCGTAGGGGAAATGGGGAAAAATTGCACCGTCCAAACGCGTCCGGCCAGCTCGGGGCCGGGGCGATTTAGGCATAAAAAAAATCAGGGGCTGCATCGGTTAGGATGCAGCCCCTGCAAAACATATCGAGTATGTTTTTCCTTGTGTGTATATATTACACCACCGGAACCACTTGTCAATGGCAGTAGAGATTACATCGAAAGTCGATTGGATAAGTGAATTGTTGTTGTACGAATACACGGAAATGATTATTTTTTATTGGACACTTTGCTAGCGGCTAGCCATTTAGCATCTTGCTCTAGTTCCTCCAAGTCCTCTCTATCGGCTGCCTCTGCATCGAAGGATTTCCGCCTTGCATCGAAAGCAGCGTATACCGCATTTACATGGCTCATCATTTGCTTATGAGAAACCGTCCCCGCAGAAGTGAGGACAGGGATGTCGTAACTGGTAAGCAGACGGTCCGTCTCCTCGCGCCAGAAAGAAAGCGTTAAATCCTTCCGAAGCTTTACACGGAATTCGGCACTTTCTAAGAAGATAGTGACTAGGCGGTTCAAACTATCCAATTCATCAGCAGTTAGATAGTTTTTAGCCGTATAGATGTCCTTCCGGCGGACGATGCCGCCCTGCCAGGAGGTCAGAGCCATGTTAGGCTTCGCTGCATCGGCACGGTCTAGGATAAGCTCCGCAGCCGTTTGACCCGTTACACCATAGATGAGCTTGTTTTGTACCTCAGAGAAAAAAGAAATAGCGCTCCGATCTGTCTTGTCATAATCGGAAGATAGGGCAAAAAGATCCCTGAGCTTCTGATAGAAACGCTTTTCGCTCGCACGGATATCCCGAATCTTTGCGAGGAGTTCATCGAAATAGTCCGGGCGCCCACCCGGATTCTTTAACCGTTCAACATCCAGAATGTACCCTTTCTGCAGGTATTCTTTTAGTACAGAGTTCGCCCACTGGCGGAATTGCGCGCCTCTAGGGGAGCGGACACGAAAGCCCACGGCTAAGATTGCATCTAAGCTATAGAAAGCAACCCTATAATTTTTTCCATCGGCCGCAGTTGTTTCCAAAATGGAAACAACTGAATTTTGAATGAGTTCTCTATCTTCGAAAAGATTTTTTAGATGTTTGCTAATAGCGGCTTTTTGAACATTAAACAACTCAGCCATCTGCGCCTGGGTACACCATACACTCCCATCCTTAGCAAGCAGGCTGACCTTAGCCTGTCCATCATCGGTGTTATAAATAATGAAATTGTCCATATGATTTTCTCCAACAAAAAACGCCTTCCCACATGGAGAAGGCGCCGTACTGGTCCCCGTAGAGATACCAGCACTCCTACCTCTCCATTATACCATTTGGCAATAGTAAGGCAATCAACTATAGCAAAACCCTCCAGAATGCAAAACACGGCACTAAAAACGCAAAACGTCAAATTTTACTGTTTGATCACTGAATACTTCGCCACCGCCAGCCCGATGATCTGGATGGAGTCACAATTTCCGGAGTTGAACACCATGGGAGGGTACTTGGGGTTCATGGATACGAGGGTGCAGCCGTCTGGATTTTTGTAGAAGCGCTTCAGCGTGGCGTCGTCGTCGATACGGACGGCGGCGATCTGACCGTCATCCACGATGGGCTGGCTGCGGATGAAGACCACGTCACCATCATGGATGTCGGCACCTATCATACTGTCCCCGCTTACCACAAGCCCGAAGTCTGCGTGCACGCCGGTATCACATGGCAGAAAGGCTTCTATATGCTCATCAGCGAGTATTGGCTTTCCGGCGGCGATCTGCCCGATAATGGGGACCATGCGCTTTTCGATGGGGACAATGTTTTTGAGTTTGAAAATATCTGTATTGGTATCGCTCTTGCCTAATAAGTAATCCATATCAACATTAAAGAAATCAGCTAACTTTTCCAGCGTCTCGTAATCAGGACGCCGTTTCCCTGATTCGTACATACCAATAGCACTTCGACTTATACCAACTAATTTAGCAAATTCATCTTGAGTTACTTTCTTCGACTGGCGGAGAGATTTTAGTCGTTCGTGAAAATTCATGATAAACCTCCTTATCAAAACACAGCATCTGGCAATAATATATCACGAAACGTGATGAGCGTCTAGGAAAAAATCACGAAACGTGTTGACACATATCGTGACGAGTGGTATAGTATTCACGTAGTCACGATGCGTGACAAATGAACGGAGGTGATAGAATGCCAGATGCAGCAGCGATTGGGTCTACTCTGCGAGAATTACGCGGTAATCTTCCCCGACTTACAGTGGCGAGTGCCTGTGGAATCAGTGTTTCCGCACTGACGATGTATGAAATTGGGCAACGCGTGCCGAGGGACGAAATCAAGGTGAAGCTCGCGAGATTTTATGGTAAACCAGTAGAAACGATTTTTTTTAAGCAGGACGGTCACGAATCGTGACAAACGTTAAAAGGAGGACCAACAATGAAAAAAGAAAGGAGAAGAGAATCTTGAATGAAATTCTGAATATCAGCAATGTCCATGGTTACATGGACAAGCAGACTGGCACGGCATATCTGAATGCCGAAGATGTGGCGAGAGGGTTTGGATTCACCGAAAGCAAAGGCGGCGTCGAATACGTCAGATGGAGAACCGTCAATCACTATTTGCGGGGATTTGGTTTTTCGCAGGATGTTGCGAAAGATGATTTCCTCCCGGAAAACATGGTATACCGGCTTGGGTTCAAAGCCAGCAATGAAGTGGCACAGAGGTTCCAGACCGTGCTGGCAGATGAAGTGCTCCCTGCTATTCGGCGTCATGGGGCTTACATGACAGACCAGGCGCTGGAAAGAGCTATCACGGAACCTGACTTCCTGATTCGCTTGGCTACGCAGCTCAAAGAAGAACAGGCAAAGCGGAAACAGGCGGAGCTGATGCTGGAAGAACAAAAGCCGGCCGTTATCTTTGCCGGGTCAGTCAGTGCCAGCAAGACATCCATTCTCATTGGTGAGCTTGCCAAAATACTCAGAGGCAACGGGGTCCAGATTGGCCAGAAAAGGCTATTCCAGTGGATGCGCGAAAATGGGTATTTGATTAAGCGCCAGGGGACAGACTACAACATGCCCACACAGCGCTCTATGGAAATGGGGCTCTTTGAAATCAAGGAAGGCTCTTACACAAACGGTAATGGGGTGAACATCATTACCAAGACGCCCAAAGTGGCAGGAAAGGGTCAGGTATATTTCATCAATAAGTTTCTGAAGGGATAAAACAGGATGGAGGAGGAATCATGACAGACGAAGAATGGAGCGAGAGAATCGCCAAAGAGAAGAAAGCCCGCGCGGAGGCGATCGCCCTGCTCTGTCAGGCGCTGCAGAAAGCCGGCGTGCCGCTCTTATCACTGAAGACCATCGAGCGCGGCAGCGACCGCACGGTCAAGGCGACATTCGAATGGGGTATCCGCTATGCAAACATCAGCATGGACGCCCCGCACACGGCGCTCTGGGACATCATGAAACAGATCCCGGAGCTCAGGAGGTAGGAAGGAGGAAGCTACATGTGGGTCAACATCTCACAGGCCGCCAAGCTCACTGGATACAAGTACAGTGAGATCCGGCGGCTCATCACGAAGGGAGCCTTCCCGTTTTACCACAACGGGAAGAAGGCCTTCAAGTTTGAGCTCGAAGACCTCAAGACCGCCATGAAGGCGGAAATGGCAGCCACGCAGGCCGCCGCAAAGAAAAAGTGGGAAGAGCAGCAGCTGGGGGCGCGCCCCTTTGATTTCAAGGGAGGAATGGCGCGCCTCAAGGCGGAGGCGGAAGTGGATAAGCAAAGGATCATCGAGGATAAGCGGCGTACCTGCCGCGTTATCAAAGGCGGTGACCGTGGGAATGAGTTCGATTTCCGCAGCCAGCTCAAACGGCTGCAGAAGGAAGCCTCGGGAAAGAATGAAACTGCCTGAAGGAGGAAATGATGAAAGAAAAAGGAGCAAGAGAATCGATCCTCGCGCAGCTGGGAGCGCTTCGCGCGGATGCGGGCGTCGAGCAGGTCGTATGCAAAGACACCTGCGTCGGCGACTACCTGGCGGGTAAGGCCGATGCCCTCGCCGTTGCCATGCAGATGATGCAGGCAAAGGCGCTGATCGAAACCATGGTGCGTTTCTTGAGCCATGAAGCAACCCGCAATATGAATCTGGCAGAAAGTGCCCGCTTGTGTTCGAAGGATATGACAGCACGGATCTACGAGGGGAAAGCTGCCGGCTATATGGCAGCCTCGCGAGTGGTTACTGAAGTCAGGGAGATGAATGAACATGAGTGATGCTGAAGCAATCCAGGTAGTCCACGGCATGATGGCCGCCCGTGAACGCGAAGAGGCGAGAACCGCAGCGCTCGCCCCGCAGGTGGTCACGGAGAGAAACGACTCCGGTGCAGCACGCCGGGCCTTCTGGAAGGAAGTGGCGATCTATCCGCTGACGCTGGTGTGCGCCGCGGCATATGCGCTGCTAATGGCGGTGCTGCAGTGAAAAGAAAAGAGCCTTGGCATCTACCACTACCAAGGCTCAAGCAGGAAGGTCTCAAAGCATTCCTGCCTCTATTATAGCAGAAATGGAGGAATCATGGCAGAGCTTGAAAATCACATGGTGCTTGGTATTGGGTACTTCGATGAAGAAGCCGCCCGCCGCCGCCTTGAACGAGAAGAATACGAGATGGAGCACGCGGATGACGCATGGGATGACTGGTTGGGAGGTGAACCGATTGAAACAGAAAACGATGTATCCGCACCGGTGCCGGATCTGCGGTAAGACTTACTACAATTCACGCGATAGCAAGAGTCAGGGCACCTGCTGTGAGCGATGCAGCATGATCCACGCAACCATCAGCCGCAGGCTGAAGCGGTACCCTCTGAGAGACGCAGCGGCGCTGGTGAAGCATCTGCAGATGATGTTTAGCACCATCGAGCAGCAGATGTGGAACAAGCAGCAGATGATCGACATGATGTCTTCTTTCGAATGGGACATGATGATCGATCTTTGTGAGAGGGACTGGCCGTTCCTTGAGGGCTGCTCAGAGGAAGAGCTGGATACGCTCGCAGAGCTGGTGGATGTGGCGGAGGGTCTGCTGTATCTTCCGGCGCAGATGTCGCCCACAAAAATGCCGAGTGATGTTTATTGGGAATTTATCAATGTGGTGGATTCATATCATAAAAATAGGAGGAGAAATGGCAACGTTGTATGAAATCGATGAGAGGCTGGCAAATATCTTTATCACCCCGGAGGGGACTGCCGTAGACGGCAGCACAGGGGAAGTGCTGGACATGAAAGCACTGGATGATCTCCAGATGGAGAAATGGGCGAAGGTGGACAACATCTGCCGCTACATCAAGAATCTCCAGTCGGATATCGAGCAGTACAAAGAAGAAGTAGACAAGCTGACGGCGAGAGCTGTGTCAGCGCAGAAGAAACTGGAGAGCCTTAAAACCTATCTGGTCATGCATCTGGAAGCGGGCAAGAAGGCGGATGTGCCTAGTGCCCAGATCCGCTGGCGAAAGTCCGTGACGGTATCCATCCCGGATGAGAATATGATCCCCATGTGCTTCATGAAGCAGGTCATCACGACCAAGCCGGACAAGCTGGCTATCAAAGAGCTTCTGAAAACAGGGAAGGCTGTCCCCGGCGCTTCTTTGGAAGAAAAACAGAATCTGTCTATTAAGTGATAGCCATCCGGCGATTCACTTTTAGAAATACATCATTAGGAGGTATATATGCTTACCATTAACAAGGGTATCCAGCAGAGTGCCGTCAAGGTCGTGGTGTACGGCGTGGAAGGCATCGGGAAGACGACTTTCGCCAGCCATTTCCCCGCGCCGCTTTTCCTCGACCTGGACCGCGGCAGCCGCCGGATGGATGTCGATCGCATCGACTCCATTCAGGACTGGCCCGCTCTCATGGGTACGCTGGACCAGATCCAGCGCGACCCGTCGCTTCCCTATTCGACGATCGTCATCGATACGGCGGATATGGCGGCAAAACTGGCGAGTGCCTACATCTGCAAGGCAAACGGCAGCAAGAAGAGTATCGAAGAATTCGGCTACGGCAAGGGCTATGTGATCCTTGCCGAAGAATTCTCAAAGCTCTTGGTCAATGCGGAGGTGCTGGTGAATATGGGCTTCAATGTCGTATTCCTGGCACACGCGATGCAGCGGACGGTCACCCGCCCGGATGATACCGGGAGCTATGACCACTGGGAGATGAAGCTCCCCGGGAGCAAGAACAATTCACTGGGGGCTCTCCTCAAAGAGTGGGCGGATCTCTTGCTCTTCGCGGACTACAAAGTCATCATCCGGCAGGGCGCGGACGGCAAAGGGAAGGCGGCAGGCGGCCAGCGAAGGATGCGCACCACGCACACGCCGTTCGCGGACGCTAAGAACCGCTTCGGCCTTGCGGATATTCTGGACTTCGACTTCAAAGCAATCCAGAATATCATCCCGGAGCGGAACATCACGCCGTCGAAAACCACCATGGAAAAGGCGTATCAGGCGAAGAAGAAGGTGCAGAAGGGAATCACCCCTAAAACGGCCGCGAAGCCCGCAGAAGCGAAGCCAGACCCGCCCACGAATGTGTATGACGAGCTCGCGCGTCTGATGGCGCTCGGGGTATCGGAGGCAGACCCTTCGCCGATCACGGAGGGGGAACTGCTGAAAGCCATCCGCGAAGTAGACCCTAACGAGCCCGCAGCGAAAGCAGAGAATCTGGCGAAGATCCCTGCGGACTATGTAGAAGCACTCATCAAGCCTAAGACTTGGGCGGGATTCAAATACTATGTGCTGAACAATATTCGCACTCCGTTTTAGTCTATAACCGCGATTTCTGTTTGTAATCATGATTTTGAGGGATTTTCCCTCAATTCCCACACATTAAGTTACGAATTTTACATTTTAGGAGGAACATACTATGCCGAATTTTGGGCAGTTTGGAAATGCTACACCGGATACCGAGAAAGAAAAGGCAATGGTGGTTACTGGATTTTCCAGTTTTACGGACGATGATTTCAAGGATAAGGGAGGTCTCTTCGACCCGATCCCGAAAGGCCGTTACCACTTCGTGGTCTATGACTGCCAGACCGGCTTCACGAAGAAGGATAACACGCTGATGAAGACCATCCTGATGGACATCCATCACGAAGACGGAACAAAGACACGCCTTACAGATTACTTGGTCTACAAGAGCAACCAGAAGTGGAAATTCGCCTGCTTCTTCGATGCCATCGGTCTTGGTGATGCGCTCAAAGAGAACGGCATCGGCGGTGCAGATGATCCGCTCTGGACGACCGCCGTAGGGCAGGAAGGCGACTTCGAAGTCGACAACGAAACATCCGAATGGAACGGCAAGCAGACCACGCGCAATGTCATCAAGAAGTATTACAAGCCCGAACGGTAAACGGCTATGAGCAAGATCGATCTAGTGCCGCTCTTGGCCTTCATCGACCCAGACTACAGCTACGAACGATGGGTACAGGTAGGCATGGCTCTCCAGAAGGAGGGCTATCCCCTGTCTGTCTGGGAGGCGTGGAGCAGGAAGGGCGGCAAATATCACGACGGTGAGTGTGCAAAGAAGTGGCAGTCTTTCCATGAAGACCGCGAGCAGCCAGTCACCGGCGCCGTCATCACCCAGTGGGCGAAGGAAGGCGGGTGGAAGCCCTCCGGACGGAAGGAGGGACCGAGCTGTACCGTGACGGGGTTCACCTTCACGGATGCGGACTTCCTGATCGATCCATCGACGGTCGAGCCGGAAGATTTCCTTGAGCCAAGTGATGAGGAATGGAAACCGAAAGAAGACCTCATCTCCTATCTGCAGGCGCTCTTCAAGCCGGATGAGTATGTCGGGCTGGCAGTGAATTCCTTCCTGGCTAAGGATGGGAAATGGAAGCCTGTCGACAATGGCCAGTGTAAGCGAACGTGCGGGGAGATCGTCGAGGCGCTGAAGCATGCCGAAAAGATGTCTAGTGCCGTCGGCAGCCTGCAGAATGAGGCGGCAGGGGCATGGATCCGTATCAATCCGCTGGACGGAGAAGGGGCTAAGAATGCGAATGTCACTGATTATCGCTATGCGCTGGTGGAGTCGGACACGCTGCCGCTCGGCCAGCAGCTGGCGCTCATCCGCCAGATGCAGCTGCCATGCGCTGCCATCGTCTACTCCGGCGGGAAGTCGGTGCATGCCATCGTCCATGTCGATGCCGCGACACAGAAGGAATACTATGAGCGCGTCGCCCATATGTATGATATCTGCAACAAAAACGGCTTCAAAGTCGACGAGCAGAATAAGAACCCGTCCCGCCTGTCCCGCATGCCGGGCGTCACGCGGAACGGCAAGAAGCAGTTCCTGATCGGCGTCAATCAGGGGCAGAAGGATTATCTGGCATGGCTCGCATGGATGGAGGAGCAGCAGGATGATCTGCCGCCTTTCCTCCCGCTCAATACGGTCATCGATGACCCGCCGCCTCTGAATCCGGTCTTGATCGACGGCATTCTCCGTCTGGGGCACAAGGCTATCCTGACAGGCCCCTCGAAGGCGGGGAAGTCTTTCTGGCTGATGCAGCTGGCACTTGCCATTGCGTCCGGCGGTGAGTTTCTGGGATGGGGATGCCGGAAAGGGAAAGTCCTCTATATCAATCTGGAAATCGATGGGAAGTCTTTCATCGACAGGCTGGAGCACATCTATAGGGCGAAGAATATGCCGATGCATCCCAGCTCCAGTAATCTCATCGTGTGGGACCTCAGAGGCAAGGCGCTTCCCATGGACAAGCTGGCGAAGATCATCGTCCGGCGGTGTAAGGACATGCACCTTGCAGCGATCATCGTCGACCCCATTTACAAGGTCATCACAGGCGATGAGAACGCCGCCAGCGATATGGCGTACTTTGGAAATCAGTTCGACTACATCTGCCGCGAGCTGGGATGCTCTGTCATCTACTGCCACCATCACTCCAAGGGCGCGCAGGGCGCCAAGCGAGCGACCGACCGCGGCAGCGGATCGGGCGTCTTCTCCCGCGACGCAGATGCCATCATCGACCTGACGGCGATCGAGCTGAAAGAGGAGGAAAAGGATCAGTATGGGTGCGACGTCGCCTACTGCTGTACCTGCATCCTTCGTGAATTCAAGACGCCGCAGCCGAAAGCCATCCTCTTCCAGTATCCGCTCCACACGCTCGCCCCTGATATCGATCCGAAGCGTACCGAAGGCAGCGTAGAAGGGAACCGCGTCAAGGGGAATATCACGCAGACGCAGAACAAAAATGATCGCTACGAAGAATTCATCCGGACGCTGGAGCATCATCTCGCGAACGGGGATGTAGTGAATCAGAACAATCTGGCAGATGAGATGCAAATTTCTGAACGAACGGTACGTCGGTATTTACAGCGAGCAAACGAGCCTATTCAGGTTTATGAAAACATAACCGGCAGAAATGGAAGAATTAGGCGTTTGGATGAATGCCGCTAAAGTAGGACATAAACCCGGACAACTCTATATAGGAAATATAGATAGAATGTCCGGGTTTAATCTCACGCGGTGAATGGGGGTGTAAGGGTGGGTGTTCCTTAACATACACACCCACCCCTTCCACCCCTTCACTCACCGTAAAAAGAGTTGACTGGATTTAAGAGGTAAATCATGCGAAGCCATCTTGTGAAAGGCGCTGACCGCATCGAGCTGACGATCCGGAGCTACACGGACCGGACGGGGCGGACGCCGAAGAAAAAAGTATTGCTGCAGATGCATCGCTACACCGAGAAGGATGATAAATGGACAAACAAAGACTTCCCGTGCAAGAGCGAGGCAGAGGCTTTGATGAAAATGCGAGAAGTCAATCAGTATTGGATAGAGTTTCACGGTTATACAGTTACACATGAGAGGAATGAAGAACCATGATTATTATTCAGGCAGAAGATGGGGCTATTATCACAGACCCGAAAGAGATCTATATCGACAAGGACTTAGATGGGAATTTGCATCTTTACGCGGATCTGTCCAACACAGACCGTATCAAAGCTGTAAAGCTGACAGTGTTCAGCTATTCAAAAAATGAATTGGGGAAGATGCTTGAAAAGCTGTATCAGAAAATGGACGACTGGCTTTTCATGAGCGATTGTTCGCATTACGTCACCAGCATGAAAGAGATACTGGATATGGCGAAGCAGGATCGCGTGGAGGCGTCTCATGACTGAGTGGGAAGTCCTGCTCTTCGTCTGCATCGTCGGGATGTGTCTGCTGGCGACGATTGCTTTCCTTTTCGGGAAGATTGGGGATCTTTGGCTGGCCGTCGCTGACCTGCAGGACGACCAGCGGGGAGTGGTGCACGACCTGATGGTCTTAAAGACAGAGGTGGATGCTATGGCAGCGCGGGAAGCGGGAAGACTAAAGAAAGAAGGGAAAATCTCATGAATAGTGCAGGATGGTTCTTTGTCGGGGTGCTGACGGGTTCACTGGCATCGTCTGCCGCGATCTTCCTTACTGTCGAGTTGATGCTCAGGGGGAAGCGATAAGTATGGTATATTTCTTCGTGCCGGGGAAGGTACAGGGCAAAGCAAGACCACGATTTTCCCATCGAAGTGGGACAGTCTACACGCCGGGTAAAACAAAGTCTTATGAACGGCAGATCGCAGAAGCTTATGAAGCACAGCACGGTCCCTGCTTTGAGGGGGCTGTGACGGTCGTGATCGAGGCGGTCTTTCCGATCCCGAAGTCCTGGACGCGGGCAAAGAAGGCAGAGGCGATAGCAGGGAAACTTCCCCCGGGAAAGCCGGACATCGACAACATCTTGAAAGTCGTACTCGACGGACTGAACGGCATCGCCTATGAAGACGATAAGCAAGTAGTTCTGACTCAGTGCAAAAAAGTTTATGCAGACACAACCCGTCCCGCGGGGCTGCAGGTGCATGTCTTCCCGATGGATAATGCAAACGGATATTATTGACAAGGAGGGACTAAGCATGATCGACACAACTGGATCCCTGCTCAGCAGACAGGTGCGCAGGAAGATCGAGCGTCAAAAGAATAAAAACGCTACACTCACGGTTAAGCCGGAGTATCTAAAAGACTTGTGCTCGCAGGCAGTCAAGCAAGAAGCAGAAAAATTAGCGGCACATGCAAAAAATGAAGCGGTATCAAGGCTATTCGAAGAACTGATCGCGATCCCGGTCATGGTCATCCACGACCACTTCGGCGAGCTTAGGAAGAAAGATGGACGGGAAGAACGGTTTGCAGAGATGTGCCTCGAACTTTACGACACAGTAGAGAAAGGGTTTGTAACGCCGGCGGAGCTGAGGCAGTGTTTATTCGAGGAAGCCGGCGTGCGGTTTAAGCATCCCGGTGGCTCACTAGCATCAGAAAGAAAAGAGGCGACCAAAGTATGATCCTCTATTTCCGCAAGGGAGCCAGAGTGACCGAGCTCTTGCTGGCGAAGGATACCCTGAGGCCTGGTATGCTTACAAATGGTTACCTTTTCATGGTGATCGAGAGCGACGCCCGTGGACATATCGGGATCATGCCCAGCGAGCGGGAGCACTTCGACCTGGAATGGATGGCAAACGCGGCCTTCTGGACGCGCGCACGGCAGCTTTCTGACCGCGGATGGGAGGCAGACGACTACCCGAGCGCGGTCATCCTCTTGAAGTACTACGAGGCAAGTGACATGGCAGAAAAGAAGAAACGCGCGCTCGAGCGGAAACAGGCGAAAGGGCAGGCCCTTTGCCAGAGGGCGCATAAGCCAAGGCTCTGCGCTGTGTGTGGTCACCTGTTTCAGCCGAACACTGCGAAGCAGAAGTACTGCAGCATAGACTGTCAGAAGCGGTATTGGCAGGAGGCGCACCGGCGTGAGAAAAAAGGGAAGGGAAGATGACAGAGGAAGAGGTCAGAGATTTCTTCGAAGAACTTCGTAACCGGCGGCAGGAGCTCTATGATCTGATACAGGAAAGGGAACACGTGGCAAATGACATCGCCGCCGTAAAGGCGGTACAGTACGATAAACCCAAAGTCACTGTCACGGTGAACTCTGACTTGTCTCAAATACTGGAGCAGATCATCGAACGGTGCGACAAGCTGGACAAGCGCCTGCTGGAATGTATGGACGCCCTCACCAGCATGAGAAAGAAGGCGTATGCATTGCTTGCCTTGTGCCGCGACGCGAAGGAGAAAACGATCCTTTACGATAGATACCTGGCTGGCATGTCATGGCGAGAGATCGAAAAGAAACGCGGGTTTACAAGGCAGTGGCTGGCTCGCATGCGAGACCGCGCGATCCGTGTGATTTCTCAAAATACCTCTTGACAGTTTACATGAGTTTACATCGGATGATGGTATAATAGTAAAAGGGAAATCGCACAGGGGAGAAATTCCCAACAAGTCGATCTGTGCTATCGTTTCCATGCTTGGCCTCCTTTCATATTTAGGATTGCCGTAGAAGAGCGTCTCGTGAGAGGCGCTCTTTTGCGTGGCAGCCTGTAGTATAATAGGGCAGGATACCTGATTAAAAATAGGAGGCTAACTATGAATAGCTGGGCAGAAAAGAAATGCTTGATGGCGCTGATGAAACTGAAGGGCGCCAGGGAAGGTGAATGGTTCTCGCTGAACGGGCATGAGTATGTGGTCCGCGCCGGCGAGCTCTATACCCGAACCCCCGAGCCTGCGCCTATGTGTATCGGGATGATGCTTGAAGATGATGTCGCAATCAATCTATACACATTTACTCCGCAAAAGGGAGATTTCTATCACTATCTAGTCTTCAATGGAGAAGCGGAGCAGATAGAAACCAGGCACACGGTTTATCAGGGAACCCAACTGGACGAGCAGAACGTCCGAATGCATAACTGTTTCAAGACCATGCTTGATGCGGTGAAATATAAAGCATTGATGCGATGCGCATTAGAAAAATAAAAAAGCTGTCCGAGAAATCGGATGGCTTTTTCATTGGCAAGGCGGGGGTATGTTTGAAAATTTCAGCACGCCTTGCGTCGTATCGGCGGGGAGTTTTCTT
>ERZ1034701.412-NODE-412-length-17487-cov-381.157641_pt1 | contig 17487 bp, 28 predicted proteins | sample MGYA00520651_ERZ1034701 | MGnify/ENA primary metagenome ERZ1034701 (study PRJEB33766, sample SAMN09781713) | gut metagenome | biome: gut microbiome | host: Homo sapiens | place: Madagascar | study: EMG produced TPA metagenomics assembly of the PRJNA485056 data...
ATTATATAATATATAATATAAGTACAAAGAAAGATAAGTGAGGTAAGAAAGATGAGAAGAGTTCAAGTATTAGAAATAATGGTAAAAGCCATTAATGAAAAAGTAAAACAGAATTGGAATGATGGAACTAATGTTACAGATGACATTGCAACTATTATAAATCTTGTAAAAGCTAGCGGTTACATTGACGATTGGCAAGCAAAACAATTGTTTCATGAAGCTGATAGTGGCTATCAATTGACTTACAGTTTTCTGTTTGACTTAGGTCTTACAAATAGATGGTGATAACCGACTTAGTCGGTATCATCTTACTAAGCCTACTAGAGATATTAGACTTAGTAAGATGGTAACAACTACCATAGAAAAGAGGACTATATGAAAAGATTATCAAGAAAAGCATTACAGGAACAAGCAACCGACTTAGTAGCATTTAAATTATCAAACAACATTTACAAGTATGGAAACGACTTAAGTGCATTATATGAACTTAAGAAAGTAAATGAAAATGATAATTGCTATGATGGTAAATTATTAAATGCATTTATTGAAAGGATAAAGTTAGAAAATCCAGATGCGTATAGGGTTAGTACTAAACAGTTATGGTATAGCGCTGGGACTTATGGTTGTAGTGGTCAAATGCATAAATTAGAAGTGTTAGACAGGGACTACAATGTAATTAACACTTACTTTGCATACTGTTGTTAAGTGGGGTATATCATGTTAGTTATAGATAGAGTAAATAAGCGCTATATGATTAAATGCAAGTATTTAAGAGAAAGTGGAATCTTAAACATGAAGAATGTACATAACGCTTGTGTTAGATATCAGTTAAGAAAAACCGTCCTGAAGAGTCTTTGAAAATTAAGACGAAACACCCTTACAGGGTGTCGGCGGTAAGCCATTACGGAGGAGATTATGAAAAAATTAGTCGTATTAGTAGAGCACGGTGAGTATTATCATTATGATGAGAAGACAGGAGAAGAGTGTGTTATGGATAAGACATACACAACATATACTTTATGTCGTGAACCAAAATTCATTGTACGAATGAATGGTGATATTTATGAAGCTTATGGTAAGCCATCATATGCAAAGGTAAGAGCATATAAAGAGAATTATGCATGGTTTGACAGGTTAGAAAAAGATGACAAGTGCAAATGGTACGGTGTACAATCGCATACATGTCAACATTTCAGTATCGCATTTAGCTGTCTTGCTGAAGATTTGGAAACAGGTGAAGTGATTAGAGTAATGGTATACGATACAGGCATGAACGTATATGTGTGGAAAATAGCTGATAATTTAGGTGAATAACCCTTGACAATATCATATAACATATGTTATACTATATTCAAGAAATGAGGTAAGAAGTTATGGAAAAAGAAACATTTGAAATGATTAGGTCATATTACAATAAAAAGTTACCTGATATGACAAGAGAGCAATTCAAGGCTAATATGTGTGGATATTTGAATTGCATGATAGAATTAGACAAAATTGACTATATGGAATACGCTAAAATTGTTAGACATATTTCAACACGAAAGAAGTTAACAGTTAGAGCTATGAAATAAGAAAAGAGGTAAATATATGAGTAATACAATGACAGAAGTACTTAGCGAAATTGAAGAACGCATTCATAGAGACTATGAAAGATATGGTAAGCGTGTATTTAAAGGTGAAAAAACTATTCAAGAATGCAATGAAATGCTGATTGACAGATTAGAGCGGAATTATTCAAATTTAAAAGAATTTAGAAGAACAATTCACAATATGTACGTGTATGACATGATAACTAATTTTGATGAGTTCAAAGAATGTTTAGATAGAACTGATGAGTTATTGAAGAAGTTAGACACTGATTTAGATAATCACTGATTATAAGAGATATGCAATCCCTGATTGCTATCTCATAGACGGACTCAAACAATTGAATCCATCTATGAGGTAAAAACCTCGAAAAGGAGAAGAACATGAAAAAGAAAGAATTACGTGAACAGTATTACAAGTCAATTGAGAAAACGATTGAAATTACGATGGATGGTTTTGAGAATCTTACAGATGACTTTGAAAAGATTGACCGTGTAATGTATCTAAGCAAGATTGAAGATTTGGTTGTAAGTCTTGTTTGTATGGGTTTGATTGAAAATCAAATGTATGCTGATTTGTTTGTAACTTTAGAACAGGCAAAACGAAAGATTAAAGAGTCAATGAAAGAAGGTGAATGATATGCGATATTTTCTAGCTTGCTTATTCGGTTATTCATTACAGGCATTAGTCGAGGTAATAGCTGTAATAGGGCTGATTCATGAAATAAGAGAGTGGAACAGGAAATGACTTTTGCACAGCATCTGTATCAATTGGTTGATATAATCGCAAATCACGCTGTAAAAGAGCATTATACTGACAATGGCGCTGATGTTGAAGCACTGGAAGAAATTAAGCAATGCGCAAAGGATTTGAGCAAGTATTCACATGACTATGAAGATGTTTATAGACATGCTGAAGAAGTACAGGAATATATTGTGAAGAAAATGAAAGAGAAAGGAAGTGAATAAAATGAACATGATAACAATGAATGATGACTACAACGGTATTCTGTTAGACAGTCAAGGCAACACAAGCAATGTTACAATCAATGGAGACCTGATGTTCAATTCAAGAACAGGTGAGTTTGTGAATGTGATTAGAAATGGATACAGTAATATCATGACAGACTTCAATGGTGAAGTGTATAACGTACAGTATAGAAAGTGAGGTTAATATGTTAATATGTAATAGTCACTTGTTGACGTATGCTGTAATAGGCTTTGTAGCTGGGATAGTAGCAAGAAAAATAGTAGAGAGGTATAAGAATGAAAAACATTGAAAAGTATAAGGATATTGTATTAGATAAGTTAAATGCATGTGATATTGATGCACGATTACGTAGAAAGATGATTAATGGATTTTGTGAAGGCTTTAATTGTGAAGGATGTGAAGAACGCTTTCTTAAGTGGTTACTTGAAGAATGCAAAGAACCTGTTCTAGATGAAGTAGAAAGAAAGTATCTGTCTGAAGTTATTAGACCTTTCAGAAAGAAAATTACATATATCAGTAAGGTAATTCACTATGGGGCTGATAGACAATATATTTCTATCACAACTAAGGATAAAGATGGATTTATAGATTGTTTAAACTTTCCAGATTTTAAGAAAGACACTATGTATAAAGGTATGAAAATCGATAGACCGTACACATTAGAGGAGTTGGGATTATGAATTATTACAAACAGGTAGCAAAAATGCTAGGAGTAGAACTAAATGAAGAGTTTGATGTAAATTATATGAATGGTTACAGATATCAACTAACAGAAGATGGGTTGATGTTTAAGGATAAGTTAAGTACAACTTGGCTTGGATATTCTTCACCAATATTATCAAAATTGCTTAGGGGGGACTACAGTATTGTAAAGTTACCATGGAGACCTAAAAATGGTGAACATTATTATGTATATTCAACTTATCATAAAACAGTGCTGGAAACAAACTGGCAGGGTGTTACAGAGGACTTACTTTATTGGAATATTGGCAACTGTTTTAGAACTAGAGAAGAAGCAAGAAAAAAAGGCAAAGAAATCATGGAAAAGATTGAAAAGGAGTACAGAGAATCATGAAAGTAACAGAGGATAAGATTTTAGCAGTATTCAGACTACAGTTGAACAGTAAAGAAGCGTGTATCACAATTACAAGAGTATCAAAGTGTTACAAGGTAACAAGAGTCATTGATACAGACGTATACATCCAGTATTATGCTAGACTGTCTCAGGCATATGATGTAATGATGAAAATGATTGGGGGTTTGAAATAAGTTCTTGACTTATAACACAACTTATAGTATACTTTATAAGTATTAGAAAGAGAGGTGACAATATGAAAAAGAATCGAGTGAATGTGACAACAAAAGCAATGCTTGCAAGTATGGTTGATGTTGTTTCACGTGAAACAGGTTTAGACATGTTTGTTACAAAACAGGAAGATACAGATTTTGAATTGAAAGCTGAAAACAGAATCGTGACCACAGGCTCACGCAAGTATCTGTATAACTTCCTGAAGGATTTACGAGTTATTTACCCACTCATTGAAAAGGGTAATGTGAATAAGTAATGAAAGGAGAGTATATTATGTTAAACATTACAAAATTCAACAACACACAGAAGAAGGCATTCGACATTGACCTGAAGAAGGTAAGCACATGGATTAAGGCTAAGGACTTACAGGGCAAGACAGTTCAAATCGTAGCTATTGGGTGGCACAAATCAGACAAGGCAAACTATGCTGACTCCGTATTTGCTGTAACAGCTGACAATAGAGGTATCAACTTGCCATCATGGACTAAGGATACAGTGGAAAAGATTCTTGCTGATGAACCAAGTGTTGAAGAAATCAAAGCTGGCAAGGTAGCAATTCACTTCAGTGAATACAGAACAAAAGGTAATGTATGCACAACAAACATTGAGTTTGTAGAAGTGACAGCAAATGTAACACTGGATACAGACTGTCTGCATCCAGCCATAAACGCAAGTGATTTGCCATATTAAAAGATGAAGTCAACCATTGCGTTGACTTCTTATACAAGAGTATAATTAATTTATATTCTTGTATAAGAAAGGAGTACCTATGGCAAGAAAGAAGAACTATACCAAAAGTGCAATGAGAGCCTATGAGAAAGCAGTCAGGAATTTGCAGACAGCACAGCGAAAGAGTTTCAAGTTTCTGAAGAGTACAGTCAAAGCATTTGAGACAAGACTCAGTAGAATCAAGGAAGGTATCGCAACAAAGGCTGATGTGAATTACCTGAAGCAGTTCTCAACTGAAAGCAAGGCTATTGGCAAAGCTAGAAGCTATGTGTCTGATGAAGGCAGAAAGATGAGCGTCGCACAGGGCAAGTTGATTGAACGTAGAAAGGTACAGGCTTTGAGAAAGCAGACAGTAAAGAATGCTGATGAAATCAAAGAGCTGTTGAACAGCTACCCTGATACAGCTGTTTCTGTTCGCGGTGATATTCTTGATTTTACTGAAAAAGATGCTGTCATTGATATGCTGGATGCGTTCGTAGACCTTAGAAGAAGGGATATGAATGAAGGTGAATATTCATATCTGCTGGGACAGGCTAAAGACCTTATGTACGCAAGCAATCAGTCACAGGTAAATGATATCTTCAGATATATGGAGTCACGCCTAAGAAACATGATTGATAATGATATGAAGATTGAAGTCACAGATACAGAAATGAGTACCATAGGAACTCCTTACGAAACAGGGGATGAAGAAACATAGAAAGAGTAAGTACTGATGAGGCACGTAACTACAAAACATATCTATGCATGTGACTTTGAGACAACTGTTTACGAAGGGCAGATACATACCGAGGTATGGTCAAGTGCAATGGTAGAGCTTGGAAGTGAAGATGTAAAACTGTTCGGTAATATTAAAGACACATTTGAATATATCTATCACAGTAAGAGACCGTGGGATGAGTTCATACTTTACTATCACAACCTGAAGTTTGACGGTGCATTTATTGTTGACTGGCTACTGAAGAACAGGTTTACATTTACAGAAAATCATAGGGCAAAAGAGAGAGGAACATTCAACACTGTGATATCAGATATGGGACAGTGGTATATGATAGTAGTAAACTACAAGGGCGTAAAGATAACGATACGAGATTCACTGAAGCTGTTTCCATTCACATTGAAACAGCTTGGAAAGGCATTCAATACAAAGCATCAGAAGACTGACATGGAATACACAAACAAATTCAGTCTAGCTGACTGTAGTGAAAGTGATATCGAGTATATCAAGAATGATGTACTGGTACTTAAGGAAGCACTGGAATTCATGTTTGGTGAAGGTCATGACAGACTGACGATTGGCAGTTGCTGTCTAGCAGAATATAAAAATCTGATTGGTGTTGACTGGGATAACTGGTTTCCTGATTTGACAGAGTACACACTCGATGAACGTATCTTTGGTGCAAAGAATGCTGATGAGTACATCAGAAAAAGCTATCATGGTGGCTGGTGTTATGTTGTTCCTGAAAAGACGAATATGATAAAGTACATGGGTTTGACCGCAGATGTAAACAGTCTGTATCCATCTATGATGCACAGCGAAAGTGGTAACAGATATCCAGTAGGTGCACCTGCATTCTGGTACGGTAATGAGATACCTGAAAAGGCAAGAAGGAATAACAAATACTTCTTCATCACGATTGAATGTTCCTTCAGAATCAAGGAAGGGTATCTTCCATTCATACAGATAAAGGGTTCACCATTCTATCATTCTACTGAGTGTTTGAAAGATTCAAGACCTACAGTAAACGGACAGAAGGTAATGCATGGATACGATAGAAACGGTAGAGAGTTTACAGACAGGGTCAGGCTGACGCTGACATGTACAGACTATCAGTTGTTGCATGACCACTATGATGTCTATGATGAAGTGATACTTCACGGTTGCTGGTTTCATACTGAGATAGGACTGTTCGATATCTATATCAACAAGTACAAGGAGATCAAGCAGAACAGCAAAGGTGCAATGCGTGCACTTGCCAAGCTGTTCCTTAACAATCTTTATGGAAAGATGGCAAGCAGTGACGTCAGCAGTTATCAGAGACCATACATTGAGAATGGTGTACTGAAGTTTGAACTTGTGGAAGAACATAAAAAGAAGGCTGGCTACATTGCTGTAGGAAGTGCAATTACCAGCTATGCAAGAAACTTTACAATCAGAAGTGCACAGATGAATTACTATGGAGAACATAGAAGAGGTTTTATCTATGCGGATACAGACAGTATACACTGTGACCTTTCACCTGATGAGATAAAGGGAATCAAGGTACATCCATCCAACTTCTGTTGCTGGAAACTTGAAAGCAGTTGGGATAAGGGAATATTTGTAAGACAGAAAACTTATATTGAGCATGTCACGCATGAAGATTTAGAGCCAGTAGAAAAGCCATACTACAATGTGAAGTGCGCTGGAATGCCACAGGCGTGCAAGAATGTGTTCATTGATGAAATGGAAAATGGAGAAAAGACAATGAAGGACTTCCATGCAGGACTGAAGCTGAGTGGAAAGCTGTTGCCGAAAAGAATTGACGGTGGTGTAATACTGGTTGACACAGACTTCACGATGAAGTAAATTATATGTGTATCACATCTTGCTTATCAATCATTGGGTGGTGAGGGATAGCACGCCTTAAGTGGTGCCTTGCCACTGTCGGACAGCTAACCGCATGAGCGATACAGGGTGGACTGATATGTAAAGAAAAAGAGTACTGGGTAAGACCCAATACTCTTTTTCTGTTCTAAGGAGGTACTAATGAAAAAAACATAACGTCAAAAGCCAAGCAGTCAGAGACTTGTACCTTTCGGTACAATAATATTATACACTATATCTGTTTGTAACACAACATATTTATGATAGCATTTTTACATTCCTGATTTTTGAACCTGAAGCATCCATGGTCAAAGAAGAACCGCAGTTTTGTAATGTATTCATTGTAGCGTGACAGAAGTACATAGTTGATATCATGACTTTCAAGGTCAAGTGCTATCTTTGTCTTGAATGATTCGTCAACGCTGTCTGATACATAGACAATGTTGCTGTCAGGATATTCACGAACGCCATACTCTTTACCTTCAAATCGAAGTGTGAAAAGGTAGTAGCTTCTTCCAGTCATCTTTGCAATGAAAGCAGAGTTGTCATTCAGATATGTAGCTGTTGTTGCGTACTTATCATACTTGCTGTCATTGAATGCCTGATGGAATGCTGATTCACGCATAGCCTTTGAAGCTGATTCATTGTATCCCTGTTCAAGCACAAAGCCATTGCCACGAAGGAACTTTGTTCGAGTTGACAGACGCTTTGATATACCCATAGCTACATAGTATGGATTGATAACTGATACAGTATTTGAAAGCATGTAGACAGGAAGGTAGCGTGTCTGCTTTCCTTGACCACGTGCGATTGAGTCGTGGATAGACATGAATTTATTGACTTCATTATTGCAGTAGTGATTGGTTTCAGACTGAAACTCGTCAAAGAGCATTGCTTCAGCGTCTGAAAAAAGATGAGAGTTGCGCTTTATCTGGTCAGCACTGTTCAGTGATATTGCATAGCCACACGAGCACCCTGTGTTGTCTCCATCATCATACTTTCTGTCAACAAGGTACAGTTCATGGTATATGCCTTTAGAGCGTGCTTCAGACCTCATTTCATACAACGGGAAGAACAGCTTCTGAATGTCCTTGAAGAACTTCTCGGCACAGTCATCCAGTTCATAGTTGAAGCGGTACAGAAGAATAAATTTAGCACCTGATTTGATGTAGCGGTTGACAAGCAGTCTGCCAAAGTAGGTAGTTTTACCAGCTGTACGGTTGGATGTTACCATGAATATTTCAGGTCGGTTGCCATTGATATCTTTCATTGAGAGGAGTTTAGTTCCGTCATAATAAATAGTTTCCATATATAAATATACCATCCTTTATGCTATAATTATATCATAGAAAGGATACATTATAAACTATATGGAAAATGTAATGAAACTGATTCAGATGAACGAAGGGGCAATTGCTGTAATGAGTATTGCAATTGCGCTCGACATTGTAACAGGAATTATCAAAGCTGTTCTTTCACACGACCTGAAGTCAAGTCGATTCAAGGAAGGACTGTTGAAGAAGTGCTATGACTACATTCTTGTGATGATTGCTTTCTGTCTAGACTACATCCTGAAGGTAAACTATGTAAGCAATGCAACGCTTTACTGCCTGATTGCTATGGAGTTCTACTCTTGCATTGAGAACCTGAGGGAATATGTTCCAATTCCTGAAGCGTTGTCAAACGCTTTGAATGTTCTACAGAAGCAGAGTGATGTACCAAAGATGGATACAGAAGTCAATGATACACCACAGGATATGGAAGAAAGTGAGGAGTAATATGAGTGTTCTTAGAATTACAGAGCCTGACTACGCAAACAGATACTACAAGCATGTAAGTTCAGGCGGAGTGAATGAATGTATTAGAGTCAATGGGAATTCAGTGCTGCCAAACTGTGTTGGATATGCGTGGGGTGCATGGTATGAAATGACTGGCGTAAGACCTAAGCTGTCTCGTAGAAATGCAAAGGAATGGTATGGCTATACAGCTGACGGATACAGACGAAGCAGTGTCCCTGAACTTGGTGCTGTAGCGTGCTGGAATGGAAGATACGGTCATGTCGCAATTGTAGTCGGTATCTTCAAAGACTATATCGTTGTTGCACAGTCCAACTATGGCGGTAACAGATGGGAAAAGGTAAGATGCTACAAGTATGGAAAAGGGTACAAGTCACACGGGGGCAATACAGCCTTTCAGGGATTCATCTGTCTGCCTGACAAATACAGAGTTACAGTTGCTGACAAGACAGCAAACACATCAGGCGGTAATGTAAAGACGTGGAACTTGTCAGGTATCTATGGCAAGAAGCCTAAAGTGTTTACAACAAAGTGTGCATTGAATATGCGTGACTATCCAAGTACAACAGGCAAGGTCAAGGAAGTTGCACCAAAAGGAAGAAAGCTGTTCTACTATGGCTATGGTGCAAAGGTTGGAAATATCTGCTGGTACTATGTTCAGGATGCTGTAACAAAGAAGGAAGGCTATGTGTATGGTGGCAAGTATAACAGCGGTGTAGCACCATACCTGAGCAATGCAAGACCATGATGGTAGCGTTAGTACTAATCTTTATTGGTTTGCTGATACTGCTAGTCTTCATGCTTGCTGGCTTTTTGAGCATTCTAGAAGAGGAAGAAAGACATGAGCTATACACCAAGAACAAGCGCTCCGAGTAGCGGAGATCCCTACTGGACTAAAACCACTTACGGTGGATACAATGAACAGATTCTAGGTAACTCGGTAAACAGACCGTGGAGTGGTTCTGTTCTTCCGAACTGTACAGGCTATGTACATGGAAGGTGGATGGAACTTGCAAATCAGCCATATGATTACGACCCGAGCATTCTTCCTTGGGGAAATGCTTCGACATATTACGGAAATTCAAGCGCAGAAAAAGGACAAGACCCAAGACTTGGCGCGTGCATGGTATGGGGTGTTGGTGCCGGACATGTTGCAATAGTTGAGGAAATCATAGACAATGATACGGTAGTTACTTCCGAATCAGATTGGGGGTCAAGCAGTGCCGGCGGTACGGTTTTCGTAACAAGAACACGGCACAGAGGATGGAATTGGGGATACTATAGTGGTTATTCACGTGCATTCCTTGGGTTTCTATACCACCCTAATATCTCACCACCTGAACCACCAGCACCACCTAAATATAATCTTACAGTTGTAAATGGTAAAGCTGATTTGTATGTAGAAGAAGCTGGAACAGTCACAAATATCTATGCGAACCCGCCAAGTGCTGGACTTAAGTTCTACAAGTGGATAGCAAGTACAACAAATGGAACGATTGCAAATCCAAACATTATGAATACAACATTCACATTCGGAAATGGAGACAACACAATTACAGCACTGTACAGGAAAATAGACTCATTGAGCCTTATGTATTATATTTCTCCTATATCTTTACGACGTAGAATGTGATATAATATAGGAAGAAAGGAGTTGTTATGGCAGTAAGAACAAGAGAAGAATTATTGAAGATTGTCCGTGACTATGTAAAGGACAATACAGACGATGCTACACTTCAACTGCTTGAAGATGTAGATGACACATTCAAAGACTTTGCTGAGAAGCCAAAAGACGAAACAGACTGGAAGGCGAAGTATGAAGAAAACGATAAGGAATGGCGTACAAAGTACAAGGAGAGATTCATGAGTGGTGGGGATGACAAGAAAGATGTCAGTCCAACACCAGCTGATGACAAGAAAGAAGAAAATGAGGATGAAAAGGAAACTTTCAATGACTTGTTTTCAGAAGAAAGGAAATAGAAAACTATGGCTAAACGAGTTGCAAAATCAACATTAAATGCTACCACACTGGATATCCTGAATGTCATTCGTAAGAATGCTGGTTACCAGTATCAGAACGATGTTCCTGAAGTAACAAAGTACACTGATATCCCTAAGGTTGGTGAAATCATCTGCGGAAACCCAGCACTGTCTAACCAGTTCTTGGATGCACTTATCAACCGTATCGCGCTTGTAGTGGTTCGTTCCGCTACCTTCAACAATCCATATGCAAGACTGAAGAAAGGTTATCTTGAGTTCGGTGAAACAGTTGAAGAAATCTTTGTGGGTATTACAAAGGCTGTATACTACACACCTGAAAAGGGTGCTGAACGTGAGTTCAAGCGTACACTTCCTGATGTAAAGAGTGCATTCCATGTCATGAACTGGCGTGTCATGTATCCTACAACGATTCAGGATGAGGATTTGAGACAGGCTTTCTTATCAGTAGACGGTGTAACAGACATGATTGCACGTATCGTAGACAGTATCTACACAAGTGCAGAATATGATGAATACCTGTTAACCAAGTATATGCTTATCAAAGCTATCTCACACGGTAAGTTCTACCCACAGTCTATTGGTGATGTTACAGACCTGAAAGAAAGTGCAGTGGAATTTAGAACAGCTTCCAACAAACTTCCATTCATGTCTGACAAGTACAACGAAGCTGGTGTAAAGAATACAACACCTAAAGACAGACAGATTATCTTCATGGATGCGAAGTTCAATGCACAGTTCGATGTAAATGTACTTGCAAGTGCATTCAACATGGACAAGGCTGACTTCATTGGTTCACTGTATCTCATTGACGATTGGGATACATTCGACAACGAACGATTCGATGAAATCAGAGCAGAATCTGATGGCATTGAAGAAGTCACAGCTGGCGAGCTTGCACTGATGAAGGATGTCAAGGCAGTTATCGTTGATGAGGACTGGTTTCAAATCTACGACAATACTACAAAGTTCACAGAAAAGTATGTAGCAAGCGGACTCTACTGGAACTACTTCTACCACACATGGAAGACTATCAGTAACTCACCGTTTGCGAATGCAATTGCCTTTGTAGCTGGTACAGCTAATATCGCACTTCCAGCAACAATCACAGCTGAAATCATGAGCAAAGATGTATCTCCTGAAGCTACTGTATTCACGCTTGAAGCAAAGGCAGACGGTGCAACACTTGCACCAAACAATGCGAAGTTCATTCAGACAGAAACACTTGTCCCAAAGAGTATTGCTGTCAATGAATACGGTGCTTTGATTATTCCAGCTTCACAGGTTGCTACAGACATTACTCTTGTCATTGAAATGGGTGGTGCAACATATACAGGTGCAACAACTATCAATGGTTCATCCGCAGTGGGTGCAACAGTTACCTTGAACAAGGGTTAATCATTAAAGAACAGATAATATCTGTTCTTTTTTATTATGCCTTTGTATGGTATAATATAAGAAAGAAAGTGAGGTAGACTATGTACATTGTTCCGAATACGACAATCTATCTTTTAAAGAATATCCCTTTGAATAAAAGCTATGAGCATACTGTCTACTATCCTGACAAGGATACACAGGCACAGGCTTTCATGACTTACAAGAAATATACACTGACAGACTATTCCTATCAGCGCTCACAGCTTGGTACTATCAGAGTGGCGCTCAAATATGAACAGCTGATTGACTGTAACTATCTGATGTTCAAGAACACAAACTTTGAAAACAAATGGTTCTATGCATTTATTACAGGTATTGGATACGTAAGCAATGACGTTACTGATGTTTACTATGACTTGGATGTTATGCAGACATGGTGCTATGACTATGAGTTCATGCCTACATTCGTAGACAGACAGCACAGCAAAACAGACACATTATTTGAGAATACACAACCTGAAGGGTTGGAACTTGGTTGTGATTATGACAGAGAAATTATTACCACAATCGACACGTGCAGTGCTGGAACTAACCGCAATTTTATTATACTGGCAACTACTTCACCAAACGGTAGTCATCCTTCTCCATCGGTTGCACAAGGTACATTGTTTTCACTTTATGTGCATAGAGGGAAAGAAGCTGATGTTATAAGCGTGTTAAAACAATTCATTAATAATGGACTTGAAAGCAATGTTGTCGCTATTTATACATGTCCTGACGATGACAAAATTGCAATAGAAAGGACTTTTGTAAGGGGTGACAGCTATGGTGCTAGATACACACCAAGAAATAAAAAACTGCTGACATATCCATACCGTTTCATTACTGTCAGCAATCACTTGGGTCAGGAAATGGAGTTGCATTACGAAAACTTCAGAACAAAGGGTAATAACTTACCTGACAGTAGCTATATGTATAAGTTCACTTGCTTCAGTACTCAGCTGCCTATTCCGCAGTCTAATTTAATTCCATGGAATTATCTTAGCTGGGGTGGTGGTACAGAAGGTGGCGCTTCATTATTATATGAAAAAATATCTTATGATGTATACCCAACAGGTGCTTTCAGTGGTGACACGTTCAAGGTATGGCTTGCACAGAATAAGAATACATATTCGGCAAGTCTGAACGCCATCGGCAACACGTATGATACAAACATGGCTATTGCTGACAACAACTATACAATGGCTGGACTTAGTGCCGCAAACGCAAGAACGAACGCACACATTCAGGCTAATACAGCACTTACTCAGGCTGAAAACAGCAATAAAGCCAGCCTTGCTGTGAACAGCGCACAGCAGTCAAGAGCACTGATTGGAGATGTTCAAGGCACAGCAAGCAAAATTGGATATGGGGCTATGGCTGGACTTGCTACATCAGGGCTTAATGTAGGTGGTGCTGTAGTTGGTGGAATCGCTGGTGGATTGCTAGGCGCAACAGAAACAATAACGAATCAGAATATCTACAATGAGCAGGCTAATCAAATCAACACACAACTGCTTAATTCACAGATTGGAAGACAGGCAAGCGAAGCTATTTCTTCCAACACGTTTCAGACAGCTATGAAGAATGCAACACTTGCACAGACAAATGCACAGCTGAGTGCATTGAACGCATATCAGAATGCAACAGCACAGCTGATGGCAAAGAAACAGGATATTCAGCACCAGCCATCCAACTTACACGGCGCATTAATGAACGACACGTGGAATTCAAATTTTAATCTGATGGGTTTTACAATCTATGAAAAATTCATTAAGCCTGAATACGCTAAACGTATTGACGCATACTTTGACAAATACGGCTATGCACAGCGTTCTATGTATGTGCCTGAAAGACAGAATAGAAACCATTGGAGTTATCTCAAAACAACAGGCTGTAATATCAAGGGCAATATCAACAATACAGACTTGGTTACTATCAAGACAATCTATGACAATGGTATTACAACTTGGAACAACCTTGAAGAAGTAGGAGACTACACTCTTGACAACAGAGTTAAATAGAAAGGAACTTTATGGCTAGAAGAAGAAAAACTAATTTTGATGAGTCACTTGCCATGAATGACTATACGTATATACAATATGCGTATAGACTCATGGAACTGTCAATATCAATGTTTGAATGGAAGAACCTTCCTGAAGGTATTGATGAACGTTTTCTAGAAATGGTATTATTTACAGACGGTCAGGCAGTATTCTTCCGTGATGATGAACTTGGTGACTATCTTGCATTGCAGTGTCTTATCAATGGAAAACTGAACGTTTACCGTATCCCTATCAACAGACGTGCATTTGCTGTCAATGGCTATCAGAAACAATTGACAGATAAGGACAGTGTGATTATCTTCAACAATATGCTACACACAAACTCATGGCTGGATGTGAAAATGTTCGCCAAACGTCTGTACAACCTAGACAGAATCATTGATGTAAATGCAAACGCGCAGAAAACACCTATCCTTATCAAGGGAAACGAGCAACAGAGACTCACACTTATGAATCTCTACAAGGAATATGACGGTAATGCACCCGTTATCTTTGCTGACAAGTCACTCGACATGAATGCGCTACAGGTACTGTCAACCCAAGCGCCTTATGTTGCTGATAAAATCTACCAGCTGAAAACGCAGATTTGGAACGAAGCGCTGACTTACCTTGGTATTTCAAATGTATCATTTCAGAAGCGTGAAAGAATGGTATCTGATGAAGTAACTCGTTCTCAGGGTGGTACAGTTGCTTCACGTTACTCTAGACTGAATGCTAGAAGACAGGCATGTGAACAAATCAACAAGATGTTCGGATTGAACATTGACTGTGACTTCCGTGAAGATTATCAGTTCTCTGAAGAAGTTATGGATTTTACAAAAGACAATCAGTCAGGTAAAAAGGGAAATATAGGAGACGATACACATGAGTAAATATACAACTGAACTAAGATTTATATGTGAGTCATACAACACGGATACACCAAGTGACAATGGCAATGCAGAAGATATCATTGCCGTTGCTGTACCTAAGATTTTTGATTTTGATTATCCAATCTTTGATGAGTCTTATAGAACTACTCTTGAAGCGAACATTCTGCGCCACTACTACACTAGAGAAATCTGCTGTGAGACAGTGGGAAGATGGAAGATGTTCTTACGAGACCGTATGAAACTTATCATGCCGAAGTACAATCTCATGTACAAGAACCTTCAGGAAATTCAAGACAAACTTCTATTCACAACTGATATGACAGAGGACTACAAAGGCAACGGTTCGAACACGAACACAAACACTGCTTCAGGTAACTCTACCAACACTACAACAGGAAGTGCGAAAAACTCTTCCACTACAACAAGTGGGGCAACTTCTCACAGCGCTTCAGATGCATGGCAGACAGCTAATGACACACCACAGGGTGCACTGACAGGTATCGAAAACAATCAGTACCTTTCATCAGCTACCCACAACAAAGGTACTTCTGACCAGAACAGTGACTCAAATGCTACAGGGTCAAGTACAGCAGAGACAACGCAAACAGTGAAGAATGACTCTTCCAATACTTCAAATGGAAGTAACAACTCTACACAAAGCTATGTTCGTAAACTGCTTGGCAAGAATGGCGGTTCAGAATATATCAATATCTACAACAAACTTGTAGACAGCTACACTGACATTGATGAACTTATTATTGATGAACTTAGTGATTTGTTCTTTCAGTTGTGGTAAAATGTTATATTATATGGTATAATGATTATAGAAAGGAAGATATATGAGTGATTTGAATTTTGAAAAACAGGAATTATTTACTGTCTGCGATTGTCAGAAAGTATTACCATTAGTGTATGACAACTCACTATCCTATTACGAAGCAATCTGTAAACTTACAGATAAGGTGAATGAACTAGTTGATATTGTGAACAACTTAAAGGAGAATCAGAATGGCGAAAATAGATAAAATTACTACTTGCTGTCAGAAAGTATTACCATTAGTATATGATGAATCACTATCCTATTACGAAGTACTATGCAAGGTACAGCAGAAACTGAATGAGTTGATTAAAATCAATAACAATATCCGTGACGAAATTCACAAGGAATACGTGGAAATCTTAGAAACTGCTAAACAAGTAACTGAAGCAGTTGCTTCTGTTACTTCTATGCGTGATGAAGTACTCACATTGAAACAGGCTACTGAACAGTATGCTAACGATGTAGTTACTGTCTACAACGAGACAGTACAGGCTAGAGATACAGCAATTGCTAAAGCAAATATTGCACAACAGTCTGCTACTACAGCAACAGAAAAGGCAAACATTGCTCAAACCAGCGCTAATACAGCTACTCAAAAAGCAGAAAGTGCTTCACAGTCTGCTACCGTAGCTACTGAAAAAGCAGAAAGTGCTTCACAGTCTGCTACCGTAGCTACTGAAAAAGCAGAAGTTGCAACAACTAATGCGGGCATTGCGAAGGATAATGCTGATAAAGTTATCACTGCTATGTCTCTTGTGGCTGGGACAGTGAACTTTTATCAGACAGGTGATAAAACTCTTAGCATTAGTTCTTCTGATACTGAAACTATTACAGCAACGGTTACTCCTAAAATCAGAAACAATGTGCTTTACATGGATACATTTATTGAACAGACACTTACAGGTCAACAGGCTCTTAAGTTGCCAAACATTAAAACAATTAATCTAGATATGTCTAGTGTGTTTACTTGGGTAGGAAGCGTGTTGCCAAACGTTATGAAAATTAATATGCCGATAGTGACATACTATGGCTCAAAAAACATCAGTATAAACTCAGAAGCTAATGATACATTCAATTCTTCTGCTAGTGGTAGAGGAACAGGTACTTGGAACTACACTGTTCAGTTACAGGTTTTTGGTAATAAGACTGATATTCTAGCTATTGATAGGGGTAAGACTGAAACACTGTACTATAATGTTACGATTGCACAGCCACTAATATTTAAGGATGAATAAACAAAAAAAGCCACCCTAACAGGTAGCTTTTATTTCACCTGTATGTTAGTTCCCACTAACCTTGTTGAGATTGTAATAC
>ERZ1034701.414-NODE-414-length-17480-cov-15.349326_pt1 | contig 17480 bp, 28 predicted proteins | sample MGYA00520651_ERZ1034701 | MGnify/ENA primary metagenome ERZ1034701 (study PRJEB33766, sample SAMN09781713) | gut metagenome | biome: gut microbiome | host: Homo sapiens | place: Madagascar | study: EMG produced TPA metagenomics assembly of the PRJNA485056 data...
GTATAATATATATAGAAAATAAGGAAAGGTGTAGCTATGGAATATACAACGAATGACTATACTATATTTGACACACTCGTCAATTATATGTATGTAGAAATGAATAAACGGTTTTGGGATAAAACCACTCCCATTATCTTTTCCCATATTGACACTAGTAAGACTGTTGACTTGTGCGCAACAGTTATAGCTCGCAATTACTGTGCCTTTGTTTCTCAACCTTTCTATGTCGATATGGGTCTTTTCCAGTATTGGAAATTCTGCCGAAAGTACGGATGGAAAATCAAGCGGGCGTGCAGAAAAGAAAAAAAGCAGGGCCTCATTTACTATTTGGATAATCCTTATGATGGTGCTATTGGGCTTTTCAACCGTCCTCTTCGCGCGACTTCACAAGTTATCGGCTCCAATATAGATACTACCACCATCCAAAAACTCTTGGAGGCATACTATCTATGATTGAAATCTATACTGACGGCGCTTGTTCTAAAAACCCTGGCCCAGGGGGATGGGCTTTTGTCGTTGTCGAACAAGGTGTCGCAACATATAATACAGGTGGTAGTGAAAAGCATACCACAAATAACCGAATGGAACTTACAGCTATTCTTGAAGCTTGCAAGTATATTGACACTCAACCAGAAACCAGATGGACTATCTACGCAGACAGCGCCTACTGCATCAATTGTTATAGTGCAGGTTGGTGGCGCAAATGGGTAGAGAATGGATGGATGACTTCTCAAAAGAAACCTGTCCTCAATCAAGATTTGTGGGAGAAACTTATCCCATACTTCCAGCGTAATGATATTAGTTTCTGTAAAGTGAAAGGCCACGCGAATAACCAATTCAACAATATCGTGGATGAACTTGCTGTAAGTTGGAGGATGGAAAATGAATGATATTCAATATATTATTGTGGGTGGGTTTCCTCGCTCCGGAAAATCTACTTTTGTCTCGTATTGCTAGGAAATTATTGGTGAGAACTACACGTTGGACGTCTCTACAGTAGACCTTGTCAAAAGCTTAGCTGTCAAAGCAGGATGGGATGGAACAAAAACGCCCAAAAATCGAAAATTTTTGAGCGACCTAAAACAACTGCTTATTGAATGGGACGATGTGCCTTATAAAGACATTATCAAAACTGCACAAAAGAAGCGCACAGAACTCGATGCTTATGGTATTACTCATACGCTCTATGTTTTTGTTCAATGTAGAGAGCCAGAAGAAATTCAAAAGTTTGTTGACCGAGTAGGCGCGCGCACTGTATTTGTTTCACGCAAAGACCACGAAAAGCCGACAAATGAAAGTGATATCGCCACGCGCAGATATAACTATGACACTACAATATTCAATGATGGTGACTTAGACCAATTAGCTCTATGCGCACGGGCATACATCAAGTCCCTAAACTAACTAATATATAACTGCGGTTTCTACGCTAATGACGTGTATTGTCTCGATTGAAGACAAACTCAATCAATAGGAGGCTTCTATACTGTGTCATTGCTAGAAACAAATATTACCAAATTGTAGAAAGAGTTAGGTATTCCCGTTTACTTGCTCGGTTATGAATTATTCTTTGATGCCATTCAAATATATACAACAGACTATCACCCCCCTATTTGTAAAGGCGTTTATATTGAATTGGCGCAGAGATATAATCTTACACCTAAACAAGTTGAAGCCCGTATCAATGGTGTACTTAGATGGATATGGAATAATAAAAATCTATCTAAATATGGTATTAGTGGACTTGGTAAATGCCCAACTCCAAAACATTTCCTAATTACCTTCGCAGTCTATATAAACGAAAAGTCCGAGGAATAATCCTCGGACTTTTTTATATCTAAAAACTCAACCGTAAAGACGATTTACTTCGGCTTGGACTTTATTATAATCATATCCAGCTTCAGTAAGTCTACGTCTGCGGACAGCTCCATTGCCCCATTTTCCTGCCCATACCTCGCGCGCGAGAGCAGTATAATCTACTTCTGGTTGCGCGGGCTCACTAGGCTTCGAGGACTCGCTTGGCTTAGTTGTCTCAGCTACCTTATCAGGAAGAGTACGGCCATTATACATCGCATTCACATAACGCTGAACTTCGCTAGCATTATATCCAGCTTCAGTCAAATGTCGGATGCGCGCGCCTCCATTGCCCCACTTGCCCGCCAGCACTTCGCGCGCAAGCTCATTATAAGTCTTGCCAGAAGGAGCAGGCTCAGGAGAAGGTTCAGGAGTAGGTTCTGGCGCAGGAGTTGCACCGACCTTAGTAAGAGCGAGCCATTCTTCTTTCGTGCCATAAAGGACATTCGCATCAAGACGAGAACGCCATCCATCAATATACATAGAAGAAGTATACTAGCGAATGAAAATATCAGTGCCCCACTTACCTGCGGTTTTAGAACCCCAAGGATTAGAGTTATAGCCCTTTTGGGGAACATAATCCTTGTATTGCGCCATCCAGAGTTTGGTGTATTTAGCAACTTCTGCCCAACCAAGTTGGTTAGTGAGACCATGACTCATATAAATGATGGGATGAATACCGGTAAGACGATATACCTCATCCAGCCATTCCTTCGCCCAAGCAGGGCCAAGTTTTACCGCTTTAGCTTCCCAGTCAAGAGCAAGAATAATCTTGCCAAGATAGGGCTTGACAATATTTACAAAGTGTTGAGCTTCAACTTTTGCACCCTTGTTAGCATAGCCGTCGAGCGCGAAATGGTAGGCGCCGACGAGCTTACCTAGGGAAAGAGCTTGCTCAATGTGCTTTTTGAAAGTTGAGTTTATGAAGCCAGAACCACCAGTGGCTTTGATGATGATAAAGTCGCACTGGACTTTAGAAATATCCATATCCCATTGATGGCCTGCAATGTCGATACCGTATAACATAGGTTACCTCCTTATGATGGTAGATGGGTTGTATTGAAGATAATTCCTTCATTCCAGGAAGTACCAGTAGATGAGAAGATTTGAGCTTCTTTCCATTCATTATTTATATTTGCCCATAAAAGAGCTCCTGCTGGATTAGGAATCACAGTAATCGTAACTTGCGCATTGCCATTACCATTATATCCCAAACCATCATTGCCACAAATAATTGACGTTGGCTTATATGTATTTGGAAAAGTATAGTATTGTGTTGTTATATTAGTATAATCATCAGTAAAAGTGCCTTGCGCTTTAGTGCCATAATTCAGGTTCCCGTTTTCATCTGTTATATATGGGCGATTATTCAAATAATGGCCATAATTTGTTATACTATCATTACGTCTTCCATAGCACTTTATTCTTACACAGATACAGTTATTTGTCAAACGGATAGCGGAACATTCTGCTTTTACCTCAAAATAAGCATCATAATAACCAGTAGCATTATCCTAAAAATAATGGTAATTCCCTGATGCTTCAGCAATAAAAGTCTCTGTCCAATTTCCATATGTATTAGTTGGCGCAGTCGTGCTCCAAGTTCCCATTTATCTCACCTCAGAACCACTGGACCCACAAGTCAAAACTAGACGCATCACTTGCTTCTGGCGCGCGATTACCTGTACCAATACGCAGTAGTCGACTCTTCATCCCTTCGCCATCAAGCTTATCGTAGGTTACAGCATTCTTTGCTAGTGTCCTTGTAATCACAGCGCCATCCGCCAGCTTATCACTCACGACCGCGCCCTTACCAATCTTACCACTCGCCACACTCAGGTCGCGCAAATTGGGTGTATCAATATAAGCGTTAGCATATGTATCTAATAATGTCGCTAATGTCTAAGCAGAAATTACTACTGGCTAGGAGCCATCAAAGGTCTGATCACCTATAGTAAGCTCATTATTTACCTTATTAGCCGACCCCGCATTTCCACTAATATTTATCTGGACAGCTTCTTCACTGCCACCGCCATATTTCCAAGGAATATAAACTTCACTAACATTATCAGCAAGCTTTGAACTATCAATAGTCTTGTCGGTCAGCAATGCTCCGTCAATACTTTCAACAGTCTAATCAGATGAGCCATCAAATTTCAAGGTTCCGATAGTCAATGTATTATTTACCTTATTCGCTGAGCCAGCATTACCAGAAATATTCACCATATTCACTGTTTTCTCTGTATCACCAGCATTGGAACCATAATTCCACGGTACATAGCTATCGGCAACAATTCTCTCAATTACCGTTTTATCTACCGCAGGAACAATATTCCATTTCTCACCATCAGAAACCAAATAGTCATTTAGAGAAGCATTCAGCCCATCACTTGAATTTACGCTTTCTCGCGCGAGAAACTACATATTTGTGCATTGCGCCCAACCTCGTGAAAGAATGTTATCAATGCGGTCGCCAGCAGAAGCCTAATTCAATAGAATAAGTTGAGTTTCAGTACTGCCTTCTCCAAAAATAGTAGTGCGCGCGCTGGGTGTTATTTCCGCTAACGCATAGATTGTATCAGTGCCTTCAGTGCCTTCAGTGCCTTTAACCTTATAGGGGATAACGTAGCCTCCAAAAATAATGCCCTAAGAAAGCTTAGAACCATCTACCCATGTATAACCCATTGTTCCACTTGCAGAGTTCTTTTGAAGCACCTGTCCATTACTACCGCCTAAAAGCGTGCCAATGAGTTGATGGTAGATTGTTTTATCTTCAATGGTAATTCCACTCAATATTGCTTTATCAAGCGTATCATTCGCAGGAAGAATACGTAATGGCTCAAAATCACTCTCATTTTGACTTACTGTGGCTAAGGTCTTTATTGTTTCTCCCAAAGAGAATAAAATCGTAATACTCAATACACCAGGCTTGGCCAAAATATAGGAGGGAATTACCGCTTGTAAATACACCATTCCTCTATCATTTACCGGCGTTAGGGGCATAGCAGTGGTATTTTTACCATCTTCTAAGTGGGTATTCTAAAAGATAACCCATCTGTTGTTTTGCGCCTGAAGAATATCTCTCCATTCATCAGGTAAATTATTTGTAATCAGACGGAAAGCGTAGTAATTGACACTACCTTGAATTAGAGGGAAAAATTGTGTTTTTCCCTCCGCATCTGTATAGTAATCAAGGTTACATACGAGCTTACCGCCTGCATCAATTGTTGCAGTAATATATTTCATAAATAACCTCCGTTATTTACTTCGCGCGAAGCAAAAGATTAGGTGTATTGAATGTATATGTCACCATTTCGACCCATATCATTACTTGGGTCGCTAATACCTGTATAGATATAGCTTTGGTCATAATTACCACTCAATACCAAAGCAGTGGTTCCAATGCGTTTTATATGCATATATTTGTGATGTGGGATAGTTATCACATTATCTGCTTTAGTAACTGCATCTCCACCTTTATTCATTTCAATCACAGGCACATTAGGGAAGGCAACTATTGTCTAGTCGTTGGCAAAGATAATTGTCTCCCAAAATGTATCAGGATTATTATTGAAAAATTCGGAAGTGAAGGTGTATGCTTGATTTGCGCCCCAAGACCAGTTGAATATATGACCCCAATCCTAAGTGATGAGGGAACCTCCATCTTCTACTTTTCGCGGGGCCTCATCCCAATACTTCGCGTTCGCGGATAGCTTAGCGACAGTAATTACACCATCGTCATACTATCCTTTTTCTAAAAATTCTCTTGTAATTACATCTTTATCTTCGGTAATTTTACCAAAATATCTCATTGAGTATACCTCCTTTGTGATGTATACTCATCACATTTTCCATACGTCGCTATTTTTGCTTTGCGCGATCCCTTTTGTCCATACGTCATTGACTTTTGTATAGATGTATGCGCCTTTTCTCCATTGGCCTTCTGCTTTTACCCACGCGACCGCACCGCCAGTAGGGACATCTATGGTGAGTATATATACATCAGACCATTGGCCATTATAGCCTCTGATAGCATGGACATAGGATTTTATATAGAAGGAGTAAGTTTTAGCAGTTGGGTCATCATAAGTATAAGTTCCAGTCCAAGTAGCATCTGAATAGGACTCGTCCTACTTTGCAATGACTACCGTGTATGCTGAACTTGCTGGCTCAGACCCGTCAGGAGAAGGTGCAATGTGGACTTGTGAATAGTGGCCCCAGCCACTTGCGGTTGCTGTCACTGTGATTATGGCTTTTGAACCATCGCGCACGTAGGATGCACTAACTTTTACGCTGATACCCGCAGTATATCTTACTCCATTTTTGTAGTCTGTTTGTCTATCTGAAAAACTAACTGGATTTGACATAATTTATATCTCTCTTATATATGTAGGCAAAATCAATATATCGACTACCACGCGCCATTTATTTTGACATATAGGGCGCCAATAAATTTCCAGATAGCATATAAAGTAAAATCTGCTGATTGGGTAATAGTGGTACTTGAACTTACGATATTTGCGTTTGTAGTGTCAGTGCTCCAACCGAGGAACTTATGTCCTCTGCGGTATGAAATGGGAAGTTCTCCATAGGCATTGCCCTAATCGCGCGTAATTGCAGTGCAAGAAGTTCCGCCTTGGGCATCAAAGGAAATATTGAGTGTCACAATAAGAAGAGCGGGCGCAGTGAATGTGATTTTTTTCCTTGAAGAACTACTATCTATATATCCAATAGTAGTAGATACAGTAGAGCCAGGTTCTGCAACGCCAACGCAGTAAAAGGTCTATGTGCCTTTACTCATTGTATATGTCGTTGTATCAGTAACAGTTTCTCCCCCGGCAGACAAACTTAAATAGTACTTACCTGGGGTGTAAAAAGTGCCATAAGAACCATTCGACATAACAGCGACAACTTTTACGGCAATATTATTGCCATCTAAACGAGCAATATAGCGAGTTGTATTTAGTGTCCAGTGGTTCTAAACGAAATTTGTTGTTTGTTCCTATACCCAACTACTTCCATTAGGAAGCGTAGGTGCTGTTTTAGTCCAAGTCATTCAACTCACCCCCATAGAATAGGGTGCCAAACGCCATTTATCTTCAAGTATAAATTCTGAACTGGGTTAGCAGTTGTTTCGCCACTGCCTCCTCCACCACTACTTCCGCCACTACCAGGTTTAGTATCAACCACTACTGTAACGCCACAAGTGCCATTGCCATATACACCACTATTATCCCTAATACCAGCTTCAACAGCAGATGTTACAGTAAAACTTGCATCATAGGTATAGTAATAGGTTCCACGCGAATGCCCGTGCGCAGTTTCACTACTATCACCCATATTAGTGGTATTGGCATCAGCATAAACTTTCACACCACTCTCATCAGTAACATAAGCATTAGTGCTCAAACTATTTCCAGGGCTAGCATTACCAGTCGCGAAACTGTAATTTTCAACTTTTACACATAATTGTCCAGTTTCTAGCCAAGCAGAACAGGCGCGCGCAATGCAGTTATAATAAAGATAAACATAATTTCCGCTTATCTTCAAGCGGTATCCACCTTGCGCATTGTTCTCTTTTATTTCTGTCCATTCAGTAGCTAAATTAGTAGGTGCTGTTGTAGACCAAGTTCCCATTCATCTCACCTCAAATAGCGTATTTGATATATATATCGCCATTATTGCCAATTGTGTTAGATGGGGTTTCAGTCCCTACATAAATCCCACGCACCTGGTTAGATACTAAACCGATAGCAGAATAATTTACGTCCGCGCCAAGCCTATTTGCGGTTACTGCTTTCTCGGCGATATCGTTAGTTCCAATAGAAGAAACTTTGCTTACCGCGCCATTATCGGTTCTTAGAAGTCCTGCGCCAGTTCCAGCCTAGTTTAGAATTGCGCCAGTTAGTAAACTACCGAGAGAACAAGAAAGATTACTACCCTCATCTGAGGTATAGTATGGAATTTTACACATTTCCGGTACACCTAAAATCCAATCGTTATCTTCTGTCAACAAGTCAGTACGGTCCTACTTCGTAGATAAATCCACACCACTAACTTTTCTATCCACATACTCTTTCGTAGCCAAGTCTTTTGGGTCACTAACTTTTCCTAAATATTTCATTGAGTACACCTCCATAGAAGCAGGGCGCGCATCTTACGCGCCCCATACTCTTTATATATATCTGCGCGCATAGCGCGATTAGCTTTCACCAACAACTACAATCATATACTTCCCAGCTTCAATTGTAGTTATCGTTTCATCATATATGCTAACTATAATATTATAACTACTATCAATCGTTATATTGGCATAAACCATCTGGCCATTATTATCATATAACGATATACTCAAAATCTTAGAAGTGAATTTATGGTCTGTTGCAAGAACTGTCCAGGTAAATTCATTCTAATTAGCAGTCAATGCTGGGCTGGTTGTACCATAAATCCGACAAAATAGTTTTGTCCCTACAATAACTTCACCATTCGCACCATGAGCAGTAATCCCATAAGCCAAATTATCTGAAGTTACTGTATCGCCAGTTAGATCCAACGCAGTCTCTCCATCAATTTCGACTTTATTTACTGCCATAATTAGCCTCCGATGGTGAGAGTTTGACCTCCAAACTCATTATCTGTATAGGTCACAGGAATAGCTTGCACAGTAACGCTGGCAAGATAGTTGTATTCAGGGCTGTCGGGAGTAATCTCTTGAGCAGAGAAAGTAGGAGTGATTGTTTTGGTTTGAGCCTTCGCACCTTCTGTGCCACTCATTGTACCAGTTACACCGAGAATAGTAATACCATCACGAATGTTTCCAGGAATGATTTTAGCGCTTTCCGCAGCATCTACACCAACTGTGCCAGAGCCGTCGTGATAGCCAAGAGGAATTTTCACCGAAGAAGTTAGGTCACTAACAACGAGGTTCTTTGCTCCATTATTGGGCATCGTGCCAGTAATTTTCGCGCCAGCCTTGTATGCGGTCTTTCCATTGAGAATTTCCGCGGCGACGGCAGTAGCATCAGAAGTATCTGCATCGAAAGTAGAAGTACCGACGATGGGCGCGCCAGACTTATCGTGCGCTTTGATACCCTTAGCAAGTTTATCAGCAGTAATGTCATCTTGAGTAAGATCGAACTTTACCTCGCCATCGAGGATAAATTTATTTACATACTTATCAGGCATAATTATTGTCCTCCTAAAATCAAGGTTATACCGCCAGCTTCATTGCTTACAGAGGTCTGCGCAATCTTTTTGACGGTAAGATTTTCTTTCATTAGCTTACTTTTTGTAGGGAGTACGATGTCAGCCTCCCAAGAAGGAGTGATTACATAGCCATCAATATCATCATAAATATCTGATTGAGCCGTTATTGCGGCGTTCATTTGTGCTTTGAGTGATACTTCCGGCTAAATCGTGCCCACAAGAGCCATTTGTACCGAGAGGCCCGCCATAGTTAGGTTACCTCTTTAGCGATTTCAAATACGGTAGGGACAATGATTGTGTAGATGTCCCCGTTAGCTAATGTAAGCTGAACGTCATAAACATAGCGTCCAAAAGAAAGAGGTTTTGTATCTTCGGGGAGGAGATGGATTATCTCTCCACCAGAGACAGATTTATGAATTAGAGGGTCAGTATCACTGACTGACTTTTTGATTGTGAACTCAAGTCTGTCTTCGGGTAGGAAGACATAGGGTTCTCCCGTGGCGAGGTTAGTTGCTTGAGTAATGCGGAAGCGCGCGGTGTCACCACGGGTCAAATGGATTGTGTTGTCTTTGTCGATTGTAAGCATTGTATCGCCTCCGTGAAACACAATTCGAGTTTCCTTCTATCTATAAAAAGTTATACCATCCACTCCGCGCGGACAGCATAAATTTATATCATCTATGTAAAAAAGGCTCTCGCCTTACATTATTTATTATACCATACTTCGCCTAAAAAATCAAATTTTCAAATTCAAAAAGCCCAATAGGGGATTTCCCTATTGGGCTCACTAAACAACTTAGCCGAATAGGACGGCTTTATATGTATTCGCTACGACAGAAGCCGAAGCGTTCATAGAAATCTTCACACTCTTATCCGCACCCACTACAACGTCCGCAAACACTTGCTCGCCAGTAGCAACCTCAAAGAGTTGAACCATGATATCTTCCGCAACGATACCGTGCGTAGACGCACCAATAGTCCAAGTAGCCTTACCACCAGAAGGAGTAAGGGCGGAGTTCTTCTGAACGAACTTGATGAAACTCTTCGGCATCGCGCTCCAAGTCGGGGCGCCAGTGCCACTAGCCATAAGAACCTGACCTTCAGAACCAGCAGTGGTCGGCGCATAGAACTCAGGATTAGCATTAGCCACACCATTGAGCTTGATGGAGTTCTTTGTCGCCTGAGCTTCAATACCTTCGAGCTTGGTGCCCTCGGCAGAAGTCATCAGACGCTTATTAGCTTCCTGAGCAACATAAGTTGTGCCAGCTTCGGTCTTGGTAAGAATATCATCATAGCCCGGCGCATCGCCCGCCTGAAGAGCACTATCGGCTTTTCCAAGAGAAGCCTACACGCCACTATCAAGCTTAGCAAGAGTAATCTTACCATCAGTAATAGTCGCAGTAACCTTATGGTCAGCAGACACATCGACGACAACCATATCGCCGGTCTTAGAACCACTGGTTACATACTCAATCAGACTATCAACAGGGATGTAAATCTTATCACTTGTAGCATTCGCAAGAACAAGAACAAGATAAGTGCCCGCAGGCTTGCCAGTCGGATTGGTCTCAACAGTACCAGAAGACACCACCATATCCTTCGGGATATTGATAGCATCACCAAAGTTCGCGCCATTCTTAGTGAGATGATACACCGCGGCGTAATCGCCAGCAGTCTCATCCTTCACTAAACCATAAGTGTCAGCCGTAGGAATAGTGACCTTCAAGCCAGTAGCAGATACGCTAAGCGCATTACCAGCAACGGGGTCAACCTTTACACCAATCGTAGGCGCAGTGGCAGTGCCAGCAACCACGATACCAAGGTCAGCAGTAGCCTTTACGGAAGCAACCTTAGCATCAGCAGTCTCTTGAGCAGTTTGTGCGGCGGCCGCAGCATCATCGCCAGCTTTCTTCGCGGCGGAGATGGCAGCGTCCTTTGCATCAGCATAACCCTGAGCCTGAGTCTTAGTCGCATAGTCCTTGGCTTCAACCTCGGCCATTGTAGTCTTGCCAGAAGCAAGCACATAAGCATCCTTTACAGTGTGGGTATAACCCGCTTCGCCGAGGATAGTTTCAGTCGCGGCGCTAACTTGAGAGGTCGTCTCAGTCTTAGCATCAGCAATAGCTTCACCCTTTGCAGTAGCAATAGCCGTGGAAACCTTTGCAACATCAACCTTGCCCTCAAGAGCTTCAACACGCGCGGTAACACCACTATCACCAGTGACAAGCCCATCAGCATAAGCCTTGGCATCAGTAAGAGCCTAACCAGAAACCTCATCAGCATACTTCTTCGCACCCTTTACAGTGTCTTTAGCAGAAGTATCAGCGGCAACGCCAACAACAGCAGCCTTCGCATTCTCAACTGTGCTAACAGTAGCAGCAGCATTATCAGCACCATAAGTGCCGTCAAATGTGAGGTTAGCCTGCTTGCTATCAAGAGTATCTTGAAGGTTGGTAATCTTTGCAATTCCGAGCGCAGGAATATCGCTTTCAGCGAGAGCCGCGCGAGAAACAGCGATCTTACCATCAGCTTCACTTACAGCAGTTACAAACTTGCCAGCAACAGCAGTATCATCAAAATCAAGAGCTTCAATCTTAGCTTTTGCATCCGCAATAGCATCAGCTTTCGCGGCGTTCGCAACGGCGATAGCACCATAGATTGTTTTCTTGGTGGCGTCATCTGCCTTGCTACCAAGCAATTCAGTCTTTACCTTACCGGCTTCGGTTTCAGCCTTAGACTGCGCGGTAGCATTGAGATTTTCGACAGTCTCGAATGCGCCAGACGCAAGACCCTTGACTGCAACATCTGTACCGTCAACACTGATACTACCATTTTTAGTACCAATTGCTACACTCTGCACAGCGCTATCGGCCTTGCCAAGAGAAGTCTGCACTTCGGTAGCAAGCATTGCTTTGGTAAGAGACCCAGTCTTTACAGAAGCAGTGACTTTATGAGTATTGCTATCAACATTGATCTGGATAGCATCATTCTCTCCAGAACCGCCAGTGACATACTCGATAAGAGAGCCAACAGGAATGTAAATCGGGTTGCCACCAGAGAGAACAAGTTCAATATATGTGCCAGGCTCAGTCACGCCCGCAGGGAGCGCGCCAGCCTTGAGTTCAACAACAGAACCGCTTACGACGACAAGGTCTTTAGGGATATCGATTGTCGCGCCAACCTGGGTTCCGTCCTTCTTGAGTGCATAAGAAGCAACCGCGCCCTCAGATGCAGAGCCAAGCTTCTCAACAGTATATTCAGGGTGGACAACCTTAGGAACTTCAACACGAAGACCCTTGCCCTCAACAATAGAGAGAGCATTACCCTCGGTGGGGTCAAGCTTTACAGCGACAGAAGGAGCAGTAGCTTCGCCACTAACTTCAATACCGGCACCCGCACTAACAGAGCCAACCTTACTATTAGCAAGTGCTTGGATGGCGCTAATTTGTGCAAATAATCCAGAAGCTTCAGTCTCACCTTGCGCGGGCGCGCCTACCTTTTCGATAAGACCCGCAACCTGAGTTTGAAGCGTAGCCACATCACTGGCCAAATCGCCAGAAGCAGTGGTAGAGGCTAACTTGATAAGAGTTCCAGCCTCATTAGAAATCATATAAGCTTCGCACTTACCACCTGCAACGAGAGTAAGCACTTGGCCAACATACGCAGTCGCACCGGACTTCGCATAATTTTCAAGTTCAGTTTTATCATACCAAACGGCAGTAGTATCAACAGGGGCAGGGTTGCCACGCTTGATACTCAGAGGAAAGCCCATATATGCGGCATCATTCATAATAACAGCCATATTCTTTTTCCCTCCTTATCAACCGATTGTGACCGAATAGGTCTCGCCAGCATCAATAGACGCAGGCTGATATACATATACATCATAGGCAGCCGCCGTATAAGCATTCGCGCCTTCAACTTGAGACTGGGTTCCCTGCTTCACAAAAAGGGCAGTAACATCAGCATTGAGGGCACTAGGCATAAGCACTTTCGTAATCTTACGTCCCGCAGGAACAGCAACAACGACCTTTTTCGCACCGGCGCCAGCACCAAAGGTAGCAAGTACGCCAGTTCCGCTAGCCTTATTGTGGGCAAGCGCGCGAATGTTCGCAGAATTGAGTGCCATACCAGCATCAGTCATCGGGCCCCAGAACATATGGCGGACGCCCTTATATTCGCCAGAATTAGCGGACTTACTGCCAGCGACAATCTTTCCAGCAGGATATGCGTTACCGAGATTGGTCACAGGAACTGCGCCGTCGCCGTATTCAGCCGTCGCAACTATCTTCTTCGCAGTAGCTTCAGCCACAACATTCTCAAAAGTTCCAGTAGCTGTTGTCTTAGTTACACCATCACAAACGACACTCCAAGACTGAGCAGTGATGCCCGTCGGAGGGCCATAAGTGTAAGAACCAGCACTAAGAGCAACGCTATAAGAAAGGTTCTTCTTAGTACCGACCTCATATGTTCCAGGATTGCTACCTGAACTGAAGCTCACCGCAGGTTCAACTTTAGAAGGATTAGCTTCTTTTGCCATAAGACTGGATAGAACTTGTTCTAAGCTCTTACCTTTGGCGTTGAAAGTAGCAGAGCCAGACGGCTTAGCAAGTGTGCCAATACCAACAGTGTAGGTAATATCCTTACCAAAATACACATTACCAGCATCATAGTTGCCATCCATAGCTTTCCAGGCGCCTTCATCATAAACATAAGCAGTGTAAGATTTCTTGGAGCCTTCGGCACCGTCAATCGCAGAAACGACAACGCCCATATCACCTTGCTGAGCATTGCTTGGAAGCTCATCAACAGAAGCAACCTGAGTAAACTGCGCTTGTGCGCCAAGAGGCTTTACTTTGCCATCTTTGTAGCATCTAAACTCTTTCGCGGCGGTATTATACCACACCATACCCTCTTTGAGAGTAGTGGGGTCTTCCGCCACCGGATTGAGCACGGCATTTTGAAGTTCATTGAAATTGAGGTCAAGGTTAGTTACAAACTTTGCCATTCAATTATACCTCCTTATTCAATTACAAAATGCATACCCCGTAAGTTCCGAGGTAGCACTCACTTGTATTTCGTTTTCACTTACATAAGTTATATCAGGATAAATTACATTCTTATTATCATCAACAACAATAATAGAGCAATACTTTCCTAAATTATGTAAGACACTCCATACTTTTTGTGGGACTTCGCTGTGATATACAAAATTAGCATCTTTTGCTAATGAAACTAATTTTGTATCAACGTAGTTTTTTGTGACGGCTTCATTGGGCAGTGTTGGGTCGCCAGAAAGAATGAGGGGACCAGTCATAGTCCCCCCATCAGTTGAGAGCCCACCATTCTCGCCATTTTTGATTTGGAAAGTAGTATATGTGCCGTCATCATAAGTCACGGTATACGTATCGACAAGACCCTACGTATCAGTCTTTTCAATAGTTAGTATTCCACGCCCAGATGCACCTTGCGCGCCAGGCACGCCTTGTTCACCTTGGGGACCAGCAGGTATAATGGTTTCGGTTGTATGGGATGTTCCATTACTATCCTTCCATTCAAAAATTACTTTTAGCCCAGCATCAGTTACTTCTGTAGCTTTTACTGTGCATGGGGCGCCTTTGAGCGCGCCCATACCTACCAGACACTCATTTACATATTTCTTTACAATTGCATAGGTGAGAATATCCAAACTGCCTCACCTCACATCGGATACCATTGTCCGTCGTTACCCATAATAAAGGTTTCGCCGGTTGTAATGATATATACCTTGTCACCGAAGGAGGTGTTCTCTTGCTTAGCGAGTGTATCTTTGTCTGCATCTGTCATTGCATAATACACAGCATCAGAGATATTTGCCCGCTTGAAAGATTCTGTAAGCACATAACCCTTCATAGTAGCCCTCCTCATTTGCCTTTAGGGATGAGACCTCCTAAAAGCGATTGTATTAGTCGGATTCGATTTCGTGCAGCGATAGCCGCGATAAATTTGAGGTTCATATCTATCCCCTCTTTTATAAGTAGGGATTTTATTGTAGACCCTATAACTTTTTGGTGAGTTGGAAATTTGAAAATTTTGACAAGTTGGAGTATAATATATATAGAAAATAAGGAGGATTATACCTATGAGTATGATTATTGACGGAGTGGATTTTCAAAACCTTCCGGCTGAGCGCTATTGGCAGTGGCCTTCCGGCTACAAAAAGAATAAGCAGGATGAAATTTATGCAATGATTATGTCAAATGCATATATTGGCTCGCGCAAAATGGATGGCGCCTATTATCGTTTTATAAAGGATATGGACGGTAATATGGTCCTCCAGGGACGTAGTGAAAGCGTGAATGGCGGTTTTCTGGATAAGATCGACTGGGTTCCTCATCTTCACTCTTTCTTTGATGTACTTCCGTGTGGGACGTGCCTTTTGGGAGAAATTTACTTCCCAAATAATGAGGGCTCGCGCCACGTAACTACTATAATGGGATGTTTGCCTGAGAAAGCGCGCGAACGTCAAGAAAAAGGAGAAAAGCTTCATTATTATGTATTTGATGTATGGGCTTGGGCTGGCGCTTCTTTACTTAGTGTGACCGCAGAAACTCGTTTCTCACAGCTTGGTTATGTGTCTGAATATGTGGCGCGCGCAGACAACAAATTTATTGAAATAGCCAAGTATTATTATGGCCAGGCTCTTTGGGACGAGCTTATGCGTGTGCGTATGCTTGATGGAGAGGGCATTGTAATTACTAAGTCTAACTCTCATGCAGAGCCAGGTAAGCGTACCGCACGCAAGACTTTGAAAATAAAGAAAGAACTTGACAATCCCATTGACTGTTTTCTTACTGGCCGTTGGAAGCCTGCTACAAAGGTATATAAGGGAGATTATCCTTATGAGTGGCAGTATTGGTGGAACTTCAAAACCAATGAAAAGATGCTTGGGCGCTATTACAACGACTATGAGCATGGTGCAACTATTGAGCCAGTCACTAAAGCTTGGTTCTATGGATGGGCAAGCGCAGTTGAGATTGCTGTTATGGATGGAGATAAAGTCCATCCTGTTGGTTGGATTAGCGGTATTCCTGATGAGGTAAAAAAGGGAATTAGCGAAAATCCCGATACATATAAATACTACGTTGTAAAAATCGCGGCAATGGAGATTATGAAAGATACCCTTGCATTGCGCCACGGAAAAATTATTGAATGGAGGCCCGATGGTGATAAGTCTTATAAAGAATGCACCATTGACCAGTTGATGTGAGTAAAGGCGAAGATTATATTGCTTCTCTTCTTTCGCGGGCAGGCTACAAGTTTGCCCGCGAAGTCTCTATTGAGGGAGTGCGTCGTAAACAAGCTTTGCGCTATGATTTCGGAATATACTCTAATGGAGAACTCCAATCATTGATTGAAGTGCAAGGTCAGCAACATTATGTTCAAGTAAAGATGTTTCAGCCAACACATACAGACTTCACTCGTTATCAAGAGCACGACCGCATAAAGATTTCTGCCTGTCTCGCGCGCGGGCTACCTTTATATATTATACCATATTGCGATTTAAAAACTATACAGTCCGCACGAGATATATTTCAAGATAAATATCTTGCAAAGTCAAAATGGCATAATGACCAAAATAATCCCTATAAGCACAACTAAAATGTAGAAACAATAACATAAAAATTCTACTTTTATTTGGCGAGGTGAGAAAAAATGCCGAGTGACATAATTTCTACAATCTCAAATTGGATAATTACTCTGGGTGCTATCGCGGGCGCGCTTACAGCAATATATAAAATTTTTTCTCCTATGACTAATTGGGGCAAGAAGCGTAAAGAGAAAAAACGTAAATTGCGTAATGAAGAAATAAGAGAGATGGCTCGCACAATAGCAAATGAGAAAAGAGACGAGGCTTAGCGCACAATCAAAAAAATTATTGATGCTAATGACACAAAAATTGAAACATCTTTCAATGCCATAAATACGCACTTGAATAATGTGGATAAACAATTAGCTGACGTAATGCTTATCAATGCGGAACAAACTAAAACAATAGAACATATGGATGAGAAAATTGATACTAACGAAATTGACAGATTGCGATGGGAAATCATTTCTTTTGCCAATTCTTTACGATATGATGATGGTTAGTCTGCTACTTTAGAGGGATACAACCACGTTTTTGATGCTTATGGGAAGTATGAAAATCTTCTTGAATAGCTTGGACGTAAAAATGGGAAAATAGATAATGAGTATGCCTATATCAAAATTATGTATAATGAGTTCAGTAAAAATTACTCAAAATGAAATTTGACTTTTTAGAAATCATATGGTATAATGAAATTGTAAAGCGGAAGGAGCTTTATAAAGGAGTTATACCATATGATTTTTTTATATTTAGGGATAGGCTTTGTTATTATTGAAATAATTACTAT
>ERZ1034701.421-NODE-421-length-17323-cov-7.481874_pt1 | contig 17323 bp, 10 predicted proteins | sample MGYA00520651_ERZ1034701 | MGnify/ENA primary metagenome ERZ1034701 (study PRJEB33766, sample SAMN09781713) | gut metagenome | biome: gut microbiome | host: Homo sapiens | place: Madagascar | study: EMG produced TPA metagenomics assembly of the PRJNA485056 data set...
GTATCGCCGCGCGGGATGTAGGGAAATCCCAGCGCTTCTCCGCGCCGCTTCGCCTCTTTGATGATGGAGGAGTCCGCATGGCGGATGGTCGTGACGCCCGTCCTCATGGGCGTTTGAAAAGCCTTCCCAGCTCTTCGGGGGTGAATTTCACGATGGTCGGGCGGCCATGCGGGCAGACGAAGGGGCGGCTCGTGTGGAAGAGGTCGACGATGAGCTCTTTCATCTGCCGGATATTCAAGGGATCTCCGCGCTTGATCGCACCGCGGCAGGCGGCATACGCCATCATGCGATGACGCATCGTCTCCGGCGAAGGCACGTCCTTCTCGTGGAAAGCGCGCGTGATGTCCTTCATCACACGATCCATGTCCGCTTCCGAGAGATCCTCCGGACTTCCCGTGATGCGGATAACGTCCGGGCCTGCCTGCTCGAAGGTGATGCCAAGACGCGCCAGTTCCTCCTCATGCTCTTCCAAGAGCGCGAGATCCTCAGGGTCGGCATGGAGGAGATAAGGCACCAGAATCTCCTGCACCGGGATGCCCTCTGCGCGCGCCGCCAGACGGTCATAGCGGACGCGCTCATGCGCCGCGTGCTGGTCGATGATGAAGAGATCCATCCCCCGCTGGCAGAGGATGAAGCACTTGGCGACCTGCCCCAAAGGGATGATCGGCTCTTCGGCATTTGGAGCCTCGAAAAGCACCTCGGGCGTAAGCGCTTCTTTTTCTTCGTGCGTTACGCCAGGGAAGACGGACTCCTTCGAGAAAAGCTTGTCTTTGGAGATCGAGGGCTCGAAGGGGATCTCCCGCCTTTCTCCTGCCGGCTTTTCCTGCGGATGCCAGGCGGGCATCGGACGCCATTCTTCCCTCGCATAGACGGCCCCCGGCTCTCCCCAGCGCACGGGATCCTTTTCTTTTTCCGTGAGCCCGATGTCAGGCCCCACGGAGCGCGCTTCTTCGACCTTGACAGACGTCAGGTCAAAGTCGCTCTCCTTTGCCACCTGATGCCCCGGGTCTTTGATCATTTCGCGTGCGATCTCATCCGGCGTCTCCTTGGTCGTCAGCGACTGAAGGACGCTGTGATAGACAAGGCGGAAGATGCTCTGCTCATCAGAGAATTTGATCTCCCGCTTCTGCGGATGCACATTCACATCGATCGACTCGGGAGCGACAGTGAAGGCGAGGACAAGGATCGGGTATCCATTCTTAGGGAGCAGCGAATGATAGGCATTGTCGACGGCTTTCGACACCGCGCTGCTCTCGACGACGCGGCGGTTGATGATGATCGTCTGGTATTGGCGGCTGCTCTTCAAAAGCGAAGGCTTGGAAATGAGCCCCGAAAGGATGCCTCTTTCGTTTTCCCCCGAGACTTCGAGCATTTCGCCAGCCGTCTTCGTGCCGTAGAGTGCGGACACGACATCAAGGAGCCGGCCGTTCCCCGGCGTCTCGATGACGGTGCGTCCGTTATTGATGAGGCGGAAAGAAATATCCGGATTCGCGAGTGCGAGCTTCCCCATCATCGTATTGATGCGGCTGGCCTCGGTCCGTTCGGATTTCAGGAATTTCTTCCGGGCAGGCACATTATAGAAGAGATCGCGCACCTCGATCGTCGTGCCGCCCGGTGCGCCGGTCGGCTTCACTTCGCTGACTGTCCCACCCTCGACTTCGACGATCGTGCCCTCCACGTCTTCTTGGCGCCGGGTCGTGATGGCCGTGCGGGAGACGGCAGAAATGCTCGCCAGCGCCTCTCCGCGGAAGCCCAGCGAGGCGATGTGATAGATGTTATCCACCGTTGAGATCTTGCTCGTCGCATGACGCACGATGGAGAGCTTCGCATCTTCTGCCGACATGCCGCTGCCATTGTCCGTGACGCGGATGTAGGTGAGTCCGCCGTCCGCGATCTCCACCTCTATATCACTCGCACCGGCATCCACGGCATTTTCTACCATTTCCTTGACGGCGTTCATCGGACGCTCCACCACTTCACCGGCAGCGATCTGATTCGCCGTCACTTCATCGAGTACATGGATCAATGCCATCAGCGTCCCTCCTTCGCTTCGCGGCTCAGCCGGAATAAGATCTCCATCGCTTCGATCGGTGTCTTGCTCATGACATCCAGTTGCGCCAGCTCGTCAATGATGGGCGAGCTGAAAAGATCCATCGCGCCAGCGGCTGCCTGCGGCTTCTCCGGAGCGGGACGGCTCTTCCCATCCTCCTTCTCAAGCCCCAGAAGGATCTCATCGGCTCTGGCAAGAAGCGACTCGGGAAGCCCCGCGAGGCGTGCGACGTGGATCCCATAGCTCCGATCCGCCGAGCCCGGCACGATACGGCGCAGGAAGGTGATATCCTTCCCTCGTTCCTTGACGGATACCGTGTAATTTTTGATCCGCGGGCTTGTCTCTGCCATATCGGAAAGCTCATGGTAGTGCGTCGCAAAGAGCGTATAGCCGTGGATCTTCTGATCGATATACTCCACGACCGCCTTTGCGATGCTCATGCCATCATAGGTGCTCGTGCCGCGTCCGATCTCGTCCAGAATGATAAGACTGTTCTTCGTTGCATGCCTAAGGATGTAGGATACCTCCTGCATTTCCACCATGAAGGTACTCTGCCCCGTAGAAATGTCATCCGTCGCGCCGACGCGCGTGAAAATGCGATCGACCGGCGCGAAGACCGCGCTCCTTGCGGGAATGAAAGAGCCCACCTGCGCCATGATGGTGAGGACGGCGACCTGACGCATGTAGGTCGACTTACCGGCCATATTCGGCCCCGTGATGACCAGGATCTCCTGATTCCGATGATTCAGCTCCGTATCATTCGGGACGAACATGTCTCTCTTCAAGGCATGCTCGACCATCGGATGACGGCCGTCTTTGATGGAAATATACCCATCCTTCGGGCTAATGATCGACGGACGGATGTAGCGGTCCTTGATCGCTGCCCGCGCAAGGCTTGCGAGGCAGTCCACCGCTGCGAGCGCACGCGCCGTCTTCTGCATATCAGGGATCTCCGGGCGGATTTCCGCCTTCACCGCCTGATAGATCTTGAGCTCGAGCTGCTCTGTTTTTTCTTTGGCAGAGAGCGCCTTCGTCTCGAATTCCTTCAGTTCCGGCGTAATATAGCGCTCCGCGTTCACGAGCGTCTGCTTTCTCACATAGTACGCAGGGACAGGGAGCTTATTCGCATTGGAGATCTCAAAATAGTATCCGAAGACATTATTGAAGCCGATCTTGAGCTTGATGCCCGTCTTTTCCTTTTCCTTCTCTTCCAGCTCTTGGATGTACTTCTGGCTGTTCTCCGACAGCGAGCGCACTTCATCCAGCTCGGCGGAGAAGCCTTCGCGGATGTACTTGCCATCCTTGATGTTGCCCGTCCCGTTCTCATTCATCGCGCGGTCCAAAAGGTCAAAGACAGGGCCATGCGGCGAGAGTTGGCTGTTCAGCTTCTTCAAAAGCACCGAACCTGCGCCGGAGAGGAGCTGCTTCACCTGCGGCACCACGCGAAGCGTCGCTTTCAGAGAGAGCAGGTCTTTAGGCGAAGTCGAATTCGCCTCGATGCGGGAAAGAATACGCTCGAAGTCAAAGACGCCGGAAAGCATCTCTTCCAGACGTGAAAGCTCCGTCATGTGCTGTGTCAGCTCCTCGATCGCCGACTGGCGCAGTATGATGCGATTCACATCCGTCAGCGGCCGCTCCAGAGAACGCTTCAAGAGGCGCGCCCCCATCGCCGTATGCGTATAGTCGAGAAGCTCTAAGAGCGTGCCGCGCCGCCCGCCGTCACGCATATTCCGCGTAATCTCCAGATTTCTAAGGCACTCCTCGGTGAGCGTCAGCGTATGATCCTCACGGATCGGCCGCGGATCATGGAAATCCGCCGCCTCCGAGCGCATGACCTCCTTGAGGTATCCGGAAAGAAGGGCGAAGGCCTTCTGCACATGGCGATTCTCTATCGACGCTGCCGCCGGTGGGATCGCGCTCTCATCCTCATCATCCCTTCGCGTCAGGAGACAGGCCCCGAGGCGCGCCGCGGCGAAGCGGGAGAGCTTCTCATAGAAATCATCCGACACGAGACACACCGCTTCTGCGGGACTATATACCGACAGAAGGTCGAAGAAGGCATCCTGCTCCTTCTTCTTGTCCCAAGTGCCCCACCAGCACTCGCCCGTCGAGACATCGGCGAGCACAGCGGCGATCTCCTTGTCCGCCTCTAAGAGGTAAATGAGATAATTGTTCGACTTATCTGCGATGGAATTTTCAAAAAGGATCGTCCCCGGCGTGATGACACGGATGACATCCCGCTTGACCAGCCCCTTCGCCTTCTTCGGGTCTTCCAGCTGCTCGCAGATCGCCACCTTGTACCCCTTCTGGATCAGCCGATAAATATAGAGCTCTGCCGCATGGAAAGGCACCCCGCACATCGGTACGCGGCCATCCTGTCCTGCCGACTTCCCCGTCAGCGTCAGCTCCAGCTCATGCGACGCCGTCAGTGCATCGTCATAGAAAAGCTCATAGAAATCGCCCAGACGGTAAAAAAGCAGACAGTCCCGGTATTTCTCTTTGACTTCTTTATACTGTGCCATCAAGGGCGTTTTGGCCATGGTCTTGTTCCTTCTTTCTGGTCATTCTAATTTAGGCAAAAGGCATATATCTCCAAGTTAGGAGTGAGGAGTGAGAAGTGAAGGTGCGGCGCAAAACAATAATAAAGCGCCGCCAAGTTTTATACTACGCAACGCGCACAATAATAAAAAAGGGGGATTGGGGCGCTATATGAACTGTGCGCCCCTTCCGCCACTCCTCACTTCTCACTCCTAACTCCTCACTATGTAGATAGGCGTTCAAAGAAAACTCGAAACTACACCAATTTCCCTTTTAGCACCCACGTCTGGCCGACCTCGACTTTTGCTTCCAGCGTATCGCCGACCTTGACGCCTTCCTGATACGGGAAAAGGATCATCTTATTGCCCGATGTACGTCCATACCAGACATTCTCCTGCTTCGACGGGCCTTCGACGATGATGGGATAGGTCTTGCCCTCCATCGCCTGATTCAGAGAAAGGCTCACCTCATTCTCCACATCCATCAGCTCCTGCAGGCGGCGGTGCTTCGTCTCCTCATCGATCTGATCCGTCATGCGCGCTGCCGGCGTGCCATTTCTCGGCGAATAAATGAATGTATATGCCGAATCGAAACGCACCTCTTTCAAAAGCGCGAGCGTCTCCTGATGCATCTCTTCCGTTTCTCCTGGGAACCCGGTGATGAGATCGGTCGTCAGCACGATATCCGGCATCTTTTCACGGACGTAGGAAACAAGCTCCTTGAAATGCTCGATCGTATATCCGCGATTCATCTTCTTCAGCATTTCATTCGAGCCATGCTGCACAGGCAGATGCATATGACGCGCCACCTTCGGCGAATCCGCCATCGCATCCACCATATCGAATGTCATATCTCTCGGATGCGACGTCATATAGCGCACGCGCTCGATGCCATCCACCTTGTCGATCGCGCGGATCAGCGTCCCGAAGTCCGTCCCGTTTCTGAAATCAAGACCATACGAATTCACATTCTGCCCGAGGAGCGTCACCTCCTTATAGCCGTCCTTCGCAAGCCCCTCTATCTCGCGCGAGATATCCTCCACGCTGCGGGACAGCTCACGGCCGCGTACATACGGCACGATGCAGTACGTGCAGAACTTGTTGCACCCCTGCATGATCGGGATCCATGCAAAGACATGAGACTTACGCACCGCACGAAGCTCGCTGTAGTCACTCACACTGTGCGGATTCCTCTCCGTCTTCACCACATGGCCGCCACGCGCATCCTCCTTCGAAACGATCTCCTTCAGGTCATGGATATGGTATGGCCCGATGACGAAATCAATGATCGGCATACGCTCGATGAGCTTGCCCTTATTCTCCTGTGCCATGCAGCCGGCGATCCCCAGAAGCAGATGCGGATTTTTATCCTTCAGCTTCTTGATCTCCCCGATCTTGCCATAGACCTTCTCCTCCGCATTCTGACGGATGCTGCAGGTATTCATGATGATGATATCTGCCTCTTCCATCGTCTCTGCCGGCGCATATCCCAGCTCCTCCAGCTGTCCATTGATGCGCTCCGTGTCCGATTCATTCATTTGGCAGCCATAGGTCAGGGTGAAGTACTTCTTTTCCATAATAATATATATCCTTTATATAACAACTCACACGTATCCAAAATATCACTTTATTATAGCATACGCAGAGTGAAAAATAAAAAATCCCGATGACCGGAAATGGTATACAGTCATCGGGATCAGGTTCGTCCACGGGGCATGCCAAAGAGGTTCAGCAGGTTCTATGGGTTCAAGAGGTTCAAAGGGGTTGGTGCGGCGCATCAAGTCAGAAGCGCCGCGCAGTTTTCTATGGAAACACTGATTAAATCGTTGTCAGATTGAATCAGCATTTCCCTAATATGCGGTATTCACGAAAGATGAGGCGTTTGAAAGCAGGGATGAGGAGGAGAGTGACTTGTGACTAGCGACTCTCTCGTGTCGTCATTTCGAGCGCAAGCGAGAAATCTTTGTCATCCGCGGCCACGCGGTCAATGTTTGGAGATCCGAAGCAGAAAACCTACTATGCAGGAAACCTTCGGGCATCGCCCTATTGATAAGGCGGCAAAGCCGCCGCCTTCATGCCTCTTTTTAAGAAAAGTCCGCACGCAGCATCATGAGGCACCCCAGCTTCCGCCTCTTTACTTCGCCGTCAGGTCTGCCGTCTTCGCACCGATGAGGGAGATCAGATCATCCGGCGAGAGCACCACCTGACGGCCGCGCTGGCCCGCACTGATGCTGATCGCCGCATGGTGATGGCAGCTCTCATCGATGAAGGTCGGGAAGGCCTTCTTCATCCCGATCGGCGAGCAGCCGCCGCGCAAATACCCTGTGAGACCGGGAAGCTCCTTCACATGGACCATCTCTACGCTCTTGTTCCCGCTCACACGCGCCGCCGCTTTGAGATCGATCTCCTTCTCCGAAGGCAGACAGAAGACCACAGGACCTGTCTTGTCGCCATGCGTGACAATGGTCTTGAAGACCATGTCCGGATCATAGCCGAGCTCTGCCGCCGCATGCACGCCTGAGAGATCGTCCTCATCATAGTCATAGGACTTCGTCTCGTAGGAGATCTTCTCTTTATCCAGAATGCGCATGACATTCGTTTTCTTTTCTTTCTTTGCCATAGTTTGCCTCGATTCATTGGGCAGCCCGGGACGCAGCGCCATCAGCTTCCCGATGCCTGACCGCTTCCCAGCACACACCCATTTTTCAAACAACAAAAAGCCGGAGCATCACGCTCCGGCTCATCATTCAAATTGGTGCCGAGGACCGGAATCGAACCGGTACGAATCTCACGATCCGAGGGATTTTAAGTCCCTTGCGTCTGCCAGTTCCGCCACCCCGGCAGGTCTATATGAATGTAATAGATTGTAATATGGAGGCGGCACCCAGAATCGAACTGGGGATAAAGGTTTTGCAGACCTCTGCCTTACCGCTTGGCTATGCCGCCATATGGAGCGGAAAACGGGACTCGAACCCGCGACCCCAACCTTGGCAAGGTTGTGCTCTACCACTGAGCTACTTCCGCGCTGGCGACCCGGATCAGATTTGAACTGACGATCTCCGCCGTGACAGGGCGGCATGTTAGACCACTACACCACCGGGCCGCACGTAAGTTACGCATATTAGTATATCCATCCATGGTACTTTTGTCAAGCACTTTTTGAAAAATGGTTGCCCTTGGGCGATAAGGGTGGCTGGGGACTGCGAACCCTCTCGCACCGTCATTTCGAGCGCAAGCGAGAAATCTTTGTCATTCGCGGTCAAAATGGTCAATGTTTGGAAGCCTCAAACGGGAAACCGGCTCTTCAAGAAACCTTCGGGCATCGCCATGATCGATACTCCGCGGCGCTTCTGATTTTTATGCGCCGCCCGCTGAACCTCTTGAACCGCTGAACCTCGTTCACGCGCAATCAAAGGGCGAAACGCCTTTCCCCTATTTTTCTACAGATGATACAATTCCGGTCTTCTGTCACGAAATACATTGATGCTCTCTCGGATGCCCTGCAGCACATCCGTATCGATCTCCGCCGTGGCCACATGCTCCTTTTCACCCAGATGGAGCAATTCTTCCCCAAGAGGCGAGAGGAGCATCGAGTTTCCGCCGTACTGCGTGCTGCCGGCACGGCCGCATTCATTCACGGCACAGAAAAACATCTGATTCTCGATCGCTCGGGCTTTAGAAAGCGTGATCCAGTGCTCCTTCCTTACGAGCGGCCAGGCGGCAGGAAGGAAAAACAGATCCACTCCCTGCAATGCTTCTGTCCGGATCAGCTCACAAAAGCGTACGTCATAGCAGATCGCCATTGAGCAGGCGATCCCGTCCAGCGTAAAGTGGACAGTGGAAGAGCCGCCGGTATACGACTTCGTTTCTCCCATCGGGCTGAAGCCGTGGATCTTATCATAAGAGGCAACGACCTCGCCCTTGCGATCAAAGATATAGCTTCGATTGAAAACGCATCCGTTTTCCAAAACGCTGACCGAGCCCGCCACGATATTGACGCCATGCTCCTTGGCAAATGCTCCGAATACCTTTTTCGTCTGCACGCCATCTGCATCAGAAGCGGCATAGAGTGCGCTGTCCGGCGACGGAAAGAAGCCGGTGTTTAACGTTTCCGGCAGGACAAGAATATCCGGCTTGTCTTCGAGTGCAAGCTCCATCAGCTGCACGGCCTTTTCATAATTTCTTTCCACCTGTCCCAGCTCTACATCCATTTGAATCAGACTGATTTTTTCCTTCATAAAGCCTCCACCCATCCTGTCACTCAAACGAACCATCGAATTTCATTCAATGTACCGCCTCCGGCTTTTTCTGTCAAGAAAAATAGCTCCCTCTTTCTCCCATCAAAAAGAGCCGGAGGCAAAAGCCCCCGGCTCTTTTCTTATACAGGACAGGTAGAGATTATAGTCCCCATCCCTTATGATCTTCTCAATCAGGCAGATCATTCCGAAGGACACGATGCGCCATGCCCACCGTGACCTCATTGAAATGAAGCACACCCACGCCGACAAAGATCGCAACACAGAGATGCTCATTCCAGCGGGCGATACCGATCTTGCCGCCGACATTCATGCCGATCGCCATCGGCTTCACCTGCTCGATGGCAGACTCCATGGCTCCGACCACAGAGCCATCACCCACATGAGTATCAGAGATGACCTTCTGCCTTTGGGCAGCCACGATGGCCGACTCGAAGATCTTCGGAAGGATATCCAGAAATTTTCCGCCAAAGTTCACAGCGACAGCGCGGATGCCATCCTTCGCCAGCCTTTCCTTCAGTGCATTCTCATCTGCCCGCGTCTCGGTCAAAGACATGCGGAGCGCGGCCCGTGCGATATCAGCACTCTGGTATTCTTTGTAAGCCATCTCAGTTTTCCCGTTCTTTGATCTCGCGGATCAGGTTTGCGACAAACATCGGGAGAGACTGGGACCCCAGGTCGCCATTCTTTCTGCTTCTGACAGAAATGGTGTGACCCTTCATTTCCTGATCGCCCACGATGATCATGTACGGTACCTTCTCCATCTGTGCCTTACGGATCTTGTAGCCCAGTGTTTCATTGGCCTCTTCCACTTCGACACGGATATCAGACTCGGACATAGCCGCTGCGACAGACTTCGCATATTCCAGATTCTTGTCCGTGACAGGGATGATCTTCGCCTGTACCGGAGCGATCCAAGTCGGGAAAGCCCCTGCATAGTGTTCGATCAGGATGCCGATGAAACGTTCCAGAGAGCCGTAGCCTGCGCGGTGCAGCATGACTGCTCTGTGCTTTTCTCCATCTTCACCGATATAGTTCACATCGAAACGTTCCGGCAGCTGCATATCCATCTGGATGGTGCCGCACTGCCAGGTACGTCCCAGAGAGTCCTGTACATGGAAATCGAGCTTCGGTCCATAGAAAGCACCGTCGCCTTCATTGATCTGGTACGGTACACCCGCCGTCTCGATTGCTTCACGGAGCGCATTCGTGGAGATCTCCCACAGCTCATCGCTGCCCATTGAGTTTTCCGGACGGGTAGAGAGTTCGACATGGTATTCCAGACCGAAGACACCATACATCTTCTGGTACATCGCCATACACTTGATGACTTCATCCTTCATCTGTTCCTGCGTCATGAAAATGTGCGCATCATCCTGCGTGAAGCAGCGAACGCGGAAGAGGCCGTGCAGCGCGCCCTTCAGCTCATGACGATGAACGAGGCCGAATTCACCGACACGCATCGGAAGATCTCTGTAAGAACGCTGCTGCGTCTTGAAGAAAAGGATTCCGCCGGGGCAGTTCATCGGTTTGATCGCATAGTCTTCCTCATCGATCTGAGTGAAGTACATATTTTCCTTGTAATGATCCCAGTGACCAGACTGCAGCCACAGCTTCTTCGACAGGATGACCGGCGTCATGATCTCCACATAGCCGAATTCCTTGAAGAGCTCACGTTCATAGTCCATCAGTTTATTTCTGAGGATCATGCCCTTCGGATGGAAGAACGGGAAGCCCGGGCCCTCTTCATGGAAGGAGAAAAGATCGAGCTGCTTGCCGAGCTTTCTGTGATCGCGCTTCTCCGCCTCCGCACGGACGAAGAGATAGTGGTCAAGATCCTCCTTGCTGAAGAATGCCGTCGCATAGATACGCTGCAGCATCTTATTCTTGGAGTCGCCGCGCCAGTAAGCACCAGCGACCGTCATCAGCTTGAACGTCTTCACCTTGCCGGTGGACTTCAGATGCGGGCCCGCGCAGAGATCCGTGAAGTCACCCTGTTCATAGAGAGAGATCGTTTCCTCTTCCGGCAGATCTTCGATCAGCATGACCTTGTAGTCCTGGCCTTTATCCTTGAAATACTGGAGCGCTTCATCGCGCGGCAGCACCTTCTTCACCAGCGGGATATTTTCCTTCGCGATCTTCGACATCTCCTTCTCGATCGCTGCGAAATCCTCCTGGCTGAAAACATGATCAGAGTCCAGATCATAGTAGAAGCCATCATCAATCGCCGGTCCGATAGCAAACTTCACGCCGGGGAACAGGTGCTGGATCGCCTGTGCCATCACATGGGACGCCGTATGACGCAGCGTGAAAAGGCCTTCCGGATCCTCCTTCGTGAAGAATTCCACCTCTGCACCATCCACGATCGGATCGCGCAGATCCGTCAGCTCGCCATTCACCTTCGCCACCAGTGCATTCTTGCCAAGGCTGTTGGAGATCGCCTTCGCTGCATCCGCCAGAGATACCGCGCTCTCGAACTCCTTCTCTTTTCCGTCTTTCAGACGAATCGTAATCATAGTATCTTCCTTTCTAAAAACAGACATTCACTGCTTGGGGACAGTGGCTTCCATTTTTGCTGCTTTCTGCTTGGCTCTGCCATTTCAGCCGCTTCACAGAAAACAACATGAAAGCAATAAAAAAACTTCCGTCCCTAAGGGACGAAAGTTGTATTCCGTGGTTCCACCCAAATCAGAGCTAAAGCTCCACTTGTCGGCCTGGTAACGAGGCCACCCGGGAAGATTTCGATCCTCCTGCTCCAGAGCGGTAATCGATCCCCCCACCATCTGCTCCCACCAGCCGCAGACTCTCTTTGCGTGTACCAAGGATCCATCATGTCTCTATCCTCACATGTATGGTCATACTATAGACTTCTTTTTTGCGTTTGTCAAGGGGAAGGTTGGAGACTATGAGACGGAGAGACATTAGACTTCAAACTTTCCGGCCATCTTAAAGCTTGAGTAAATCATTCTTTGCTTCCCCGCAACATCTTCATATTCAGACGATAATGAAATGGCTTCTCATTTTTATCCACCCAATAATGGGCTTGCGGTATTTTACTCAGCCGGCTTTTGATCGTAACACGAGTCTTATGCGTAGCCTCCATCAGCTGATCCATCGTGATTCCAATACCAGAGAACAAAGAAGCCTGCAGCAGCAGATAATAGATCGTTTTCGTCAACTCATCCTGCCCTGCCACCTTTTCATTCAGCTGCGCAGCAAAGCGTTTTAACTGCTCCTTTTTTCGCGAAAGTAAGGAAATCGTATCATCAAACGCCAGCGATATGAACTCCATAAATTGCAGGATAAATGGCGTCAAATCGCCTCGATTCCACTGACTGCTCGTCTCCTCAAACATTTTGTAATATGCATTTTTCCGTTTATTGATCTCCACAGATAGCCGCAATGCAATATACGGACTAAATTCCCGTGACAGATAATACGACACAATAAATCGTCCCGTGCGGCCATTTCCATCATAAAACGGATGTATGTATTCAAAGAAATAGTGAAAAGCCGCCAGCCTGACCAAAAGCGGAATTTCTGCCGCCTGAAGAATAGACAACGCCTGATCCATCGCCTCTATGATCGCCTGCTCCGGCATAAGTCCCTCATGCTTTACCCGATTTGTCTGACTGGTAATTTCCACAGGAGCTTTTCTGAAAATAATCCCATCCGGTGCATGCGCTGGATTCTCCTGTACCACCTCTGCCAAAGCAAATGAATCATAGAAATCGCGAACATCACGACAAGTAGAGAAAGAAGCCCCCTCATGATTCAAAATCCGAAGATACTGATCTACCAAGCTTGCCAAATGCCGATATGCAGCAGAGACCGGAATATTTTGGAGGATATCTTTGATCTGTTTGCGGGTACTTCTGACACCCTCGATCTCATTGGTGGCCTGTACCTCTTCGATTAGGCAAGAAACAGCATACTGTCGAAGCATCACAGGAGGACATTCCGCAAGTAACTTCGTAAACTGAATATACTTCTGGTACATAGTCTGTATAAGCAGTGAGATCTCCTCATTATAGCAAAGGAAAGAAGGATACGCTTGTTTTCGATTGACCTCTTTGACGGATATCGGAAAATGCTTTGTCGTGCAGGCATAAAAGCGCTCTGCATAGACTTGCTCATACGTATCCGGCGACACATAGTAAATTTTCCATAACGGCATATATTCCATAGCGATAGCGCACCTCCTATCCCAGTGATAAAACTCCTGCTTTTTATCATATCACATTTCCCATGTGATAAAAAACGGTCATTTTATCACATACCTTGCTCTCTTTTGATAAAATACCCGTTTTTTATCACAACCATACAAAAGGCCGAACTGAAGACATGGAAACTTCAGATGTCAGACCGCAGATTTCAGACTCCTGCCCTCTGACGCCTGACGTCTCTGCCTCTCACCGGAATATCTTGGAAAGCTCATCATCCGTCATATTTCCTATCCAGCTTTCGCCGACGGAGACGGTCATGTCGGCGAGGGATCTTTTCTTTTGGATGATCTCATTGATCTTTTCTTCGAAGGTATTCTTGGTGATGAAGCGGTGGACGAGGACGTTGTTCTTCTGGCCGATGCGGTAGGCGCGGTCTGTCGCCTGAGACTCTACGGCGGGATTCCACCAAAGGTCGTAGTGGATGACATGGGAGGCGGCGGTGAGGTTGAGGCCGGTGCCGGCGGCTTTCAGGGAGAGGATGAAGAATCTCGCCTTCGGGTCTGTCTGGAAGCGGTCCACCATATCTTTTCTCTCCCGGAGGGAGCAGCCGCCGTGGAGGAACATCGGACGTTCTCCCAGCCTGCTCTCGAGGAGATCTGCCAGCTTGTCACCCATGCTCTTGAACTGGGTGAAGATCAGGGCCTTTTCACGGCTGGCCTGGATGCTTTCTGCGAGGTCGAGGAGTCGATCGGCTTTACCGGAGAGGGCGGGGTCCCAGTTGTCCTCTTTGGTGAAGAGGGCGGGATGGTTGCAGATCTCCTTCAGGGCGAGGATCATCTGCAGGACGAGGCCCTGGCGCTTGAAGAGGGAGGCTTTGTCTCCGTCTTTCTGCTCGCTGATGACGCGGAGGCTCTCTTCTACGGTCTGGTGATACAGAGCGGCCTGCGCAGGGGTGAGGAGGGTGTACTCGTCCTGCTCGAGCTTATCCGGAAGGTCGCTGATGATGGTCTTGTCTGTCTTGAGGCGGCGCAGGAGCATGGGCGCGGTGATGCTTTTGAAGCGTTCGGCTGCTTTTCTGTCCTGCTCGTACTGGATGGGATTTGCATAGCGTGTCTGGAAGGTCTTCGCACTGCCGAGGTAGCCTTTGTTCGTAAATTCCATGATGGACCAGAATTCTTTGAGGCTGTTCTCGACGGGGGTGCCGGAGATGGCGATGCGGATGGGCGCTTTCATGCTGCGGACGGCCCGGCTCTGGGCGGTGTCGGGGTTCTTGATATTCTGCGCTTCGTCGATGATGAAGACTTCCCATTTCTTCTTTTTGAGAAGCTCCTGGTCGCTTCGAAGGAGTCCATAGGTAGTAAGAAGGATGTCCCCATGGAAATCAGCGAGGTCGCGCTTGGCGCCATAGTAGAGGAAAACGGTGAGGAGAGGTGCGAAGCGGGCGATCTCTTCCTGCCAGTTGGAGAGAAGGCTCGTCGGCACGACGATGAGCGCTTTCTTCTTGGCAAGGCGTCCCTCTTCGCGGAGCTTTTCGAGGAAGGTGATGACCTGAAGGGTCTTCCCAAGGCCCATATCATCGGCTAGGATGCTGCCGAAGCCGAGGCGGCTGTTGTTGTAAAGCCACGCATAGCCGCGCTTCTGGTAAGGGCGAAGTGTCGCACATACATTTTCCGGCAGCGCAACGGGCTCGCCCTCTTTCATGGAGGAGAGCAGTCGCTTCACCTCATCCGTCATGGTGATCTTCGCGCCTTCATAGCTGCCTTCGAGAGCGATGCGGAGGAGCTCTTCCCTCTTGAGGGAGAGAGGATGCTGCCACATTTTTTCGAGCTTTTTCAGATCTGCTTCGGTCACGTAGAGGTATTGCCCCTTGAATGCGATGAGGGAGCCTGCTTTGACGGATAGTTTTTCGAAATCTTCCGGGGAGATCCGCTCGTCCCCTAGAGCGATCTGCCAGTCGAAGTCGAGCATGTCTTCCAAAGAGAGGAGAGACGGTGCATGCGCCGCTCCCTCTTCTTTCTTTTTGAGGCGGAGTGTCTTCTTCGGCCGGATGAGGTGCTGCAAGGACTTCGGCAGGATGACGCGCGCGCCCAAAAGACGCATGGCAGGGATGGCTTCCAAAAGGAAGGGGGCAAAGGTTTCCGCCGTGAAGGAGATCGGTGTCCTTCCTTCGCTGTCCATGTAGTCTTCCATGCCGGTCACGAGGGAAGAAAGCAGGTCCATATCCTTTAAGATCTGGTAGCGGCAGGCATCATAGTCATCCTTCGTGAAGACATCTGCGAGCGGCACTGCGTCCCCTTCACTGTCCTCACTGTCTACGACGGAGAGGTCCAAATGGAAGGCTTTTGTTTTCGGATCATCTGACACGAGAAGCACGGGCTGCCAGCGGGCGGCGCTCAGGTGGAAATAGGACAGCCACGATGCGATGCCGTCAGCCTCGGGGTGCGGCCTTCCTTCTCGCGCCATCAGGGGCTCCCCCATGAAGAAAAGATCATAGATGGGGTCGTCTGCGAAATTTTTCTTCGCCATGTTTTGCATCAAGTGCGTGAGGAAAAGCGACAGTGCCGCCTCGGCAGGCTCTCTGGCAAAGCATCTCTTCTCTCTGTACCGCGCGATCTCTACCATGGAAGGAGTCACCCATTTCGAGAGGATCCCCATGGCTTCCGCCGTGCCTACGTCCTGCTCGGTCGGCATCCAGCGGATGGAGAGTGCATTCTCATCCACACGCACGAGCTCGGGAATGGCATTCCCTGTACGGAGAAGGTGTATAGCGAGCAGCACCACCTCGCGGAAGGCGCGCACGGTATAAGAGCTGTCCGCCGCTTCCTCTTCCGTCATATCGAGAAGTGCAGCGAGAAAACGGCTCATCGGCCACCAGTCGCCGCGATCTGTGTAGAGCTTCCCCTCGGAGAGCCCTTCGATCACGAGATGCACGGAAGAAACGGAGGCAAGCTCCAGGCTGTCTTTCCCTCCGCCCACGACGTAAACGGCTGACGAATCAAAGAGCGCTTTCTCTGCGATCTTTCTGACGCCCGTCATGGTCTTTTCATAGACGCGGCCGAAGCTGCCGCGCCCATAGAAGGCGGGCGAAGCGGGAAGCACACGCATCCATAAGGAAAAGAGGCTTTTGATCTTCGTGAAATCTGGAATTTCCGCCGTTTCCTCTGCCATGGGAAGTGCCATATCCTTGACCAGTTCCCCTTTCACAAGGTCATCCCAGCGCGGGATCTTGGCAGACATCTCATTTGTGATCGTCACATGCCGCTTCTTTAGCTCGCTCACAAGCGACACGCCATGCAGGGAAAAGACTTGGAAGGGATCATTGTCGATAGCACGGCTCACCTCATAGATGACGGCCGCGATGTGCTTGCATAGGTGCGCCCAGTCGGGACAGCTGCAATGCATCTCGATATCATTCATCGAGGAGGGGAATAGAGAAAGACCTGCCTTTTCAGCAAGCTCCATGACAGCAGGTGACAGCTCTCGATGCAGGAGCTTCGTCACGATCGAAGGATGGCGCGATACATCATCCAGAAAGGCCTGGACTTTGTTTTCCGGAAAAGGAGGAAGCGTCAGCGTGACATGGTAGGGCGTGCGCCGCGTCCCCTGCACCTTCGCAGTCAGCGTCTCCCCCTCACGGCGCATGGAAATGACCGCACCGCCTCGGGCATACACCCGCCCGCGCGGCAGACGGTTCGCATGGTCCGCCTCCTCAAGCGCTTTCAGCCACTCGCTTCCCCACCAGGTATTGCCATATTGCAGTTTCATCGTCTTTTCCTCACTTCTGTACGTTTTTCTTTATTATATGAAATCGTTACGGTGCAGGCAATCGGTCGTGACGGAATCCGTGGGGAATGCTTTGTGTCGGAGATAGTGACGCTCTCGTAAACGATGCTCTTGAGACGATCTTCTCGCTCTCTTTCATACCGCTAGTACCCTATCCGCCCCTTCGGGGCACCTTCCCCTTGAGGGGAAGGCTTTGTATCGGGGACAGCGGCACTCTCGCAAATGGCGCACTTGAGACGATCTCCCCACTCTCTTTCATTCCGCTAGTACCCTATCCGCCCCTTCGGGGCACCTTCCCCTCGAGGGGAAGGCTTTGTCCGTCGTTATTCTTTTTTCACATATGCGTGTATTCGCTCTGACAATGCGAGAAAAGCGGCATTCTCGTATCGCAGCCTTCCCCATTGGGGAAAGGGGACCGCGCAGCGGTGGATAGGGTGCTCTCGTATATCGTCGACTTGAGACGATCTTTCCCGCTCTCTTTCATACCGCTAGTACCCTATCCGGCTCGCTCCGCTCGCCACCTTCCCCACG
>ERZ1034701.422-NODE-422-length-17224-cov-30.108684_pt1 | contig 17224 bp, 23 predicted proteins | sample MGYA00520651_ERZ1034701 | MGnify/ENA primary metagenome ERZ1034701 (study PRJEB33766, sample SAMN09781713) | gut metagenome | biome: gut microbiome | host: Homo sapiens | place: Madagascar | study: EMG produced TPA metagenomics assembly of the PRJNA485056 data...
TTTTCTTTTTATTTTAAAAATTTTTATTAACATTTATAAATAAATAACATACAATATATTATAAAGAAAAATAATAATAATAAAAAAGGGGATTTTAACATTATGAACAAAGTATTTATCAATGGGAATTTAACAAAAGACATGGAAGTTAATGCATTGCAAACTGGTACTTATGTTGGTAAGTTTACAGTTGCAAATACTGTAGGATTTGGCGATAAGAAGAAAACTTATTTTGTACCTTGTACATTATTTGGAAAGAGAGTTGAAAGTTTAGAAAAATTATTACTTAAAGGAACTGGAGTATTAATTGAAGGTCAACTTGATATAACAAATAAGCAAGATGAAAATGGTAATTGGAAGAATTATGTTAATGTTGTTGTTACAGAAATAGAAATAACAAAATTTAAAGAAGTTATTAATTATGATGATAAAACAGTTGAAGAGTTAAGACAAATTTGTAAAGATAAAAATATAAAATTCACATATAAAGATACTAAAGAAGTTTTAATAAAGAAAATAAATGCTTAAAGGAGAATGTAAATTATGTTAGAAAAATTAGAAATATTAAAAATTGAAGTTGAGCAAGAAATTGAAAGTGTAAAGGAACAATTAAAAGTTTCAAAAACTGATGTTAAGAAACTTGAAAATGGTAGAAAAGTAGCAGTTGACATAGGTGTTGATGTTAATCAAATTGATGAAAGAATAAGTTCTACAAATCATTTCATTATAAATTTAAATAATAGAGTATCTGTATTAAAGAAAGTTAAATATAGATTAGAAATAGCAGAAAAAATGCTACATGAAATAGAATAATTAGTCATTCCAATCACCTCTTTAAATAAATTTAGAGCAGACAACGTCTGCTCTTTTATTTTACACCTAAGTCTTTTAGCATTTCATACATGGCTATTTTTATTTCTATAGTTTTAAATCTAACTTTACCAAATTGAAAGTATCTTATTAAATTATTAAAACAACTATTCCCAATATACTTGTTATTTAAAAAAGTATTATCGTTATGGTCTGAAGCTAGTACGCTAAAACATTTTGCAGTTTTGGTTGGTTTATCAGTAATATAGAGTATATCTTTTACAACATTTCCCCAAATCATATATTTTTTATTTTTATATTCTACTGAAAAGTATTCATCACAATGCTTTAAACTCATTTGTTCTACAAATGTATTACTATCTCTTAAAGATTTATTTTCAATAGCATAATCACTATATTTTGTATTTCTTATTAGTTTACCAAATTTTGTTTGCTTTTTCATTTCAATAAAAATATCATCTGTATTGTATTCTATTACCATTTCACCATCACGAAGTAATGTAAATCTTTCACCCTCAACTATTTTTGCATTGAAATAAGTAAAGTAAGGATTAACTTTTGTGATATTATTAGCTAAGAAATACATTCTTACATTATTTCTAGTTCTTGCAACAGTCTCATAAAAATCTAAAGCTACATCAACTTCGTTAGGAATATATCTCATACTTACACTTTTATCAACAATAAATTCATCAAACATTATTGTGGTTACATTTGGATAAGCAACGGATTTGTACCTTTGAGAAACACTTAGTGCAACGGGGAAACCACCAATTTTTCCATCTATATAAAATTTTCCCTGCTTATATTCCAATTTGTTGTTTGGAAATTCTTTTCTTATATCATCAAACCATTTATCATTGTCTTTAAGTTCTGTTTTCCATCTTCTTAAATATATGAACTGTTCATCTTTTTTTAAAAAGTTTTTAATACATTTTCTTTTAAGACCATACGATTTACCAAACCCTCTATTTGTCAAAATAAAATTCCAAATTGCATTATAACTACATATTTTATCATAATTGTAATAATTCATATTTTACCTCCTTAGAGCAAAAGCACCTAAAAGGTGCTTGTCTTATTTATTAAATTTATTTTCTAAGTTGTCCATACGCGTAGAAATTTCTTTTAATGTAACATTTAAATTATTTAACGCCTCGGTAAACTTACCATTGTTAATAAACATTACAATACAACAAGCGATTGGAAAACCTACATTAGATACCATTCCTACTATTTCTTCCATATTTTACCCCCTATGAGTTTTACATAATTTAACTTAATGTTAATAAATAGCTTTTAAGCTAATTTCTTTATCAGTTAAAGTTATAGAATTATCAGTTACATTTGTAAATCTAATAGATAATGTATTTTCATTAACTATTCTATAATCATATACTATTCCATTTTCAATAGTTTCACTAAAATATATATTTACTATAGATGTTTGAGGTATATTCTCACTTAGTAATACTGTAAAACTTTTTGATGATTTTGGTTCAATTATTCCATTTTCTTCAATAACAAGTGGTAAATTTGAAAAAGATTTTAAAGAAATGTTCAATTCTGAAATTATTTTATTTTTTAAATCGGTAAGTATATAATTGTTTAATATTTCTTTTAAAGTTCCTTCGTCTTTCCATGTATTAAGTATTTCATTTACATTATCTTTAACCCCTTCGTTTTTTATCCATTCAAGTATTTCTGACGAATTATTACATAAATCAATACATTCTTCTAGTTTTTGAAAGAATTTACATCTTAATTCTTCATTTGTCATATCTGAAAAACCATAAACTTTTTTTAATATATTTTCTGTAATTCCTTCTATCATTTTATTCCTCCTTTTATACAATAAAATGTAAATTATATTTTACACTTTATTGTATGTTATTTAAATTATTGTGTTTATAAATTTATAATTATTATCTAATGTAGGTTAAATATTTATAACATGAGGAACATTTTTATTACTTTTTGCTATATAGTCAGTTACATTTCCACATGATTTGACTCTCCATCTGTTTAAATTTTCACTACTAATTTCACTTTTAACTAAAATATTTTTCAAAATACAATTATTAAATGAGGCTATATTATCTATAGTACCAGTTTCATAAGTTGACAATCTTACACTTTCTGAATATTTTAAGTTTTCGCATTTATTATAAAATTCACAATCGTTGAAATATAAATATGCACCATATTTAAAATTTTTATTGTCATGGCAAGCGAATGGAAAGAAAGCATTACTTTCAAAATAACAATGTTTAAACTTTCTTAAACAACCACTAGACATTCCACTCCCATAACCACAAACGGATAACCATTGACCACTATTATCATTTTTAAAATCATCATTACCGTAGTGTATAAATTTACAATTTTCCCATTCAATAAAATTATTTGGTTCACTTCCACTACTTTCATCATGTACTGCATATCTCATATTTTGTGCAGTTATAATTAAATTTTTAAATTTATTATTGCCTTTTTTAATTTCTAAAGTAGACATGGCTTTTATAGCGTTATAATTACAGTTCCATGTTTTTTCTATTTTACCACTTAATTTTCTTAAACCAACTCCAATCACATTTACATAATCGGGTATATATAAACTTGCTCTATCAGATGTATTAGATAAACTTTCAATGTAGTTTTGTCCACCTAATTCATTTATAATATCATGGTCATCATAAACATATATATTATATTGTTTTTTTATTGAACTATCTGTAATTGAATTTATAGCTTCTACTAAAGATATAAAATCACCACTTCCATTTTTAATTACATGCAAATCAACAATTTGTAAAGGGGCGTCTAATATGTCTTTATATGCAATTAATAATCCCGAAGAAAACTGATAACTTTCCTCTACATACTTATCCCATTTAATTTCTCCATTTGCAAACATAGCACTAATACCAGTTGCACTAATATGAGTAGTGATTAGTATATATCCGTTATCTTCAGCAGTAAATTTTCCACTTATTTTAGTTGATGTAGAATCAGATAAATTAAATTTAGTTCCATTATTGTAAATTACACGACAAAAATAAGCATATAAGTCTATATAATGATAAGTTACACCCTTTTTAATCAAAATCTTATTATATATAGAGGCACTTTCTGAAACGATATAATTATTTTCACCAGTTGCATTTCTATCATAATATCCATTTTGTCTATTTTCTTCTTTTAAATATTGAGTTACTTTATCTGAACAGAAACTTATTTTATCTTCTATGTTATTAATTGATAAAGATAAATCTGTTGATTTTCTATTAAATTCACTTGTTTCGACAAAGCTAGGAACATTATTGATGTCATTATAATCAATTGTCATGTTTTTTGTTAAATAATAACTTTCCTCACTATAATTACCCCAATTAATTTCACCATCTGAAAACATAGCACTAATACCAGTTGCACTATTATGAGTAGTGATTAGTATATATCCGTTATCTTCAGCAGTAAATTTTCCACTAACTTTTGTATTATTTAAATCTGATAAATTGAAATGTGTATTATCTTCATATATTACTGTAGAAAAATAACCCCAAATATCTTTAAAATGATAAGTTACACCCTTTTTAATCAAAATCTTATTATATATAGAGGCACTTTCTGAAACGATATAATTATTTTCAGCAGTTGCATTTCTATCATAATAATAACCATTTTGTCTATTTTCTTCTTTTAAATATTGAGTTACTTCAATTACAAATCCTGTTCTTTTTTTAAACTGTTCACGAATAGCAGTCCCAGCGTTTTTATAAGTTACACCATCTATTCCAATTCGAATATCTATTAATTCAGCGTCTCCAGTAGTACTCCCATCTGCAAGAGATGTAAAATTATCTATTCTAGCTTTTTGAGTTTCTAATTCCATTTGATTCGCTTTTGTATCCAGTTGCGAATTAATTTTTCCAACTTTACTATTTATATCTAAATTAATTTCTTCAACTTTATCTTGAAAAGTTTCAATATTTACTTTTTTATTAATCTCGTTAATAGTTTCTTCAATTTTATTATTACTATCTACAATATCATTTTTATTTTGCTCAATTTTATTATTTAATTGAACTTGTACATTTTCATCAACTATTACTTTTTTCATTTTCTCATAATCATTTTTAATTTTCTTCATTAATATAATTAAGTTTGTATCACTTAATTTAATTTTTTCTGAAAGTTTTTCAATATCTTTCCCTAATTTTTTCCATTGTTGAAAATCAATAGCGTTTTGGTCTTGCAACTCTTTTACATTTTGTTGAATTTTGTTTACATTAATATCACTCATATTTACCCCCTAAAATACAAATAAAAATAAATTTTCAAGTTCTTTAAATATCATCAAATCAATGTTAATTAATACATTTCTCCATTTCTCTAAAAGTTCTGCACTTGATGTAACACCTATATTACCTTGTGATATTAATTCATATTCTTCTACATTATTTGATTTATTTTTTATTGTATTGTTTGCATTAGATGTAGAATTATTTGTTGAATTACTACTACTTTTACTTGCTGATGTCATATACTTGTCGAGGTCGTCAATTTTATTTTGAGGTGTATCATTAGCTATTGATAAATCATTACTGTTAGATGTATTATCGCTAGTAGAAGTAGCTTGACTATTTCCCTCACTTTCTCCATTTAGCTTTCGTACATAACTTTCTTTCAAGTCTTTATTTAGCATAAAATCTATATTTTGACATCTTATTTCTGTTTCATAAAGTTGCTTATACTTTGGGTAGATGTCATTTAGTGTTGAAATTAAATGTTGTTTAAAAATATTAATATTATCAAATCCAATCTCATAAAACAGAAAATGCTGAAAAAATTTTTGTTCAAAGTAAGGTTTTAATTCATTATTATACAAATTATAAGGTTGGTCAAATAAATTGTAACTATCATCTTTATAAATGTAATAAAGTTGTAATGTATATTTACTACTCATTATTTACCTCCTTTTCCTCGTCATCTTGATAATATTTACTAATCATTTCTTTGTTAGGTAACACTTTTACATTTAACCCAAATTTTTTATTAATTTCTTTACACGCTTGTAGTCTATTTTTATACATTAACATTGCATTTGTACTAATAAAGTCATTATTAGAATTGATTTCATCAGTTAATAACCTTTCTTTTTTTTCAAAGTTGTTGTTTAATGATAAAAAAGTTAATATTTCTCTTTCAAGTTCATATTTATATTCGTTTAATTTATCAGCAACATAAGGGGTTGGCATAGTTAACACTTCTAATGCATTATCTCCTAATCCAATTTCCTTGTTAGCTAAAATAAAAGGTTCAAAATTTTCCACTTTATCAAATATTATTTCTAGTGATTTTTTTGTTTTTTCTGTTGCATTAATAAACCAAGGGAATTTTTGTTGATTTATATTTGCTCTTATACACATTTCAACTTCTAACATTCTTTCAGCATAATTAGTAATATAATGTCTTGTTGCTTTTGCCAAATCATTATTTCTAATTAAAACACAATCTTTATTGTTTATATATTTAATAGTTTTTATATAATTATAACCACTTGTTAATACTTCGGTGCTTTCTCCATTAATATTCATATTAGCACCAAAGTTACAAGGAACTGAAATTAAACCTATGTTTTCATCATTATTTACTAAACATAAACCATACTCGTATAGTGCATTTTCAATATAACGTGAGTTCATAGTTTCGGGTAGATTTTCCCATGTAAACATATTTAATGCTAACATTTTATAATAATCATAAATTCTAGTAAAATTTATATTCTTATAAACTTCTAATGCTTGTTTATTTCTATTCACTTTACACCTCCACATTCCCTTTTAATTGACTTACAGAATAATCTCCTATATTTGCTCCATTGTCAACGTGCCATATTGTTACACCCCTATTAAAAATATCTTTAATTTCTTCTAAATATTCATGAGCTATTTCATCACCTACAATGTTACAAGTATTTGTTTTAATAAAGTTAAAATAACGTCTTGAATTTACATTAATTTTTTCCCATTTATTTACCTTATAACCATATTTAACAAAATAATCATAAATTCTATGCTTGTATCTAAAATCTAAACCAAATTCTATTATATCTATCTTTCTATTACTATTTACTAAATTAAATAGAGTGTCGTTACCAGTTGTTTTTATACTATTTGGAGTATTTAATAAGTCTGTTGTTTTAGCATTTGCCATTGATGATACTTCAAAATTTGATAATTTATTTTTTTCTTTTAATTGACTATTATTTAAATTATTTGATAATGTGTTAAAATGTTGGTTTATTCCTGCTTGTGTTACTCCCATTGCTCCGTTCACAACTCCACCAAAATTTAGTGAAAGTAAACTTGCAATTGCACCTAATCCACTACTTATACCTTGCATATAATTATTAGTTGTATTTTGTCTATAATTTAAACTATTAGTTGCTAACCCTTGCTTTAATGACAAATCATTTTCTAACATTGCATTAATATTTCCTTGGTTAAAACTTGCTGAACTTGTTGCTAAAAATTGAGAATATGCACTAGATAAAACTGGTAACATTAAAGGACTATTATTAACAATACCATTTAGGTTTCCGTTGTAATCTCCCTTGTAACCATTCACGTATAAATTATACTTACTTTCTGTTGCAATATTTGTTGCTTTTACCCTTAATTTTAATGTTTTATTTTCACATAGTTCGGGTTTTACTACTAAAGGAGTATTCATATAGTCAGTTATCATAAAATATCTAAAAGGAAATGTATATAATTTGGGTTCAAAAGTAGGTAATCCATTATCATTATCGGGGAATGTATTTAATTCATATAATTGCTTATCAATTGTATCAAATCCCGACATTCTATAACATTTTGGTATACCACCTTTTGGCGAACCGTACCTATCACTATCAAATGAACACTCAACTATTGTACTCATGTCGTCAACTTCAATAAAAGGATTAAATGTTAGGCTTTGTATTGTATCAACAAATCCTAAGTAAGTTGCACTATTAATTTTTTCTCTCGGTATACAATAATAATAAAGTCCTACGGGAATATTTCCCATTATACTACTTTCAATATCATTTCCAGCTACAATACTCATTTATTTACACCTCCTAGTCATTTATTATACTTCTATATCTATAGTTATCGTTTGGTGTTCTATCATTTTCCATTATATCTGTACCAGTTTGTTTTGCTTCTATTACATGAATTGAACCATCACTATTTTTAGAAATAAACATAACTACATGACCATTGTCTGTTTTACCCCTTGTGAATACCAAATCACCCATTTTTAAATTGTCATATGTTGTTTCTTTACCATCTTGTATTTGTGTATATGTTGTTCTTGAAATTTTAATCCCATTGTCATTATATGCCCATTGACATAAACCCGAGCAATCCGTTCCTTTATCGTTGCCTAAAGGGGGATAATTTCCACCCCAAACATAAGGTTTACCTAGCAATTTTCTTGCACTCGCAACAACATTTTCTCTTATTGTTGACGGTGCTTGTTCTTGCCTATCGTATGGAGGTGGTATATAACCCATACCGTTATTATCTGTTATATAACCACTACCGTCTAATATTTCAATTTTTTTGTAATTATAGTCTGCATTTAAAAATACATTAACCTCTGCTTTCCTTCTATTTCTTAATCCTTGCTCAAATTGTGTGCCACTCATTATAACAGTTGTTTTCCAAACTTCGGCAATACTTTCCTTACTATCACCATTGATATACTTTGTAAAAATTGAACGGCTTGTTAAACTTCCAGTGTTATAATAAAAATCTACAAAAGCGTCAAACTCATTTTGTTTCATTTTATTCATGTCGAAACCATATGAAACAAAAGTATCATGTACATATTTTGAATAACTTTTATACAAACTATCACCCAAAACTTCGGACGCTTGTTGTTCTGTACATTTAGGAGCAAGTTGATTATAATGTGCACTATCATATTCACTTGTTGTACCATACCCAATAGTGTAAGTTCCATCACCTAGATTATAAGGAGTTGGTGAAAATCCTTCAGCTTGTTTTAAGAAGTAAAGACCTAACATAGACATATATCCATCTTTATATAATGTAGTCTGATTACCAGTTGACCCACCAGTTGAGCCACCACTAGAACCACCATTTATCATTCCAAGTCGTGTGGAACTTGTCAAAAAATAACACCCTTTATCGCTATAGTCATAAGCATTATAAATTTCTTGTACTTTTAACTCACCAACTTCTAAATCTTCGGGTTCTAGCAAATTATCTAAATCTATATTACCATTCGTGTCAAATCTATTACAATGTTGTCTTTCTATATAACTTTCGATTTTATCAAATTTAATGTTAAAATAATAAGTTTGAAATACATCTAACTTTAATGTAAATTTTGTACTGTGTTCTGTTACATACTCTTTATTTATAATGAAAAAATATTCCCATCTTGTTCCATTATTCCATAGACAATAATTATAAGTCATACAATCATCAATATATTTATCAATTGTTAAACTTCTTTCTTTCCTTAAATAAGTACATTCTGTCATTACATATTTTGCTTTATTTAAAAACCAATTTATTTGATTATTGATATTTGTAAAATTTACAGTATGATTATAATTAATATCAAGTTCGGGAATACTACAAAAGAATACTTTGCTTAATCGTGGCATTTTATACCTCCTAATATTAGAAAAGGGGAAAAATCCCCCTTTATATTATGCTTTTACTACAAATTTTACACAATTTACAAAGTTACAACTTGCAACAATTCCCCATCTATTGAACCAAATATTTGTATATAAAGCTTGAGGGTTTCTAAAAGTTTCTGAACTATTTAAAGTTTCCCAAATTTGTATTGCTTCTTTATCACAAATTATACATTGAGTTTCTGTATCCTCTGCATATGTGTAAGTTTCACCACTACTTGCTTTTGTACACTTTTCAAAATAATCGATTGGTAACACATGAAGATTTATTTGATCATAACTTACATTAAATGCTTGTGCTAATAATTGAACGTCCATAACTGCAAGAAGGTCAGTTGGAACAAAGCAAACTAACTCATTAGGTTTACTGTATGTCATTACACCTTGACCATTATAATTATTAGATAAAAATTTCATCTTTAATATATAAGATTTTATTGCAGTAACTAAGCTTTCAGCCTTAGCTTTTAATGTTAATTTATCATATTCAGTTTTTCCAAGTTTGACTTCAGCACCTTTTATGTGTGCAAGGGCATGTTTTACTAATAAAAAATCATCATATTCAGCAGAGTTTAAAGGTGATTGTAAAATTCTACTTGTTAATTCACTTAATCCGTTTTCATTTCTAAACGCTCCCTTTAATTCCTCGTCAGAAATAGTTGCTTGATATTGCATTTGTTTATTTTCACTATAATATTCAACCTTTACATTTGGTGCTTGTCTGCTTAATAAATCACTTGCTAAATTTGTTGTATCTGTTTGTCTTGTCCTATCTTTACCTTTCACAATATCAACAAAAATACTTTCAATTGATTTTCCGTAAGGTAGTATCCCTTTTTTGAATAGCTTGTACGGATTTTCATAAGATTTATTAAAAAATCTTTGCTTAGCAACTTGGTTTGTAAGAACTGTTACAAATTCGTTTTTTACAGTTGGATAAGATGAAATAATATCACCAATTTTGTGCATATTTTCCTTTGTAACATCACCTATTCTGTCTTTAAATTCTTGACTTGTAGCTGATGTAAGTGCCTTTGTAAAAGTAACATTATCTAATGCCATTATTTTGTTCCCCCTTAATTATCAAAATTCTTTAATAAATAATCTATGTCAATTTCATTATCAACATCTTTTTTAGAAGTTGTATTATTATTTGAATTATTTGAAACTGGTATTTGCTCAAACAATTCATAATTTTTTATTTTTAATCTGTTTATTTCTTCATTGAGTGAAGCTATATTGTTTTCTTTTTCACTCATTGCTACTTTTTGATTTTCTAATAAATCATTTAAATTTTTCTTTTCATCTTCAATTTTCTTTATATATTCTTGAGCGTCTTCAATTGTTTTAAATTCCATAATTTAACCCCCTTATTCACTATACTCTTATATTCTTATTAAAACCCTCATTTAAGAGGATTTTATAAAAATACAAAACTGCAATTATTTAAATGTATATAATAGTGTTGCAAATCACAATATTACAGTTAAAGGCTCTTCACCTTTGCACTTAACTATAAGTATTATATTTAAACTTTTAAATAACTACACTTTATTGTATGCAAAAAATAAAAAAAGGTTAACAAAAGTTAACCCTTTTACTATTAATTGTATAATAATTCTTTTATTTCATCTTCTTTATTATTTTTACTTATTTGTTTTCTTAAACATTCTACCCTTAAATAAACTGTATGTCTTGTAAATTCTTTCCCTTGTTTTGTTTTATAACCATGTTTAGTTAAATAGTTGGCTATTTGACTAAAACTAAACCCATCTGATAACATATATAAAATTATTTTATTAATTTCATAATAATAAGAATTTCCACAATCTAAGATTTCATTTATTGCAGTTTCTAAAGTTTCAAAATGGTATTCATCTTCTTTCCCAGTATACCTATCAAGTAAATTTTCTCTTTCACTATCACCATTATTTTCTAAAATGTAATCTGTAGAATAATCAGCTCCAAATTCATTAAATTTTGATTTTCTATCATTATCCCTTAACTTACTACCTAACTCTCTAAAAATTACTGTTGCTACAAAAGTGTTAGCGCTTGATATTTCATAATTTAATTGACACCAAACCTTACTTAATTTTACACAAACAATAGATACACAATCTTCATAGTCTAACCTTAATCTATTGAAACCACTTTTATATTTATCATATACCACTTTTACCCTTGCATAAATATATTTCATATTTTCCTCGCAAAACTCGTTAAAGTCTTTATATATTTTTCTTTCCTTTAATTCTCCAAACTTATTTTTTCTTAGTATTACTTTACTCATTTTCACCAATCCCCTTTTATTTATTATCTTTCAAAATAATTATTTAAACTTATCATATAAGGTTGTTCTTGTATTATTGTACCACCTTTTATAATTTTTGACTTTTTAGATTTTATTAACCCTTTAATCTTTTGTGTACATGCTTTATCTTTATAATAATATATACTATCTTCTTTTGTAAAGTATTCCATTTTTGCTAATTCTTTTGCAGAATATTCGCAAACATCAAACACATTTATATCATCTAACTTTTTCATTATTTCATCAGTTAATCCACAACATTTAATTTCCCATTCATGAGTTTTAATATTTTTTTCTGCATACCTTTTAGAACCAATGTATTTAAAATCTTCAAAACACATTTCATTATCCCATAAACCATATATTTTCTTTCCAATTTCAACACCTTTTACTTGTTCAATTGTTCCATATAAATGTAAACTATCAGTATCACAATACATAAATCTTTCATAGTTATTATTAATTGCTTTAACTAAATAATCTTTTGCCCAACTTGTTATAAAAGTTGCCATTGGCAAATAAATTGTATCACTTACAACATTTTCATGTGTGTGTTCAATTGTAAATACATCATCTATATTTTGAAAGTTTGTTATTTCTGTAACTCCTGCCATACCAAACTTACCATACAATCCATTTTGCATTAGCTTTGCAAATGCCCTTAACGCACCCTCGTTTTCTTGTTTTATTTTGCTCCAAAAATCTATATAATTTTTAAATAAATTATAACTCCCTCTAAAAGCCATATGACCACCAAGTTTATAAGCTTTTACATCATAACATTCAAAAAGCAAATCTAATAAAACATTTGTTAATCTTAAATGTAGTGTTACTTTTTCCCCATCTTTAATATTATTTTTTAAGCACTCCCTTCCACTAAAATGTTTGTTGTCTTTTACTTGTAAAAACCCCATCTTATTCTTTTTAACTTTCAAGTCATAGATTGTTATATCTTGAATGTATAATGGATAAAGTTCTTTATATTTTTCATTCATATTTTTATAAGCAGTATCACGATATTGTGCCTCACCATAAGGTAATAATCTTGAACTCATTATAAAAGGATATAATGAATTAACATCTAAAACAATACCATGTTTATTTTTTCTTTTACTAAACTTTCTCACATTATCATATTCAACAGTAGAAAGACCACCATAGTAACTATGTCTTTGCCATGCGTCTTGGAAGTATGATTGCTTTGGAAATAATGCTTCAAAAACTATATTGCTTTTTATTTCTGTTACATTACCTTTATTTTTTAGTTTGTGAAAATTTGTTTTCATTAGTTTAGTATCAACCATATCATATAAATTTTCATTTTCAAAAGCATTTTGTTTGTTAAGATAATCTTCTAAAAGTGTTAATTTATAGTTTGCTAATGCTTGACCCGAATTTGTAAGTTTATCATATTTAATCTTTTGACCGTTTAAATCAATACCATTTATTTTTAGAAGTTTTACTAAATAACTTAATCCATAAACGTCCTCATAAATATACGTCATTTCTTGCTCTGTTAAATCTTCATCAAGAGTCCTTTCCTTATCATAGTCTAAACCATCTTTACCCAAATTCAACCCTAGAAAATCAGAACAACATTTTTTTAATGAAAACGGAGCAAGTTTAAAGGTATCATAAAAATTTATTAATCCAAATTCTGTTGCTATTGTTAATTTATAAAACACACCATTTTTCATAAGTAATCGATATTCAAAAGGTTTTAATTCTTTATTTTCTTTATCAGAACTTTGAAAGTTTAAAACCTCATAAATTTTTTCAAATTCATTCCATTGTTTTTTCAAAAAATAATCCTCTTGTCTTTGTTTATTTCCATATCTCTTTACAAAGTCTAGTAAAAAAGGTTTTACGTCATATAAGCAGTTATGAGCAAATAAATTAATTTGTTTACAATTTAGATTTATTAACATATCATTAAATTTAGTAACATTATTGTACCAATAACATATATCGCTATCATTATTACAACTCATAAGAGCAATTGAATAAGTTAACATCTCACTTTTATTATTTATTGCACACGCTTCTATATCAAATGCAAAATTCAAAACGTCTCTTTCACTTGTTGCTTTTATTTTATCTTTAGAAATATAATTCATAATCCCATTATTCTTTATATTTTTTAACCTTTCATTCAAATCCATTAATCATACACTCCTTTTAATTCTTTAAGTGTTTTGTATTTTTCTATTGATTTTGTAACAGTATTAAAAATATTTTCTTCAATTCTTTCTTCATTTCCAATTACAGAGTCTTCGGGGTATCTATCTCTTAAATCTCTTAAAACTTCTTTAATCCACATATCTTTTTGCAACGGTGATAATCTATTATATTCTTTTCTTATCATTTCTTGTACGTAAGGCTTACACCCTAACTGTATACTAGGTGATGTCATAAATTCATTATTAAACCAGTTGTCATTTTCTGTACTGTCTGTTAATTTTTTATAGACATTGATAAAATTTATTTCTTTCATATCTTGTTTGAACTTCTTTATCATTTCCTTTTTAGTTTTACTGTCTGCAATGTAAATATCATCTAAATGTTGTAATGGAATACCATCATATATAAAACTCTTTTTATCATAATAAGTTAAAAATAAATCTTTACCTTTAAGATAGTTTATTTGCAATTTTGGTAGTCCCATTGTTTCAAGTGCTTGAATTGTTTTATCAACTTCTTTATTATACTTTTTAATAGTTTGATTATATTGATAATTAATTGATTTTTTATAAGATTTTTTTATTGCAGTTTCTTTTTTAATAACAGAATTTAAACCAGTAGTAATCTTATTAACTGCTTGCGTTAATTGTCTTTGTGAAAGTGATTTTCCTTGTAAGTAACTTGGAATTGAATAACCCAATAATTCATATTTTTTAACTAAATATTTAATTTTTTGTCTATCTGTTTTATTTGAAAAGTCTACCCTTTTAAGACCACTTAATTGACGTTTAGCGTTCATAATATATCCCCCTCCGAACCACTAAAATCTTTAACCCTTTCCTTAATTATATTTTACCAAATATTTCACACAATTTCAATAGAAAATGCGAAAAATAGAGGATAATTTTTACCCTCTATTTATTATATAATTTTTCAAATCTTTCTTGTTTAAAATGTTTTATATAATTTAATTGTTTTTCTTCTATATTCATTATGTTTTTTAACTTTGATAAACATAATTCCACGTCTGCAATCTCTTCTAAAATCATATACTCTATTTCATATTTACTATTTCTTAAAGTTTCGTCAGAACTTATATAGCGTACATATTTAGATAATGCTTGTGTCAATTCTCCTAATTCTTCTATTGTAATTATTACTCTATCTAAACAACTTTCATTCATAATAATAATTCATTCCTTATATCTTTATTATCTATTAAAAAATTAACCATATATTCATAATCATTTCTGCTCTTACACCCTCTATTAATGTAGTCATAACAAATTGATACAATATCGGGAGGATATAAATTATTGTAAGCTAATACTTGTCCCACTTTTCTTGATAAAATAACAAACATTACAAATCTTTCATCAGACATTATATTAACACCTCCTTATTTTCTTTATCAATAAATATTTCACTTTTAATTATTTCACAACATTCATAATGTGTATAATAAACATCACTTAATATTTTATAATCACCGTTACCATCTTCAATTAAGCATTCTAATATTTCTTTTAATTCTTTTACTGTCATTTTAATACACTCCATTTATTACCATATTTTCAATATCGCCCTCACTCATATAGCGATAAGGGAAACAATCTTTCCTTGTATTACCCCATGCGTCTAAATATCTAATTATTAATATACCATCTTCTATTTTACTGCAAATAAATCTACAATGTAACCTTTCTAAAATATCCTTTATTAATCTTTCAGCTTTAAATTTACACATATTCCCAAACCCCTTTTAATTTAATTAAATATTTCTTTTACAATATTCACATAAATGACCATTACAATAATATTCATAACTACTTATTTCTCTATAACAATTTTCACAATGATACATAATTATTTTCCCTCCTTATATAATTTACCATATTTCCATGGTTCGTATGGATTATAACCATTCGTAAAACTTGTAGCACCATTTCTAAAAGTATAAATTGTGTCATTTTCAAACATTGCATAATGTGCTTTATACCATTTTATATAATCATTGCTAACTAGAATTTTTGTATCAACTTCAACGTTGCTCCAATCTATATCATAAAATTTTCTAAAATCTAATACCATTATTTGTTTTAAAGTGTAAAAATTATTTAAATTATTTAAATTACCAAAATAGTTTTTTGTTAACTCTTCTTTATCAACTTTCCATTTTTTATTAAAATTATCTATTACATAATCACCATCATTACATTTTTCAAACACTTCTTTAATATTCATTTTATACCTCCGTAATGCAACTTTCTTTATATATTGAAATTAAATCCTCGTGTAATAACAATAAACTATAATCACTTAATTCTTGTAAATTTTCTACCATTATTATAATATCATCATCAGTTAATGTAGTTACATCAAAACCAGTTAATACAGACATATATGATATTATATCATAACATAGAACCTTTCTATTTTCTTTCATCTATTATACCTCCTATAAATCAGCTATTATGTATGACCAAAATAATATAATAAATGAAAATACTAAAAATATTGGTAATATCATTTTAACACCTCCTTATATTATATTGTATAATTGTTGAATTAATAATCTTTTACCCCACATTCCTTACAACCATCCCAAAGCAAACTATCTTGTGTCCAATCTACATATTTCATATACTCACATTTATAAACTAAATGAATACATGAATTACTTGGCTTACTCCAACATTCCTCACTACATGTATTTGCATATTCACAGTTAACCTTATTTATTTTTATAGTTGTTATATACTTTCTCCACTTACAATTAGGATATTTCTTAGTTCCATTTCCATGACAATATATTCCTCTAGGTATCCATTTTTTCATTGCCCTTTTTTCATATTATCTAACTCCTTTATTTATTAATTATATTCATCATACTATATTGTACGATTAATTTTTAATTTTAGTAATAAATATTTAAAAGAAATTTATAAAAACTTTCGACAAATATTATGATAAGAAATGGAGCAATAATGTTATGATTATGTATAGGATTATTATACGGTATTTGATACTATATTTTATATATGGAACTGTGTGAATATATGGTAATGTATACTTTATATGGTATGCGAACAGATGTTTTACCTATATGGTATTTGATACTACTTAATGGGGGTATTCTTCCCCCCATTAAGTAGTATCAAATACCATAT
>ERZ1034701.429-NODE-429-length-17036-cov-3.406749_pt1 | contig 17036 bp, 10 predicted proteins | sample MGYA00520651_ERZ1034701 | MGnify/ENA primary metagenome ERZ1034701 (study PRJEB33766, sample SAMN09781713) | gut metagenome | biome: gut microbiome | host: Homo sapiens | place: Madagascar | study: EMG produced TPA metagenomics assembly of the PRJNA485056 data set...
ATCTTCCTCTTTGCCGTAACGCTTTGGACAACTGCAGACTTAAGGTTCGGATATCCGCACCCTCCGGCAGCGTAGTAATATTAAATATCGGCTGTTCTTTCGGTAGTCTCCGAATCTCGGTATACGGAACTCCCACGATTTTTTCAAACACTTCCCTGCATTCGGGCCGGATACGGATACAGCGAAGATCCAGCGCTTCCGCATCCTGGGACAGCTCCGCGCGGTGCAGATATCCGCCGAATCCCTTCGGCAGTCCTTCATAAAATACGGTTCCGTCTGCCGTCATTCTGCCGCCGATGATCTTGCCATTCTTCCCGGACAATACTCTGCCGCCTACAGCTGCCACATCCGACCTGGTTTCCCATACTTCTTTATATTTTAACCGATAAAATCCCACATGTCTGGTCTCTGTCGCGGTGGCCGGGATATGACGGCGGTCCGCATGATCCTGCAATGCTCTCATCCCCGCATCATACGCATATTTTTTGCTGTTTGGATTGGCTGCTGTGGATGCCTCATGACATCTCCAGTGATACAGCACCTTCGGAATATGGAGTATTCTCTTCTCCGCAGTCTGCCCTCCCTCTGTCAGCACTTCCGCTACACAGCGCAGTACCAGATCATAGTCCTGAGCACCGTCAAATTCCGGACGGAATTGCAGGCTTTTCAGCAATTTACTCTCCATTACCAGAAAATGACAGATATAGTTATTGCTAAGAATTAAATCGTAATTAAATTCTTCTTTATAATTGGGCTCATAGTATCTGGTCTCTTCTCCATCGCACTTATCCTCATCCGAATAAGCGAAGGCGACTTTGACACCTCTGTCATATGCTTTGATGATCGCATCAGCCATTTCGTACAACGCATCCGGTGTCAATACATCATCATGATCCAGCAGACCGATATACTCTCCCTTCGCATAGGGAAGCGCCTGATTGGTATTAGCAGCGATTCCCGCATTTTCTTTCAGATGCACATAGTGGAGCCTGGGATCTGCTGCGACAGGTTCTGTCTCGCCATCCGTCGGCTGCTCCTTCAGGAATCCCTGCTGCTTCAGTACCTCCTCCACACTGTGATCCTCCGTAGCATCTGCAAGGATCAGTTCCCAATGGGGATAGCTTTGTTGCATAACGCTTGTTATCATTCTGTTCAGATATGCTTCCGGCGTTCGATATAAGGGTACCACAATACTGAACGTAATCGGCTTCTCCCATTTTCTATCACTCTGCCTTACCAGCTCTGCTTCCGAACAGGGCACAAAAAAATAGCGGTCTGTCTCTGTCAGGCGCTCCCTCACAGAGATCCAGGTTTCCCTCAGGCCGTTACGTTGCAGATAATATAGAGTTTTCTTAAGGTTTGCCTTGTTTAGCTTTGCCACAGATACCTCCAGCTTTTCATAAAAGAGCAAACCGCCCTGCTCGGGCGATTCGCTCTTTTGAAAACTAATATGATTTATGGAGCACTGCCTTACAGTACTGCCTTTACATCCTCGGTCAGCTTCTCTACCTTAGCCTGTGCATCCTCTAAGCTGGTTCCCTTGACACCCATGTAGAACTTGATCTTGGGCTCGGTTCCGGAAGGACGAGCGCAGCACCATGCGTTGTCAGGAAGCTCGAAGTACAGAACGTTGGACTTCGGAAGTCCGGTCGTGGTCTTCTCACCGGTCTCCATGTCGATGATCACATCGTTCTGGTAATCACGGAACTTCTCTACCTTCAGATCTCCGAATGCCTTAGGAGGATTCTTACGAAGCTTCTCCATGATCTCGGCGATCTGTCTTGCGCCGTCGATACCCTTCATGGTGATGGTATACTGGGTCTCCTTGAAGTAACCGTACTTCTCATACATGGATACCATCATATCCCACAGAGTCATGCCCAGCTTCTTGCAGTAAGCTGCTACTTCGCACAGACACATCACTGCTACGATCGCATCCTTATCTCTTGCGTGGGTACCTGCCAGACAGCCGTAGCTCTCTTCCAGGCCAAATACGTAGTTGTTGCTTCCGGTCTGCTCAAAGAGCTTGATCTGCTCACCAATGAACTTGAAGCCGGTCAGTACCTCGATCAGCTTTACACCATAAGCCTGCGTAATCGGCTTGGTCATGTTGGTGGTAACGATGGTAGTTACCAGTGCGGGATTCTCGGGCATGGTACCGGTCGCAGTTTTCTCTCTTAAGATATATTCTGCGATCAGCATGCCGGACATATTACCGGTAAATGCCACATACTCGCCGGTCTTGGTATCTTTTGCATACACACCCAGACGGTCTGCATCGGGATCGGTTGCCAGAACGATATCCGCATCCTTCTCCTTCGCCAGACGTAAAGCATAGGTAAATGCCTTGGGATCCTCGGGGTTCGGATAATCCAGCGTTGTGAAATTCGGATCCGGATTCTCCTGTTCGGGAACTACATAGACATGCTTGAATCCCAGCTCAGACAGGATACGTCTTACCGGCTTGTTACCGGTACCGCATAACGGAGTATATACGATCTTGATGTCATCTGCCATTTCCCTGATCACATCAGGATGAATGATCTGCTTCTTCAGCTCTGCCATGTACTTGTCATCGATCTCTTTGCCGATCACTTCATAGAGTCCTGCTGCCACAGCATCCTCTCTGCTCATGGTCTTCACGGTGTGATAATCCTTGATGGACTGTACTTCGGTAATGATGTCCTTATCGATAGGAGCGGTTACCTGTGCGCCGTCCTCCCAGTATACCTTATAGCCGTTGTACTCAGGAGGGTTGTGACTGGCGGTAACTACAATACCTGCAGTACATCCTAACGTCCGAAGGGCAAAGGACAGCTCCGGGGTAGGTCTTAAAGATTCAAAAATGTATGCCTTGATGCCGTTGGCTGCGAGACATCTTGCTGCCTCGTCAGAGAACTCAGGAGACATCCGACGGGAATCGAATGCGATGGCCACACCCTTACTCTGTGTACCGCGCTTGATAATATAATTGGCAAGACCCTGAGTTGCCTTACGAACGGTATATACGTTCATACGGTTGGTTCCTGCACCGATCACACCACGTAAGCCGCCGGTACCGAATTCCAGTTCCTTGTAAAAACGATCTTCCACTTCTGCTTCATTATTGCGGATTGCCAGAAGTTCCTCCTTGGTCTTCTGGTCAAAATAATCATCATTTAACCAGAAATTCAGTTCGTCCATATAACTCATTTTCCTATCCTCCTGTTTTATCGCTATCTTTCAAATATCTTTCAATATCTTCAGTAAACGCTCTCCGGTGATATTTTACCATAGATTGCCTTTACTGAAAAGAATTATTTAACGTCCGCTAACTGCCGGATCCTTCAGTGCATAATCACTTCGATCCAGAGAGAAATTCGGATTGTAATAGGGATCTCCCGCCTCCAGTTCAGCCTTCCATTTTTCACGGAAATGCTCGGATTCTCTGTTGTAGCGCTCTGCCTTTTCGCCCTGATCGTCCAGTCCTCTGGAGATGGATTCGTAATGATACAGCTCCGCAAAAGGAGTCCACACATTCAGAAGTCCCAGTTTACGTAATTTCAGACAGAAATCCACATCATTTAAGGAGATCACAAAGCTCTCATCCAGACCGCCCACCTGCTCATACAGGCTCTTTTTCACCAACAGACAGGCACCGGTCACCGCTGTAACATTCTGGGTATAACACAGACGTCCCATGTAGCCTAAGTTCTGTACCGGGATGCGATAATGGGTATGTCCTGCCGTGCGGTGTGCTCCCAATCCGATGACCACGCCGGCATGCTGGATCGTCTTGTCCGCATAATACAGTTTGGCGCCTACGGCACCCACATCCTCTCTCTGCGCATACATCAGCATCTCTTCCATCCAGTTGGCGGTGATAACTTCCGTATCGTTGTTCAATAACAAAATATATTCACCGGTCGCATACGATACGCCCAGGTTATTCACTGCGGAATAATTGAATTCTCCGTGATAAGTCACTACCGAGATCCGCCCGTCCCCGCTGTGCAGGATACCGCCGTCATGGCCGCAGACTGTATGCAGCTTGCATCTTTCTTCATAAGAATCATCGCCGGACAATCCCAACAGTTGGGAATAATAGTCCTTGATCTTTGGTGTGGTACTGTTATTTTCCACGACAATGATCTCGTAATTGCTCCAGGTGCTGTTCTTTTGGATCGAGGTAATACAACGCTTCAGATCCTCAACGTGATCCTTATTGGCGATCACGATGGATATCTTCGGATCTCCCAGGATCTGATACCGGATCCGGAAGATCGTGGCACAGGCTCTGGTACTGGTGATCTGAAAATGCTTAAAACCATGCTTTTTCAGATGATCTGCCACAGCTCCCTTTGCCGCCTCAATGGCATAAGGCTTCGCGTCAATGCTGGCTGCGGTACTGCCCTCATGGCTTCTCCAGTAGTACATCAGTCTGGGAACATGAACGATCTTTTCCGCTCTGTCGGTCAGACGCAGGATCATATCGTGATCCTGGGCACCGTCAAATGCGGTGCGGAACAGTTCCTCTCCCTCTAACAGTTTTCGGGAAAAAACGCTGAAATGGCAGATATAATTATTCGCCCGCAGATTGTCCGGTGCATAGTCCGGCTTAAAATGCATGGTCAGCATTTTATTAATATCATTTTCCTTGAAAGTGGTCTCATCACAATAAAGATAATCCGCACCCTGCTCATTGATCTCCTTCACATACGCATACAGTACGGAAGGATGTAAAATATCATCCTGGTCAAACAGGCCGATATAATCTCCGGTAGCCAGCTTGTAGCATTCGTTGGTGTTATAGGAGATACCGCCGTTATGATCCAGGTGCTTATAGACGATACGACCATTCGCCTTCGCCGCGTACTCCCTGCAGAGTTCCTCGATATAGGAATGCTCCGCGTCGGAACCGTCCGCCAGACACAGTTCCCAGTTGGGATACGTCTGATTCATGACGCAGTCCAGCATCTGGATCTGGAATTCTCTTTTATTGTTCCACAGCGGAACCAGAATGCTGATCTTCGGCATATAAGGGAATATCGTCTCTTCTTCCTTTTTCCGCTGCTCCGCATCAGGAAAGCTTCCGGTTCCGTAGGACTCCATCAGGCTCTTCTGGCGACTCTTGTTGCGGATCTTACGCAGGATATCCTTCGGTCCGCCACAATGGGACAAGCGATCCCTCTGTCTCTGTGCGAAATGGATCAGACTTCTCGCCGGACCCGTGGCTTTCCAGAATTTATTCTTTTTGATCCGGTCCAGTTTGAACTGCAAGTCCTCTTTTTCCGATTCCAGCACTACGATCTTGTCTGCCAGATCCGCACATTTTTCGTGCTCCCTCTCGTAGGCTTCTTGATAATTGATCTCAGACATGTTTTTCCTCCGTCAAATATTTTCCCGTTGTATTCCACAGTTTCAGCTTACTGATCCGATGGACCGCAAGAACGGCGATTCCATAATTTCCCGGAGGCAGCTGCCCTGTTTTCCGTTTCACACAGAAACCTCCCAGCGCCACATTTTTCTGGTCCGGAAGATTCTCCTCCAGTTCCTGCCGATATACAGGTAAAATCTTCATGGACCATACCTTCCGGTCCGTCTCCCGCTGTCCCTGCGTATCTTCGGGAAGCAATACTAAAAGTTTATCATAACATGCGTTATCATCTCCCAGGATCACACTGTATCCCTGGATCCGCTCCGGCCCTGCAGTCTCCACCCGCGCCATCAGGCAGTCATCCTGTCTTGCATTTTCCAGAAGCTCCTGCCAGCTCTCACATCTCCATGCCGGCTCCTGTAAAATATTCCGATCCGTAAGATATGCCGGAACCACACGGCTGTCCAGTCCTTCCCGGTTCAGTCCCATAGGGTAAAAAGGATCCACTCCGCGGAACTGAGGATGCATCTGGTAAAGCAGTTCTCTCTCTTCCGTCAGGCGTCGCATTTTCTCGGGACTTTCGTCGCTTCCGCGGCTCAGGGATTCATGATGATATGCAAAACAGTCATTCAGCACCACATTGTAATATCCCATTTCCACCAGACAAAATCCCAGATCCACATCATTATAGGCCACCCGCAGTGCCTCCCGGAATCCACCCGTCTCCCGGAATACCTCTGTCCTTATCAGCAGACAGGCACCCGTCACTGCCACGCAATTCAGATCAAAGCGATTTCTGCCAAAATAATAAGACTTATCGTCTTCCATGAACTGGAGCTTATGCACCGGCCCCACCGGCAGATTGACAATACCGTCGTGTTGTATTTTCACGGAATCCGGATAATACAGCTTTAGTCCCACGCTTCCCACATAAGGCTGCATAGCGCGGATCACCATTTTGTCCAGCCAGTCATTGCCGCACACTTCTATATCATCATTTAAAAACAGCAAAAACTTTCCTTCCGCCAGTTCAGCTCCCCGGTTGCACATCGCTGAAAAATTAAATTCCGCCGGTTCATAAATATAACGGACAGGGACACCGCTTTCCCGGATCCGTCCGATCAGTTCTTCCGTTTTTTGCTTATTTTCCGCACTGCTTCCGTTATCCACCAGCAAAATTTCAACAGGGATCCTGCCCTCAGACCTTCTCGTCAGGGAACGCAGGCACTTCTCCAGTACCTCCGGATTATCTTTGGAGGGAATGATCACCGAGACTTTAAGCTCTCCTGCGAATAACTCTTTGGCACCTTCCGCCGCCCTGGAAGCCAGTTCCACCGCCAGCTGCGGTGACTCCTTTGTCAGCTGGTAATTTTCCCAGGGAGTGCACTCCCGGCTGTCCCGGTCTGCACGTACATCCGGTCCCTGGATTCCTATTCCGTCTGCAGAAAAAGTTCCATGGAACAACACGTTTTCCATATGACCGATGGAATGGCAATCTCTCTCGAACCCTCCGGCTCCCAAAAACAGGCGATCCATCAGCGGACGGATCTCTCCGGCATCTGTAAAAATAATTTCCTTTCCGGTGCTCTCGTTCTCTGTCACGACCGGATTTTCTCCCATTCTCTGCAGCAGACTGCTCCGTACCGCAACGACACTTCCCACATAGAAAAAGGCTCTGTACAGATCCGGTGACCAACAGGGTTTGTACCAGGGAATGCAACGCTCTCCCTTCTCATTCATCAGGTCTTCATCACCGTAGACGATTTCTGCTTCCGGATGCTTTGTAAAATAAGCGTTGATCCGCTCTGTCGCATTATCTGCCAGTCGTCCCGCCGCCTGTCGGAAAATGACGAATTCCACAAGTCCCGCAATTTCCCGGGGTTCCGCGCTTTCCCGGTCCTGCTCCGCTGCCCACTGTTCATAGGTAACCTTAAGCTGCGCCAGTTCTTTTTCGTATTTTTTATCCTGCTGTGCGATCAGCACCTGCTTCACCGCTGTCCGAATACCCAAGCTGCCGCTCCCTTCTTCTCCACTCCCATCATATCTTTTGCCATTGCCTGAGGGATCTGTACGATCTCCATTTTCACAGACAACGCATTCTCCGCCTGCCGGTTCAGCACATCTGCCCGGATCGTCATATTGGGATCCTCCGTGGCAAATATCACGCTGGGATGGTCCGCTCCCTCTTCGGATTTCAGGATTTTTCCGTTGGTAGTGAACACTTTCTTATCCTGCAGAGGAACCGGCTGTCCGTTCATGGACAGTTCCCGAATCTTACAGATGCAGGAACACATTGCCGGATCCAGCCGCAGATAATGTACGTTACCGTCGAATTTCACGGTAAACTCTGCCTCTTTTTCCGCAACATAGACATTTTCCGGGAAATAAGAATTTTCTTCGGAAAATCCCTGTCCCTTGTCTTCATAGATCTGTACCCGCAGTTCTCCTTCCGACTGGCGAAAACGCCCGATCCATTCGGTGGGTTTATAGATTTCGCCGCCTAAGAGATTCCGGATCTCACCCATGGACAATTTCTGTCCGGTGACATATTTCTGGAATTCCCGCTCCTGCTCTCTGTACTGTCTTGCCTCATTTTCCGTGATGTCCAGACGATCTAAGATCCGGTCCAGTTCCAACGCATTGCGTCTTTCATTCTCCAGAACATAACAGTAAATTGCCCGGAACGCCAGTGCTTTCGTATCTATGACACGGTCAAAGGTCCACTCGTAATCGATCAGTGTCCAGTGATCCCCGTCCACCAGAATATTGGCAAAGATCAGGTCAAAATCCGCTACCGGAACTTCTTCCCCGAATCCTACCCTCTCCAGATACTCCGCAAACAGGCTGTGGAATCCTTCGATATCCTGTCTGTCCAGACATTCATCCATCAGTTCCGACAACGGTCTGCCCGATACGAATTCAAATTCCGCATAAGGGATGCCGTCCTCTTCTCCCGGATGACAGACATTAACGTCCAGCCGGCTTCCGGTATAACGTCCTTTTAATTTTTCATACGCTTCCATCATATGGCGCACATGCGCCTCGGCTTCTTTGGTCAGCGGATATTTCCGTACAATCCGATTCCCCCGGTCATCCCGCAGGATCTCCGTACGGATGCGGAAGTTTTCCGCACGGTCGTTGGAATATCTGACATATTTCAGGTCCAGAGGCTTGCCGATCACTGCCAGATAAGAATTGGAAAATACAGAAAAAAGTCCCTCTTCCACGATGCCGTCAAAGGCACTTTTTTCATCAAATAACAGCATTCTGTCACGGTCAAAATTCCGCAGATTATTGGACAGCTCTCCCCGTCCCGGAAGATACGCGTCGGAATAGACCGTGGTCATAAATTTATAATCGGGATACGGATAATAGAAGCTCCGCTCCCCCACGCTGCAGGCATCGAAGATCTTCTCCAGCTTTTTCCGGGAAAAAGTACGCACTACGCCACCGTTCGGATAATTTTCGATTCCGGAAAACCAGTCTCCCAAGTGATCTTCCTTGCAGCCCGCAAAATATTTCAGTCCGTATTTGTTCTCAATAGCGATAACGATTCGTCCACCCGGTGCCAGATGCTTTTGCAGAATTTTCAGGAAATCTTCATAAGGTGTGCTGCCGCCTATGTAAGCCTGGCCGTACTCGAAGACACCAATGAGGCAGATATAGTCATAATCTGCGGGCAGATCCGGTTCCACATCCGTAAAATTGCCTATGTGGATCGTCACATTTTCACTTTCACTGTGCCGGTACGCATTGATCAGGCTGCGCTTTTTTGAGAGATCCACGCAGGTCACCGATCCGGCTTTCCGGGACAGGGCTCCTGTAATGGCTCCGCAGCCGCTGCCTACTTCCAGCACTTTGTCCGTCTTTTTGATCGGAAGAAAATCCACGATATTTTCCCGCAGAGCCGACAGATGATACAGGATCGGCCAGCTTTTTCTCTCTGCGATGATCCGGTCATATTCCACGGTACTGTATTTTTTTACAATCTCCAGAATCTCGTCTTCCACACTGCCGTCACAATAATAATCCTCTCCGGGATACTTATCCAGATTCAGTGTTACTTTGCCGATGGTCTCTGTCATTCTTTATTTCTCCTCCGCATCCCACACTTTCGTGTTGGAATCCATATCATAATAGCCTACGGTATTTTTATCGGATACTACTGTAATATTCAGGGCATCATACAGTCTGTGATAGACCTCGAAGGTGTCCTGATTGTAGCCGGTCACTCCCAGAGACAGCAGATATTCTCCGCCCTGCAGATTCATCTTCTGTGTAAAAGTCACATTTTTCACATCACCTGGTTCCACACTGTCTAAGAACGCCTTCTCGATCATGGTATTGGTACCGGTGATCTCCACACCGATGACATTTTTCACGGAAAATGCAAAAATCGGTGCCGGTATAGGATCCATAAACCGGACCTTCATATGGATGGTAAACATTGTCCCCTTCAGAATGGCATTGGTAGGCACACCCCTGTCATCCGTAATGTAAAATTCTTCGATCTGTGCCTGCTTTGTACCGTATTCCAGGGCATTGGGATTCTGTCCCTTCGCCTCCGCGGAAGCCTCAGCAGCATCTTTGGCTGCGCCATCCGCCTTTTTCGCAGCAGCTCTCTGCAGATCTTCATCATCTAAGAGATTCTCCGATTCCTCACCGGCATTTTCGGATTCATCGTACTGTCCCACCAGTACCCGTTTATAAGTATCGATCATGGCCTTGGGGCTGCCTTCTCCCAGAATATTTCCCTGGTTCAGCAGATAGACGCGGTCGCAATATTTACTGATACTGCTCAGATCGTGACTGACGAAGACGATCGTCTTGCCCATTTTCTTGAATTCTTCGAATTTATGATAACATTTTGCCTGGAAAAATACATCACCGACGCTCAGAGCCTCATCTACGATCAGGATCTCCGGCTCGATATTGATCGCCACTGCAAACGCCAGGCGGACGAACATACCGCTGGAATAGGTCTTTACCGGCTGATAGACATAATCTCCGATATCCGCAAAGCTTAAGATCTCCGGCAGCTTTGCCTCGATCTCTTTTTCGGAAAATCCCATCATGGTACCATTCAGATAGACATTCTCGATACCGTTGTATTCCATATTGAAGCCGGCACCCAGCTCCAGCAGAGCGGAGATACGCCCGTTGACCAGCACCCGTCCGGAAGTCGGATTCAATACTCCGGTGATGATCTTCAGGATGGTGGACTTACCTGAACCGTTGGTACCGATGATTCCCACGGTTTCCCCCTGATAGATCTTCATACTCACGCCTTTCAGGGCATAGTGGAGCTTATGTTTGGTCTTTTTACCGAATCCAAAAGCTTCCTTCAGACGGTCCGAAGGTTTATCATATAATTTATAGATTTTCTGGACATTATCAACTTCAATTGCCAGTTTTCTCTTATCCTGCATAATGTCTTAATCCTTTTCTTTCAGTGTTACACTGTCTTTATGGTACCACATGGCCAGAGAACGGTTGGCCTCATTGTCCGCATCCTCGGAGATTTCTCCCATGCACAAAAACCACGGGCGGAACTGATAGGCCGGCAGCTGCACATCTTTTTCCGGTCCGGACAGAATTGCCACCCGTTCCAGATATTCCTGATGAAAATTATAAGCCTCCCCGGTGTGTACATAATAATACGCTCCATAGGACGAATAATGTCCCGCCTGATTGGGAGATGCCCGGAAAATCACAAGGCATGCCACACCGATCAGCACATAAAACCACCAGGCTGCTGCATCGCTTCGTATGGCCCACTTCTGTATCGTCAATTGCCCGGTTGTCTGCTCCGCTCTTTTCTCCAGTAACTGTCGCAGCCACCCGATCCAGTAGATCTCATTCAGAAATAAAAGCAGCAGATAGGTGATTTTTACCGCATTCAACGTTCTGGACAGCCCGGCATGCCCCAGGGAATAAAGACTCGGTGTATATCCTGTAGCATACAGACAGAAGGACCATGCCAAGACAATTCCGGGATAACGAAACCGGTAATCCGTCCCCTTCACCGCCTGCCAGATCATGGGTACCAGCAATAGCATCACCGTCAGTACTACCAGACCGGTATACTCTGGAATGTGTTTCACGGCTTCCAAAAATGATCTGCCGATGGACTCTAACGGTCCATAGCCCCAACCGATATAGCTCTGTGCCCGCACAGAGTTGCCGGGAGCTGCCACATTCATGCCGAAACCTATGATATATACCGCGATAGCCGGCAACAGCCATAAGCCCTTCTTGCGGTGTTCCCACACCACACTCACTGCCAGAATCGTCAGAACACACCATAATCCCTGCAGGGCTGTAACAAAATTGCTCCCCGCCGTAATCATGGCAAGCAGAACCGATGCTGTGAATAACAGGCCTTTTGCAGTTCTCCCCTTTGCTCTCTCCAGGCAGATGGCCACAGACAAAAACAAAAGTCCGAAGCCATGCATTCCCACGTAGTGGATCCCGCCGTTATACCAGTAGAAGCCGCTCTGCGCGGAATAGATAAACATAAATTGTGCTGTGGTGATCACCGCCTGGATCGCCAGGCTGATCCATTTCTCCATTCCGAAGACTTTCCGAAGGATCACGTGGGTAAACACCATGCTTCCCGCCAAAAGCAGTAACAGAATGAACACCGGTCCTAAGAAGTAATACTGTTCTCCCCAGACAGCCGGCATCAGCGTCATGAAAAAAATAGAAGAATACGTTCCCTGCCATGCATACCACTGGGTTCTGGAGCAGTCCAGTGCACCGGAGATTGCCGCCCATTTCGACTGCTCCTGCTCCATGGCAGCTCTGGCAAATCTTCCAAAGTTATAGTCGTCATAATAAGGAACCGCATAAATCGTCAGTCGAAACAGTGGGATCAGTGCTGCCAATAGCAGAAGACAGAATCCAATCGCTAAAAGCTTTTCTCCCGGCTTCCATGTCAGTATTTTTTTCCAGTCAACACTTCTGTCTTTCACAAAAATACTCCTCTTATTCCTACTCTGTTGTCGCGACAGAGACGCTTTCCTTTCCATACCATCGTTCCAGCAGATAATTATTTCCCTGATTCGGGAATTGATTTCCATCCCCCACGTAAATCAGCCACGGCTGGTACGCATAGGGTTCAAATACAAGCACTTTTTCCTCTCCTTTTAGTGCATCCAGCCGGTTCAAAAATTGCTGGTGATACATATAGGCGTCCCCTGTGTGTACATAATAGTAAGCACTGTAGCTCACATAAGTTCCCACAGGATTCGGACAGGTCTTAACCACCAGGATCGCCAGCACGGCAAGTACCGGATAAACCCACCATTTGAAGTTTCCTCTCAGGGAATCCGTAGCTAACACCTTCTGTCCGGCACGCTGTTGCCAGATTGCACCTACCAGGTAAATTTCATTCACTACCAGCAGAACCTGCCACGTAATCTTCACGGCATTCAATGTTCTCGGAACCCCTCCATGTCCCAGAGAATAGAGACTTGAAGTAAATCCGGTAGCATACAGACACACCGACCACACCGGCAGAAGCCACGGCAGACGAAATCTGAACTTTGTCGTACTCACAAGTTGTAAGATCATCGGCAATAATACCAACATTACAACGATTGTCATCCACCCCGTATACTCCCACATATGAGAAAAAGCTTCTTTAAAAGAAAATAGTATCGCTTGTAACGGAGCCATTCCCGGATTACCCAAAGCTTCCGCTCTTGCTGTATTACCGGGTGCCGCAAGATTTTTATAAAATCCTATACTATATACAAAAAATGCCGGAACCAGACGTAACAGACCTTTTATATTACGATGTAACAGCGCACCTGCCACCATGATCGTTAGAAATACCAGAAAGGTCTGTAATGCCGTCACATAGTTACTTCCTGCAACAATCAATGAAAGAATCATGCTGGCTGCGATCAGCAATCCCTTACGTATTCTACCCTTCTTCCCTTCACTCAGGCAGATTAAGGACGCCAACAAAAGCATTGCAAATCCATGCATTCCCACATAATGGATTCCACCGTTGTACCAGAATAACCCTTCCGCAGGATAATACATCAGTTCCACCACCAGTGCCGCTGTCACCGCCTGAATGTACAGACACTGTTGCCATCCTCCCTGCAGTACATCCACCACCAGTGCCTTGACCAGTGCGAATACTCCTCCGATCAAAAGCAGCAGAATAAACAGTAATCCCCAAAAATAATATTGTTCTCCCCAGACTAACGGTACCAGTGACATCAGAAATATGGAAGAATAGGTTCCCTGCCAGGTCCACCAGGTATGCTTTACATTCTCCCACACCCCCATTAATACGCCCGGGAGATTTTTCCCCATAAGGTAACCCAACTTGGCAAAATATCCATAGCCATAATCATCGCTGAAAGGAACTGCATCCCGCATAATACGCACGATCGGCACTAATAATACCAACAGTCCGAGCACCGCTGCACCTGCCAGCAAAGATGCTGATGGTCTCCAATTTTTCATTTTTTTCATGCAGTTCTCCTTAGTTTCGTTGTTATAATACATCTGCAAAATGCACTTTCAGTCTCTTAAAAATCACAGCTCCCAGTCCAAACAACACCACTGTCACGATCCAGAAATACATCGTGGAGAAGAAATCCTGGAAGAACCACTCCTTCTCATAAATCGCACTTCGGTAACCGTTGACAATATAGACCAGCGGATTCAGCTTCAGGATCATGATCCACTTCGGAGACAGCGCCTCCAGATTCCACAAAATGGGGGTTGCCCACATGCCGATCTGCAGTCCGATGCTGATGATCTGGGACAGATCCCGGAAAAATACCACTACCGCGCAGGTCGTATAACTCAGTGCCAGCACAAATATAAACAGGCAGAAGCTGTAGTACACGATCTGTATCGTATATATGGTCGGATAATAGCCGTAGATAGCTGCCACGATCAGCAGGAGACATACGAAAAATACATGGATAAAAGTAGCCGCAATAATCTTGATGATCGGCAGGATGCTGATCTTAAATACTACTTTTTTCACCAGATAGTTGTACTCTAAGAGTGCATTGGTGCCGTTGTTCAGTGCCTCACTGAAGTAGAACCAGGGCACCAGTCCCGCTGTCAGGAAAAGTACAAAAGGCACTTCCACGCCCTCCCGCAGGGGTGTGCTGGTATTTCCCATGATCTTGTCGAAGACGATGTAATACATCGCCACGGTTACCACCGGCTGTGCCATCGCCCAGACCGCGCCCAGGTAAGAACCCGCATATCTCTTTTTAAAATCGTTTTTCGCCAGCTTCCAGATCAGATGTCTATTCTGGAATAACTCTACCGGCAGTCCGGTAAATTTATCGTACCAGTGGATAAACGCAAAGCATGCCGCCGCAATGACAACGCAGGAGATGATCTTTTTCGTCAGCTCCTGACTCTGATCCACAGCAGGTCCCGGATTCTTATGGAACACGATGAGCAGAGCCATGATCACTGCCGCTGTCACGAACAGGGCAATACCTGTTTTCTTACTGATTTTCACACTTTTTTTCATGCTCTTTTTCCTTCATGTACTGTTCCAGAGTGCCCCACTTGGTATCCTTCTCGGATAATGTCAGTTCCATACCTTCGGGGATGGGCCATTCCACACCGATATCCGGCGTGTTATATGCAATACCGCCCTCATCATCCGGATGATAAAAATCGGTACATTTGTAGCAGAACTCTGCGTAATCGGACAGTACCAGAAATCCATGCGCGAAATTTTTCGGAATAAAGAACTGCTTCTTGTTCTCCTCAGACAAAAGTACACCATACCACTGCCCGAAAGTCTTGGAGCCTTCCCGCAGATCCACAGCCACATCATAGACTTCTCCGCGGATCACACGTACCAGCTTGTCCTGCGGAAAATGCTTCTGAAAATGAAGTCCTCTGAGAACTCCTTTTTTAGAAGCAGACTGATTATCCTGTACAAACACTTCCGGGATTCCCGCTGCTTTAAGATCATTGTAATTATAAGTCTCCATGAAATACCCTCTGGCATCACCGAATACCGTGGGGGTAATGATCTTCAATCCTTCGATTTCACATGTTTCTACTGTTATCTTGCCCATTTATTTCATCCTCACTCTTTATTATTTTCATTCATAGGTGATATTCATATCGACTCTGCCTTCGATACCGTCCACTTTTCCCTTGGAGGTATACTGCCAGGTCTTGTAATATCCCTGATATAACGGCACACTGCGGTACTCCGCAAGCCAGATATGATAGTTCTCCAGTCTGGCGGTCTGCAGATTATTGTTGTACCAGTTGCGGCTGGCATAGACGCCTGCTGTATATCCGGCATTTTCTACCGTCCGGCAAAAAGCCTCACATACCAGGGTTCTGGTCTCCGCATCCAGTCCGTCCGCCCGGCCGTTTCCTCCGGCACCCTCCGTATCAATAAATACAGGATAGGTCAGTTGGAAATCACGGATCAGCTCCAGCACGGCAGAAGCCTCTTCCACCGCCTCTTTCTCATCTGTAGCCTGGGTAAAAAAGTACACGCCCACCGGAATTCCGGCGGCGGCTGCACCCTTCATGTTGGCGACAAACTGTGGATCCTCCACCAGACTTCCCGTAACCGAACCGCGGTAGCCCGCACGAACGATGGCAAACTGCACTCCGGCATTTTTCACCTTATCCCAGTCGATAATGCCGTTCCACTTGGACACATCGATGCCGACCTTCGCATTGCCGGATGTAGCCTGCAGCTTTTGGATCTCGGTCTTGTCCGCATCTGCCAAAGCTCCTGCCACAGCACTGTCCTCGGCATCCGCATCGACTTCATCCTCTGTCTTGATCAACAGAGAAATATCATCAATGGCCAGATATTCCACTTTTTCTTTTACATGCACTTTGGTCTCGGTGATGGGAACTTTATATCCTTCGATGGGTAACAGTTCCATATAATAATCGCCGGAATCCAGATCAGCAATGTAGATCACGCCGTCCTGATCCAGATCCTTGTAATCTCCCAGACCGTCCACCCGGACATAGAAACTCTCTCCGGTCACCGGTACACCTTCATTGTCCACGATCTGGATACGCAGATCCTTTTCCACGGAAGTCGCCACCAGTGACAGGCGGTGGCTGTTATCTTTCGCCGCCTCAAGTATCGGATTCACATCCGGATCAAAAAACGTATTATCTTTTAAAAAGGCTTTCAGGTCGTTGCCGATCCTGCCATCCGCTTCCGCGGTGTCCGTCTCCCCGGTGCTCTCCGGCACGGGATCCACTGCTTCGCCGTCACCTGCATTCTGCGCTCCGGACACCGCCGTGTTCTGGCCGGATGTGGGGGACAGTTGTTCCCTGTTCACATACATTACCGCCAGTGCCACCAGCAGGATCACCGCCATGGAGGCCAGGATCCCCATTTTCCGCAGCTTAGAGTCCATTTGCTACCTCTACCAGATATTTACCGTAATTCGTCTTCAGCAGCGGCTCTGCCAGTGCCAGCAGCTGCTCTTTATCAATAAATCCACGTTTGAAAGCGATCTCCTCGATACAGGAAATATACAATCCCTGTCTCTTCTGGAACGCTGCCACGAAATCTGCCGCATCCAGAAGTGCATCGTGATTGCCGGTATCCAGCCATGCGAATCCACGACCCAGAGTCTCTACCTGCAGGGTTCCTCTGTTCAGGTACTCGTTATTAATACTGGTGATCTCG
>ERZ1034701.433-NODE-433-length-16788-cov-131.818084_pt1 | contig 16788 bp, 22 predicted proteins | sample MGYA00520651_ERZ1034701 | MGnify/ENA primary metagenome ERZ1034701 (study PRJEB33766, sample SAMN09781713) | gut metagenome | biome: gut microbiome | host: Homo sapiens | place: Madagascar | study: EMG produced TPA metagenomics assembly of the PRJNA485056 data...
AAAGTGACCTCGAACGCGCCCTGAGTTAGAGTGCTCTAACTGTTGAGTAATCAACACATTTCAAAAAAGTGTTAAATAATAGACACCGTGTTTGGGGCTCAGGCACTTCTTTATCTCGCTAAAGTGACCTCGAACGCGCCCTGAGTTAGAGTGCTCTAACTGTTGAGTAATCAACGCATTTCAAAAAAGTGTTAAATAATAGACACCGTGTTCATTTTTGAACACGGTGTCTATAAACTTTAATCTTGCTCCGCAATTAGTTACTAATAACTTTGGCAATCGTAACCCAGTTGGCGAATATACCATATTTAATAGCGGCTTTATAGATGCATTTTTCATCCCCGGTATCAGTAATGTTAAAAGCATACATACTACCCGTAGCATCAGAACCGCTAATAGTCATTAAAGCAAACACAAGATATGTGCAGTCCGGGGTAAAAGGCACACCCGTGGACGGGTAATCTCCAGTTGTTTTGATAATAAAAGAGTTAAGTTTATATGGCTGGCATTGTTTGGCAAAATCTCGACTACGGTTGTTAGCTTGGTCGAAAGTGCTAATTTCAAACACAGTCGGGCTACCAGCAAGAGCGTTAAAGTAATCCATATTGAGTTCGCTTTTCGAGCTGATAGGTTCACACACAACACCCTCATAAAGCGCAATATCCTTGAAGTTACACGCTCTTGTAATTCCACCAGTTTCATTTTTCAAAATTCTGGCATACACACTGATAAGATACTGCCCCGAACCCGCATCAACAGGCAGCGACTGAACCTCGGGTGTGTTAAGAAAGTTCATGCAGAACGGCATATAAACCCATTCACCATCTTTGATAGAGATATTGGTCATGTTATTACTTCCGCTCTGCATTGTGAAGAACAGCGGCAGCTGCGCATTGGTGACGTTGATTGCCAGCGTATACATCTTGTTCTTTTCAAGACTTTTAACAAGTCTCAATCGCCCCATATCCTGAATAAAGCTACCCGCCGCAATGCTGATACTCTGTTCACCCAATAAGGGCTTACTATACCCGTTTGCAAACAGGTTATTAGCATTAAATTTACAATCCGGCAGCGGCAATCTACCGAACCCAACAAAGCTCGGGCTGGTTCTCTTATAGCTCTCTCGGCTCACAACATACGGTCTTGCGTCGCTGGTGTTACTCGCACTGATACACCAAATCTCATCAGTAATTGCCTGATAGCTAACGAACAATCCACAGTGTGTTATGTGCTTATACGTAGGACTTTCATCATCGAACGTCATAAACACAACGTCTCCCGGTTTTAGCTGATTTGGGTCATCAGTCTCAAAGTAATACCCGTGCTCTACGAACCACTTGCACATATCGTCACTGAGCATACCATACGGTCTATCCGCTTCGGGGTCGATAATCAAATCATCACCGAAGTAATACCCACTCACCGCAGCATTCTTGTTGTTAAACCACCTGGTATTCTCATACGGAATACCCATCAGGCACAACTGCACGAACGAAGAGCAGTCAATCTCATACTTTCCACTCTGCACCGCTGCACTCGTATTGAACGGAGTATGATAATTGCCATAAATCAAATTATCATTGTGATAATACGTCATAGCAACGTCAAACTCCTGTGTCACCGCGCCATTACTATTCTGGCACAGCGGATATTTCGGATACTCCGCAATCTTCGTGGGAATTTCATCGACCTTGGCATTTACCTGAGACTTAAATTGAGCATTATCACTCTCATACCCACTAAGTTTAGTGTTCACTTCCTGCTTAAACTGAGCGTCACTCGTCTCGTACCCAGTCAGCTTATTATTCACCTGCTGCTGAAACTGAACATTAGAACTCTCATACCCACTCAGCTTTCCATTCACCTGCTGCTGAAACTGAGTGTTTGCGGTGTTTACATCATTCTTAAACTTTGTATTATCCGCATTCACCTGCTGCTGAAACTGGCTATTCGCGGTATTCACATCGTTCTTGAATTTCGTATTATCCGCATTTACCTGCTGCCGGAACGCTGCATTACTATCATTAACCTGTTTCTCAAAAGCATCTTGTTCTACTTCAAACGCATCCAGAGCATCCTGAACCACCTTATACAGCGCGTCAATCTTCCCATCGACAGCATCCTGCACCATCTTCTGGAATTCTTCACTATTCAGAATAGTCTCAGGCAGCGCGTCAATCATCTTCTGAAACTCATTCACTTGGTCAATGGTCGCATTCAGATACGTCGCCATCTTGCAGATAGCTTCATAGTACGACAAACTATCGTCATAGATAGTCGGCAGAACTTTCTGACACCAGAACTTAAATTTCTCTACCATAACTTGTCTCCTTTCTTATTTTACAAAATCTTCGGTTGTCTTAATAAAAGCATCATACCCATCAGCGATAGCCCTACGCATATACGCTTCGGCATTCGCTTTCACCTTGAACGCTCCTATCTGAACATAGTACAGGGTTTCCTTGTCTTCACCGCCAGCCTTTTTTTTCACCGGCTCAACAAACTCCCTGCCCATGAAAGCACAAATACCTCGGGCGATTGCTTCACCAATTTCTACGATATGTCCAACAATCCACTCAGCACCTGCCTTGCAATCATGGTATTCCACTTCGCAGTATGCACATAACCCTCGGCTATTCTTCATTTCATACCACGTCTTATTCACCGGAATTCCGCCAAACCCAACGGCTGCGCCGTCAATATCCATAATCGCGTTATAGATATTACACGCCAGAGCTTGACCTTTCTGCGTCCCGTAGTTATAGATATTCGTCCCTCGTCTCGTGGAACTCTTCAACCCCGTGGCATTAGTATGAATAGGCACATACAGCATATCCTCGGCCAAATCCCTAACCATCGCATTGGCTTCACTAATTCGGGCATACATACTGTCACTTGACGGCAACATAGCTTTCACATGACTTCTACTGAGCGCCACATACGCTGCGTTCGCAATCTTCTCGCACCAGTAATTCTCATTCTGGTTATTACCCCAATAGCTATTCGCCACCTGATTACTGGGACTAAGGTACACAAACATTCCTAACCTCTCCTTTCTTAATCCAGCAGCGAGAAGAACAGCGGTTCAAGCTCATTGATAAGTCTCAAATCTACGTTCACCAGCTTATCAATGTACTCTCTGAGCATTGCCGAGTAACTTCCAGTTCCCTGCTTACCCGTAACTTTTTCCACATACTCAGCCGTGCTCTTGCCCTTGCTATTACTCGTAGCATCATTTGCCTGTGCGGTGGTCAAATACTTCCCGTCCAGCACGTTCTGAATACTGCCCTGCGGTGTTTCGCTGTACTTATTTACGCTATTACCCGTGCTTTCACTGTTATCCGTAGAGCTTCCCTCATGCGTTCGAGTAATATCTACATCGAACAGCGGATTGAACTCCTGCGCTACAGCCTTATACATCTTATTGTATACCGGCATAAGCTCATTCATCATGACATCCAATCTCAGCCGCCACAGCCCAACCGTCTCGTGGGCAATCTCTCGCATATAGTAATGCTTCAAGATTTTCGTTTCCAGCGTCAGCCTATACTCTTCATCGAAAATTGGGAAGTCTCCGAAAATCTTCGGCGCAGCCTTTGTCACAATATCATTCACATCACCAACACCAGCGCTTTCGGTCAACCCCGCATACGTCTCACAGATATATCTAACCTGCGTAGTATAGCTACTCAAACTTACTCACCTCTCTTTCTTTCCATTCAGGCCACGGAACAGCAATACCCGCAACATTCCTATTGCACTGAATGTTCGCTTTTCGGAAACCGCACATAGAACATTCCATCACTTGGCAATACTGAGACATCACATCTTCAAATAGTTCATCATTCCTCAATAGTGCCTGCGCGTTCAATGTCATCCACGTTTTCCTCCTCTCCGTTGTCCACCATGTTAAGAAAGTCGTCTCGGTACTCTACAGAAATATCCAACCCGAACATACGGTTAATCTGCTCACACGCCTGTTTCCGCATTTCCAGTCTTGAATATCTACTTGCAATAGTACCACCTTGCGCTCTCGCCACTTCGTCGGTAATCATTCGCTCTTTCTTCACGGTATTCACCGAACTGATACCCATTCTTGTAAGCGCTTCATTCCACACCTGTGTTTTCAGCTCGTACAAATCCTTGAATACCATCGGCGCACCCGTGGTCAGAACATCAAACGCCTTGTCCAAATCACTACCCTTGTTCGCATAAATCACCGGCTGGTTGCCCTGCCACTTCATGTATGCGTTCTCCAAACTCAGCTGCTGGTCGGGTGTGGTTCTAATCAGAATAGGGGTTCGTTGAGCATTGACGTTTACATCAATCGCTCTATCAATATTCACCAACTTAGCCGCGAAGAACTGTGCATCTGGAACGCTCGGATATCTGAGATAGTTGTTATAGATAATCACGCTGTTCTCTTCATTCAGCTGGTATTGATACCCATTCACCGCATACGCCGTTCTAATTTTAGGAACACGATACACATTCAGCTGACCACCAATCCGCGCCTGTAAGCATAGGAACTCGTCCATCGCTTCATCCTTGAAGAAAATAGCGTAACCCTCATTGAACAGGGTCATTTCCATGAACCGAGGGTCAATCCCCTCCGGGAGATTGTGCCACTCGAACATGGTCATACCCAGCTCAGAAAGGTGATTGAAATAGTGATTATAGGTAATATCGTTCATCACCGCACTATTCCAGAACTGGCTCATGATACCTCCGAGGTTCTTTTTACATCTGCTGTTCTTTCCCAATGCTTATACCTCCTTTCTCATATTTTCTATGTGAACATCAACTATGAGTTGATGGGGTTTGTGAAGTCCCCGTACTGACCAACCTTAGCAATGTCATTCCAGAACGTTACACCGTTATCGTAGATGGACTTGATACGTTCTGCATCACTTGCGGGGATAGAACCGGTGAATTCACAGCCCTGTGTCTTGACATAGTTCCAATTCGCTCTGGCGTTACGATTAGGAACTTTAATCCGGTGAGACGGATAACCGAACTTGCTCCAATACTCGTCAATAACTTTTGCGAACTGTGCTTTGATAGTCACATGACCTACCCAAAAATCCAGCTGTCCGGTCGCGTAGATGCTGCTTGTTGCAGGTGTACCCGACACATTAGGCGGCTGTACGCTCTTATCACGGAGTTCACCTACCGTAGAACTAACACCAGTAAGCAGAGTAGACACACCGCCGAGAATGTTTCCGGTAGCAAACTGCCCCACCGCGCCAACAACCTGATTTACTTTACCGCTAATATAGCTACCTTTGTTCTGAGCGTACCACGCAGTAAAAGCGTCCACCGAATAGCAGCACATCGGAAAATCTGTAAGAGAAATAATCTCATTCGGATTTCCCAAAAGTTCACCCTGCGGTGTATTACCTCCCACGCCCTTATAATAATTTGGCATAAGAATAACGTCACAATTCAATGACGGCGCACCAGCCAAAACCAACTGACAGTTTTCGGTACTGAAATATTCATATCCCAAATCTAAGCTACTTCCACAAAGGTTTGTAATGTGCAGGAAGTTATAAGGTTGGGTAAACAGTTTTTTATTTTTAGGAACATACCCGTCAATATCTGCATAGTTTTTGGCGTAAGTTACCGGTCTATTAAGAGCTGCCTGTCCGCCCGTTTCAATCGTCAGCTTGTAAGCATCAGGACACATAAACACGCCAACGATACACTGGGGCGCTTTACTCGCTTTTGTGCAGGCTTCAATAAACCCATTAGCACCAGTGGCGTTATCAAACCAGAAAGGCTTAGCTGCCGAATAGAGGTTGCCGTACATACCGCCCGTCACATCTTCACCCGCATCACCCTCGTTAGGGTCAAATGTGGAATAAACCACAATCCCGCAATTCGTCAACTGGTCTGTAGGAAGAAAATCCCTAAACACAAACTCACCGCGTTCCAGCTTATCGTCAATCAGGTTATCCCCCGGCACATCTGTCGTACTATGCTCTCTCTCCACGAACACCGGGTCAAGCTGGTAATCAAACAGCCACGTCTGCATAATATCAATTTCATACCTCACCAGTGTAGTGACTTCATTGACATACTCAACGTCTGTTACAAACGCATAGAACCACCTGTCATAATCCAGCGTCTCGCTATTGTAGTTTCTGAACATCATATAATTGCAATTCAGCAACTCTCCAACGTTCTTCGCTACTTTCATGTACCCTCTACCATGCCTTTGATAGCTCTGCTTATCAAAAATCAACCCGCTTTCTGTGTAAGTCAACATTACAGCAGCCTGATTTTCACGGGAATTAAAAAGCACCGTATGCTGATAAGTAGGGTCAAGAGGGACATTCTTCATCAGATACACGGTGCTATTAGGTTCAACATACATATTCAATTTCCTCCTTTCTTCAATATAGAGGGGAGAGATTGCTCCCTCCCCTCATAGAGAGTTGCTTAGGAAGCCTTGATAGAAATATCGCACTCGTCGAACTTCGTGCTGTCGAACACGGAAGTACACTTAATGGTACACATACCCTTGTCAGTGGGGGCATCCTTGTCAATATGCACAAGACCAGCTCTGTCAACAGTGACGGTATCTGCAAATGTAGCAGTAGCAACAGACCAGTTAACCGCCTGAGACGCGAAACCAGTAGTCTTTACGATGGCAGTCAGTTGCAAAGTTCCGCCAACCTTAACCTGTGCGGCCTTGGGGGACACAGTAACAGAAGTAACGCCGGGAGTCTCAGGCACATACACAACAGCATTTTCGAACGGGGAGGAACTGAAAATCTTCCACACATGATAGAAGTAATTCCAGTACAGCCCCTGACCGTTGTAGTTCTCAGTAAACTGCATCAGGTTATCGTACACCATGAACCAGTCACGACCAACAGACACAGCGGGAATAGCAGCCAGCGCTTCCAGCTCGGCAGTACCAATCTCCGTATAAGTCGGGTCATCCGCGAACAGAACATTCAGCCGCGCTACATCCAGAGAACCGAAACTGTCAATGGTCACAACATGGCCCATGAAGTCGGCCTTATCCATGTTGAACGCAGCCGCCAGAGTATTCACGTCAATGACAGCCTTGGCCTTTGCACTCATAATGAGATACTGGTCATTGTACTCCGTGTGCTGGAACACACCCGCAGGGTTGTACTCCGTACTCGGGAACACCAGCATATTGGAAGTCTCCTTGATGGTGGTGGTCACAGCGTTGGAGTTCGCAGCGGTCAGAGCATCGACCGTCACGGGGTGGAACTGACCAGCCAAAATCTTCTTAGCCAGTAGATACTTCATGGTGAGGAACTCGTCATAGTTCGCGGCGGTATACATCTGGTCAACGATACCGGCAATCAGCTGAGAGATACCGTCAGCGGACAGGAAAGCCTGACGCAGCTGCTCCTGCTGAATGGTGGCCTTGTAGAACTTCTGATAGTTCATGACATGGAAAGCGGAACGAACATCAGGGATTTCCCGCTTATACACATCGCTCTCGGCAACCTGCGGGTCATACTGGAAAGGCTTGGCGATGTTCACGAAAATCTCTTCGATAGTCTCACCATATTCCAGCATACCCTTCTTGAACATCTCCCACGGGTTGGAGTACATCTTGGAAGTCAGAATGACACGACCAATTCTGTTAACCAGCGCGGACAGGAACTCATTCTGAAGCTGGGGCATATCCATGATGATAGCGCCAATCTCGCGGATGTTTTCGGGGTCGGCGGTTGCAATGGGGACGTAGTTCTGATAGTTCACGGTGGCGCTGTTGCGGATAGCATTCAGCACATCAATGGAACTGTTCGTCAGAGTCTTAATTTTGGGTTTAGTAGGCATAATATTTGTCTCCTTTCTTAATTTTCGGTGAACAGGTCGTTCACCTGAATTGTAGTAGCTCTGTCGGGTTCTGCGGGTTTGGGGTCTTTCACTTCGGGCGGCAGCTTATCCTCTTCGATACCCGCAAAGAACCGGTCACGGTAGCGCTGTCTCCAATCTTTCTCAACGGTATCGCGTTCGCTTCTCGCGTCCGCAAGCTGCTGTTCAAGCTCGGAAATGCGCTGCGAGTTTTCGTTAGTTGCAAAGCCATCAAAGGTATCGGTCATATCCTCCACGAACTGCATAGCCAAATCCGAGGTATCATCACCAATTCTCGCCTTGATAGCTTCAAGGAACTGTTCACGATTTAGTTTAGCCATTATTCTTTGCTCCTTATTTTTTATAGTCGTGTCATTATCCTCACGCTCTTTTTCCTCAACATCATCCATACAGGTAGCCCCTTTGGTTTTGAGATAGGCGTGGGCGGTTGTGGCTCTGGCGGTACTACACCTGTGAAATAAGTGTACCACTTGTCGGCAGCTGCTGCTCTTAAGGGCGCTTGCCCTACGGGGTCGGCGGGGTGTTCGTAATACCAGCACCAATATTTTGCGAGAGTTGCAGGGTCTAAGTCTGACTTACAGAACTCTGCGAAAGTCATAGGCGGCTCACTTGGAGATACTTGAGGGTTGCGAAACCACACCTCGGTTGGTGTATTCTGCAACTGCCACAAGATAAACTCAAGCTGTAAGTTACCGTGGTTCTGCCAGCCGCTATCAAAATCAGCTGCAACACCGATACTATTTAACCAATCGGTTAGTTTGGTATATGGTGTCCAACCAGCAAGCCCACAACCGGGATAATACCCGTGTTCTTGCTTAAACGCTTCCGGGTCTGTTGTGAGCGACTCGGTGATACCGGGGTTAATTGTGCTTTCGTACTCGAAGTTAGCAACGATAGCGCACGTAGCATTCAGTGAAAACCTTTCTGCCTGAATACCACGAAACCACGAATAACAAACATCAGCATTATTCTTTTGCTCCCTCTCGTTCAGGTATCTATTACCATAAATAAAGGTGTCTGCCATTACTTAGCCCTCCGGGGTTCCGTCCAGTTTGGCGATGAGCTTGTTCATCACAATGGTGTTGTCGGTCAGTGCTTGCTGAATTCCTTTCATTTCTTCGTGGTGGCTCTGAGTCAAATGCTCCACAGTTTCGGTGAACTGCTTAGTCATTTTGTCAGCTTCTTCGGACTGACGCTGCCACATCTTATAGACGAAAAAACCGAGGGCGACACACGCCGCAAGGGGGAAACCCAGCTGAGAGATAAGGTTCGTCCAAATTTCCATTACTTCTACCTCCTTTCCTCCAACTTTCCGACTTAATTGTATCATAAAATATTGACTTTTGCAATAGTTTTTGGTATAATTAAGTAAAGAAATTTTAGCGAGGTGAAATGAAATGGGTCAGTATTATGACGGGACTAAGCTGCTTTCCATGCTTGACATTAACGGAAAGAAACCCGAGATTTATATGACCACAACTAACCGTACAGGCGGTAAAACAACTTATTTCGGTAGATTGCTGGTTAACCGGTTCAAGAAAACCGGTGCTAAGTTCTGCCTGTTGTATCGGTTCAATTATGAACTTGACGAGGTGGCAGATAAATTCTTTAAGGACATAAGCGGTTTGTTTTTTCCCGATGATGAAATGTGCGAGAAAACGCGACAAAAGGGAAAGTACAAGGAACTGTTTTTGAATGACATTTCTTGTGGCTATGCTATCGCTATTAACGATGCAGATAGCATCAAGAAACTGTCCCACCTGTTCAGTGACACTACCGCTATGTTCTTCGATGAGTTTCAGAGCGAAACAAATAAGTACGCTCCCGATGAGGTAAAGAAACTAATCTCCATTCACACATCTCTCGCTCGTGGGCAGAATAAGCAGGTTCGTTATCTACCCGTGTATATGTGCGCAAACCCTGTGTCGCTAATTAACCCGTATTATGTGGAAATGGGTATTACAGGTAGATTGAAAACTGACACTAATTTCCTGAAAGGTGACGGGTTCGTGCTGGAACAGGGGTTTGTGGAAGCTGCAAGCGTGGCGCAGAAAGAAAGCGGGTTTAATAGAGCGTTTTCTAAGAATGAGTATGTCGCATATTCTTCTGAATGCGTGTACCTGAATGATAGCTCCGCTTTCATTGAAACCCCGAAAGGTAGAAGTAACTACCTTGCTACTCTGCGAAGTGGAAATAAGTCGTTTGCTATTCGGGAATATCTTGATGAAGGTATCGTTTACTGCGATAAGCGGGTGGACGATAGCTTTCCTATTAGGATTACTGTATCAGCTAATGACCATGACGTGAACTATGTCATGCTCAAGAGAAGTGATATGTTCCTGTCCACTATGCGCTACTACTTTGAGCGAGGATGTTTCCGCTTCAAGGATATTGAATGTAAGGAAATTGTCCTAAAGGCGCTCAGCTATTAATAGTTCATCCGCTAATATCCGCGACCGTTCGTCTTATCCGCATTCCCGGGTTGCACGGGGTAAAAGCCGCCGGGAGTGGTTCGGGTTCGCAGCCCGCTTGTAAGCGCCGTTCGTGATGGATATTGGGTGAAAGAGAGAGGTGAGGTAACTCACCTCTCTCTTGTTTTATTCTATTGCTTCTGACCAGAACGCTTTACGACACTCGGAACAATCTAATTGGACACAGTTCATATCTTGATACGTCTTACTTACAATACAAGGATTTATCGCGATAACACCGTTTTCCTCAAGATATGTTTCCGGGCCATTGTTTTAGAAACTCTGATTGTCGCGTCTTGGCGGGGTGGGCAGCGCTCCACTCTTCGACCTCTTTGACAATGTATTCAGGCTCAAGCGAATTCAATAAAACGCCGGGTGCTTTACATGTTACTTTGTATCTTCTTCGTGCTTCCTCAATGAATTTTACAGTGGCCATTTTTTAATCCTCCTTTTTATTTCCTTGCCACCTTTTCCCTATTCTTTGCTCTCTCCATATCACCGGGGAGAATATTATAGGTAGATACAACAAGTGAACCAGCCTTACAATCTGATAACGGGCACTTGAAACAATCATCACAAAAAGGGCAACTTCTATTCGTCTTTGCTTTCTTGACGTAATGCCCCGCTCTTCTTGCCATCTTTTAATTTCACCTCCCTTGAATACTGATTAAGAATACGCTCGAAGTGATTTATACCAGCGTTGAACCCTTTTAGATATTCATAGTCTGCTGAGTATCGAGGGTTGGCATATCCAACAGCTTCGAGAACTTGTTCAGGGTCATATATTTTATACACTAAATCACCTCATTTCGTATGTTTGGTCTATCAACAATATTCCACCCTTTATTCTCTTAGGCTTCAAACTGCTTGGGACTACAAGCCCTTTGTGAAAGTCTTGTAATGTTCTTCGCTGGGTTACAAACTCGCGTTCTTCTTCGTTCAGCTCACTGGTGATTTCTCCGCTCAAGCTCATAACGAATAAGTCTTTGCAGCGCTGGGGCATACCCGCGCACTTGACGTTGTAGTATGGTTTACAATCTTCCAAATCTTCCTTTACCACGTGTTCGATATATGTTTTCTGGCGTGTGAATGTTCCTACGTCCCAGCAGCTTTCCAGTTTCCAGCAGCAGAAGTCTGTGGGGTGTACTTTAATACCCTGTATCTGGTCTGGTGGTAGGTCACAGTGAATACTGTCGGTGTCGGCGTAAATGAAACCGGGCTTGTCAAGACCGTGATAATTCTTCTGCGCTGCCCTAATAGTAAAGTTTCTTGCGTAACTGGTTATGGCTGAACCTATTGGTATATAACCCGGCTTCTTATTGTTCTCTATAACTGGTAGAAACCCTACAACACCATCATCCTTGACATAGGCTAATTTGAAACTGCTATCCGTGCTGCTTGCCATTTTACCGTATAGATTATTGAGAAACAGTTTAGCCAGCTCTCTCATAGCACCTTTGCTTTCCTGTTTTATCTTCTTGTACTTCGCCATGTAATCATCGAATAGACCTATCTCACCTTTGAACATTGCGCCGTCTAATATTTCGGTATCTTTCAAATCGTAGTGTTCAATCATAAGCTGATAGTCTGTTTGCGTCATGGTCATTTCTACTATTGCCTCCTTAACCTCCCCGTCTAACCCTATATATTGTGAATAATAGTTTCCGTCCTCCGGGTTTAATACATCTGACGTGGTAAGGAACTCATTGCCCTTGTAAAGCGAATTATGCTTTAACTGAATGGTAGGAAGCATACCGGGTTTGAGATAAAAGCGAGTTCGTAGACGAACGAACCAGTATTGCTCTTTTACGATAGGCGGAACTCTCATGAAAGGCTCGTCACAAAAGTTACCTTTCCAAAACCATGGCCGCCCAACTGGGTAATAGTTACCACTTTCACTCGACATCATAGACGGGTAAAGACTGTTCACGTCTGCTGTTGTTCCGTTATAAAACTCTTTTTCCTCTTTACCCTTTACAAGATAACACCATCCCCCACGATATGACGCACGAATGTAATCACCTACTGTCAAAATTCCATCTACATCCTCTCCGTATGCCAACTTCATACTCTCAGCGTATAGATTAGGCAGTTTTTGTTCATAGCTGGATGGGTCAAAGTCAGTTGCAATTTTACGATTATAACCGTCTTTGAATTCTTCAAGACAGCAAGCTCCTATAGTGAGTTTGTCATGCCCTAACTGGAACATTATTTCGAGAGCTTCTTTAACAACAAGAACGTCGTTAGCGATATACCGTTTTTCTTCGTCTGTGATTTCACACCCTGCGTAACGATACCCTGTGTACTCCATATCCAACTTTTGGTGCTTTGTCTTGAAAGCCTTTCCTATGCGCTTAACACTAAACGGAAGCAACTTCAAACTGTCGCGGATTTCTATGAAGTGATTGTTTACTTTGATGATGATGCTGTACCATTGACCGCCAATAGCTGAAACTGAGTAACGGAATGTGTTGTTCTTCATTTTACCCTTGGGTAGCCATTCGACTTGATTGATTTCTTTTCCTGTTCGAATATAGGCTTGCTTGAGCTTCTTCTGTACCAGCAGAAAATCAAGCCAAAATGAACCGTCAAATTTCAGGTTGTGGTAATAAATTACAATGTTGTTATGTTTTGCGAGTTCAGATAGGTGGTTGTAAGTTTCCTCTATGCTGTGATGAATTGTGACATCCTCGGTGAAAAGAGGAACAATAGCGCTTACCCATACTTCGGTGTGGTCTTGGCCTTTGTATACGGTTGTTTCAAAGTCTCCAACAAAGGTCAAAGGTTTCGCCATTGTATCACCTCCATTTGCTATGTTAAATTACCACTGTCAAGGTCAAAACCAATCCATTCATCTTCAATTTCCATGTTAGCGTAATCTTCAATTTCAGCGGTTTTTTCCCACACTTCGCGTAAATTTTTTGCATAACTAAGATGATTTTTTTCTGCTACCCCATAAATTTGGGTAACAGCTTCCATAACCCATGCTTTTGTCAACATTGATGGAGGAACTTCCAAATATACTTTTTTACCCTCTTGCTCTACCAGCATAAGCAATCTTGCAAACCCAGCTTCACCTATTTGCTTATACAAGTGTTGCATAGCTTGGTAAAAATAAAGTCCAGCCCCGGGTTCTAACTCGTATGAGCTGTGGGAAGAATACCACGGGTTGTCAAAATGGGCCACTTGTGCCCAGGCTTCAAAAAAATTTGCCACCATAACGCTTGACGCTCTTGGTAAATTCTTAACTTCCTGATAGCGTTCGCTTCGAGTTTTACCGCCAGCCTTGGCGCTCTTTGCTCTTTTTGGTGCGCCTTTTCGTGCTGCTTCGCTTCGCTGTTCGTAAGTTAATGATTGTCTTGCTTTTCCCAAACGCTCCTTAGCTGCTTCTCTCTCTGCTTCGGTCATTGGCCTACGAGGCTTATGGACGTAATCCGGTTTCTTTGTACCGCCAACTGACTTTGATTTCTGCTTTCGCTTTTGACGCTTAACAGAGATATTAGCACTCTCAAGCTGTGCTTTCTCACGCACATAATCCATTCCTATTGCTTCGGCTTGTGCTATGTGCTTCTTTGTAATTTTCTCGGGGGTCTTGGGCTTTATTGAAGATACATCCTCAATACCGATGGAACGTGCCATATCTTCAATGCGGGTCATTTCACGCGCCCATGCCTTTTGGTTTGGGGTCATACGTCTTGCCATGTTTATACCTCCTTACACCAAGACTATCCACATCCACAGCACCAGTCCGCAGCAGATACGCCCCGCCCATTTTATATACTGCTTTTCTTTACCTTCAAAATCGGCCAACACGTCAAAAGCTGCAATCACACCAGAGCTGAACGCAAGTACAGAAATAATTGCTATGTCCAACCTCATTAGACACACCTCCTTGAAAATGAGCGCCCCATATTTCAGGGGCGCTCTTGTTTGTCTTAGAACCACTCATCCATGGACTTGTCCTCGTAGGGCTTGCCATCGGAGTAGGCAGAAACCCACAGAACGTCTACGGATTTCAGTTCGCTGGTAACTTCGTCCGTGAACTTCTCCTTGGACATATTGCAGTCACCTTTGCGCAGAATGATGTTAGCAGGGCAGTCGGGCGCAGCGCATTCCTCACGAAATTTCACCTTGATAGCGTTCTCACGCCCCGGCATGGTGGTGAAGTAGGTGAAGAACTTCTTCTTGCCGTCCTTGGTTGCGCGCTTCTTGGAAAAGATAGTCAGCTCAAGGGTCTTTTCGTTAGCCATGTTATGTTACCTCACTTTCTGATTTCAAACGCTGGGTTAGTCCTGCTTGCCACGAGTAACGGGGGTGGAGATTTCGAGGAACTTTTCCTCGTCCACACCGCGCAACTCTTCCTTGACCTCGCTGCCGACAATGTAGACAGCTTTGATGGTATCGGTGTCGATACGCTTCTTGGCTTCCTTGAGCAGCTTGTCATTGTCGGTGTAGACGTGGGGCAGAGTGATGGACTTAACTTCGGTTGCGTTGGTGGTCGTGTCCATGGTCATAACGTGGACGGACATGGTACGGAATGTGCGGGTAATCATTTTGGTTGCCATAATTTTGGCCTTTCTCACCTTATAAAATATAGAACTGTGTGGACACCTGCCATCATCAGATACCGGGCGGTGACTCCGGTATGACGGAAAAGCGTTACCGCTTTTTCCGTTTCGGCTTATCCATTAGGTCAAGTATGCAAACAAGTGCGATTGCGAGTTGTGCGGCGAAGAGAATGCAGAGTGCGGCGAAACCCGCGCCGGAAATTGTTATTGTGATAGGTTCAATGCTCATTGTAATAACCCTCCATTTCATCGAGTTTAGCTCCCGTGGTGTGGTATTCGCCCATGTCCATAGAAAAGTAAACAATGTCTTTATTCGTTGCCTTGAATGTGAATACCTCACCGGACATAACAGCTGTTTTGGCAATACTGGGATGATTTTGCAGCCATTCAAGGACATATTCGGCTTCCTCTTGTGTTTCGGCGCGGTAGTCGAAAGTGTAAACGCGCTTTCCCCAACGTTTCAAATCCATGGTTTTTACCTCCGTTAGCTACTGTCTATATTGTAGCAGATTATATTGTAATTGTAAAGTATTGATTATGAATGGTGCTGTGTGAATGTATTAGCCGGGCTTATATCAAGGGTTGGGTTTGGCATAAGCCCAGCTAATGGGCATAAGTTAAACTAATACTCAATCGTGTAAGTGTTTCTATATGTCTCCACGTTCAGCATGATTTCACCAGTTTCTTTATCCTTATAAAGCCAAGCACAAGTAAAAGTTTGCGAATTGAAAGATATAATACGAAAACGCCAGCCGTCCATTTCGGCGCACTTATTCGTACACCAGTAATAAGCCCTGCGTTTGGCTTGGGAGCATGACACATAGCAATGTTCCAAAGTATCGAACTCACTGTTGTAAAAACGCTCAATGAGACCTTGCGCACTTTTGGTATTTCTGTTCAGTTTCATAACGTTTCTCCGCTGCTAATAGGCGCAGCTGCCTAAATTTTGGTGCGTTTCACGTGAAACACCCGGACACGCAAGCGTGTTGTAGCTTACGTGTTTCGTCTTAATTTTCAAAGACTCATCAGCGGGCTTTAATCCTCATCAGGAAAATAAATATTTGCAATATCATGGAAATGTTCATTATTCTCCAACAGCATCAAAACTGAACTTAACTCAGTAGCGCGAATTAACTCGCGTCTTGCTTTTTCTGTTTCTCCTATTTCCTCATACTTCCTACGCATGGCGTGAGTGTTCGCATACATGGCGCGAATAACTTTAATTTGATTAGCCTTAGTATTTTTCATAATTACATCTCCGCTACTTATGGGCGCAGCTACCCAAAATTAGGGATATACCCGGACACGCACAATATTAAATTGTTAAGGTACACTATGCGGCACTGACCACCGACTTACAAGACCGCGCCCTTTGTGGGCTGTTTTGCGGTTCGTTTTGGATTGTCTATATGGTAGCACAGTGTTTCATGGCTGTCAACCCCCTTTTTTTCAAATTTTTTTGAAAAACTTTTTTCTACCTGTTCGCATATAATGTATCGCGTGTGCGTGTGCCAGCTGGTAAGCGTTTGTGTGAAAATTTTAACAATGTCTGAAAATATTACCCAGTAAGTAGGTGGGTTTATATGTGAAAATTTTAACAATACCCGAAAATTAGTTAGTGCGCAAACTACTTTAGTTGGCTAAAGTTTCACTTTAGTTGAATAAAGTATTGCGTGAAAATTTTAACAATGTCCAATTTTTGGCAGCCAATTTTTACCAGTGACAGGGCGTTAGCCCTGTTATCAAATGAACGATAGAGCGTGCAGAATGCACGGGCTATCGTTCATGAGCGAGCGAAGCGAGCGAGTGACCGTGAGTGTGAAAATTTTAACAATGTCCGCGTTTGCGATGGGGAACTTTAGCGAGATAAAGAAGTGCCT
>ERZ1034701.437-NODE-437-length-16736-cov-6.882501_pt1 | contig 16736 bp, 14 predicted proteins | sample MGYA00520651_ERZ1034701 | MGnify/ENA primary metagenome ERZ1034701 (study PRJEB33766, sample SAMN09781713) | gut metagenome | biome: gut microbiome | host: Homo sapiens | place: Madagascar | study: EMG produced TPA metagenomics assembly of the PRJNA485056 data set...
AAAGGAAGATTGGCAGAGTGACCGAATGCGCTGGACTCGAAATCCGGTATACCCTTTTCCGGGTATCGGGGGTTTGAATCCCTCATCTTCCGCAAACCTATGGTGAAACCATCATGAAAAAATTAATCATTTCCATACTCTTATTTTTGCCCTTGATGTCTGTTCAAGCGCAAAGTGTCCTCACACCCCAACAGCAGTTGGAGGAGGCTCAGAAAAAGCTTGAGGAAGCCAAAAAGGCGGTAGAGGAAGCCAAGCAGAAGGCGGAAGCTGCCAAGAAGAAGGCGGAAGCGGAAGCTGCCAAACAAAAGGCTGCTGCCGAAGCTGCCAAGAAAAAAGCAGAGGAAGAGGCTAAGAGAAAGGCGGCTGAGGAGGCAAAAGCCAAGGCCGAAAAGATACAGCAACAGATAAAGGAAGCTGAGGCTGAGACTGCAAGACTGAAGGCAGAGGCGGCAAGACTGAACGCAGAAGCCAATGGTGCTGCGGCAACAACAGCGGCTCCTGAGGCAACCACTGCCCCAGCGGCTCCTGCAGCAACCACAGCGACTCCTGCTCCTGCCACCACAGCATCGCAGGGCTCGGGATGGGTAATTCCTACGGCAACAAAGAAGGAGACACCTAAACCTGCTGCTCAGGTTAACGGCGCGAAACTGAAGGAAGACCCCAAATACCTGGAAGGCGCCATCACCTTCGACGAACAGGGCAAAATCGTGTTTGACACAGAGATAGAAGCCCCTGGCAAGAGCGCAACCCAGCTTTACGACCTGGTGTTCGACTACATGAGCGGCCTGACTCAGGACAAAGAGAGCAAGGCAAGCCGAATGGCGCTGGTGAACAAAGACGAACACATCATCGCCAACGCGATGGACGAATGGCTCGTGTTCAGCAACTCCTTCATCTCGCTCGACAGAACAGAATGCAAATATAACCTCATCGCCAAGATAACAGATGGAAAGGTGAGCCTGTCGATCAACCACATTAATTATATTTATGAGGAGGGAAGACAGACCGGATTCAAACTGCCAGCCGAAGAGGTGATCATCGACAAGGTGGCGCTGACCAAGAAAAAGAACGACCTGGCACGCATCTTCGGTAAGTTCCGCAAGAAGACCATCGACAGAAAAGACCAGATTTTCAACGAAATAGCAGCTCTGGTGAAATAAATTTCGAGGGAATAGAACAGTAACAAACGCAATATGACAACAGAACAAAATAACAACAATGCTGCCGAAAACAATGAGCAGCAACAGCAAGAGGCTCAGGAGAAGACAACCTACGCCGTGAGACCTCACCACCACTATAAACGACTGGACTACAGCGACCCGACCAACCTGAAAGTGCGCAACAAGCTGAACACGGCTTTCATCCTATTGGTCATCGTGGGCATCACGCTGTGGTACACAATGGACACACACACACCTGCCTACGTAGTTCTGCTCGTAGGAGTAGTGGTGAAAATCGCCGAAGTATGTATTCGACTATTCAGAAAATGATGAAGAAAAGTAAAGTAATCCTTACGATAACTCTGTTTTGTGCTGCGACATCGCCTGTCGTGGCACAAACCGATTTTAGCAACAACGAGGACTCGATGTTTGCACCCGTCAACAACAGGAACGTCAGAACCGACTCATTAGGGTCGGACAAGGAAATACCCAAGGGACTGAAGGTGTGGACCATAGACGAGCGATTCGGCGACCGACAGGAGGCACAGGTGGACACCCTGCAGCACATGTACATGAACACCCCATTCACCTCGGGACTGAGGGGAGAATACAACTCGCTGGGCAATCTGGGTTCGCCCCGCATCAACCGTATCTTTATCGATCGACGGCTGGACCAGGGGCAGTTTATCTTCGCACAGCCCTTCGACTGCATCAGCACGCCCGTCAGCGAATTCCACTTCACCAACACCTACTCGCCCATCACCAACGTAACGCTCAACAGCTGCGGAAACCGTACCAACGGCGAGGACGACTTCAAGGCGATGTTTGCCGTCAACGCGGGAAAACGACTGGGCATGGGATTCAGATTCGACTATAAGTACGGACGTGGCTACTACGACAGCCAGAGCACCTCGCACTTCAAATATACCATGTGGGGATCGTACATAGGCGACAGATACCAGGCGCACCTGCTCTTCTCTACCCTGCACCAGAAGGCGACAGAGAACGGCGGAATCACCAACGACGACTACATCAAGCACCCAGAACTCTTCGAAGACACCTATGCCGAGAACGAGATTCCTACCGTGCTGCAGCAGAACTGGAACAGAAACAACAGCATACACGTGTTCTTCAACCACAGGTACAATGTGGGATTCAACAGAAAGGTGCGCATGACCGATGAGGAGATCAAGGCGAAGAAGTTTGCCATGGCCTCGAAGAAGGAGAATGCCGCCGAGGACGCCAAGGAGGAGGCAAGGAAAAAGGCTCGCCAGGAGGGCAAGAAGTTCGACGAGGATGCCTTCGGCAAGACACCTAAGTTTGCCGGACGACCCGACGACGCAAAGATAGCGGGCGACGAGCCTGCTGCCGACAAGAAGGATGCCAAGCCGACAGAGCGCATCGCCGTGAACGGTAAGAGCGCCGCCGACAGCATCATGGCACAGGAGAAGAAGGCGGCTCAGGACGCGGCCTGGATGAAAAACGAATACGTGCCGGTGACAAGCTTTATACACACCTTGAAGTTCGACAACTACAGCCGTACTTATATCGCCTATCAGACACCTGCCGACTACTATCTGAACGAATACTACACGGCGGGAAAATACGAGGGCGACTCCATTTACGACAACACCAAGCACTGGGAGATGAAGAACACCCTGGCGCTGGCTACGCTGGAGGGATTCAGCAAGTGGGCTAAGGCGGGACTGAAGGCTTTCGTGAGCTATGACCTGCGCCACTTCGAGTTGCCTGACACCGAGGGCGGCGTGATGAAATACAACGAGCACTCGGTGAGTGTGGGCGGACAGTTGAGCAAGCGACAGGGCAAGCTGCTGCATTATAATGCCGTGGCCGAAATCGGTGTGGCTGGCGAGGATGCAGGAACACTGGCGGTCGACGGCGACGTGGACGTGAACATCCCCTTCCTCGGCGACACATTGTCGGTCATCGGTAGTGGTTTCTTCCACAGAATCACTCCTTCGTTCTACTTCCGCAACTATCACGGTCGTCACTTCTGGTGGGAGAACGACCTCGACAAGATTATCCACACACGCATCATGGGAACGCTGAAGTTTGCCAAGACAAAGACGATGCTCAGAGTGGCTGTGGACGAGATAAAGAACTATGCCTACCTGAGCCAGAGCTACAACGTGACGGACAACAACCAGGCGGCACGTACGGGAGTAACGGTGCAGGCCAAGCAGAGCGGAAGCCCCGTCAACCTGCTGACAGCCCAGCTGTTCCAGGACGTGAGATGGGGAATACTGAACTGGGAGAACGTCATTACCTATCAGCACTCGAGCAAGACGGACGTCATCCCCGTGCCTGCGCTCAACGTGTACAGCAACCTGTATCTGAAATTCCCTGTGGTGAAGGTGCTCAACATCGACCTGGGTGCCGACGTGAGATACTTCACAAGCTATGAGGCCCCCGACTATTCGCCTGCGCTGAGTCAGTACACCGTACAGGACAATGGCGACAAGAATGTGAAAGTGGGCAACTACCCCATCGTCAACGTCTATGCCAACGTGCACATCAAGCATACACGTTTCTTCGTAATGATGACACACGTCAACAAGGGTTCGGGCGACAAGAACTATTTCTTCGTGCCCCACTATCCGCTCAATGGCAGCGTGTTCCGATTCGGTGTTAGCTGGAACTTCTTCAATTGATGATTGCAACAAATTCGATAAAGGCCTGGTTTTTGGCAGCGCGCCCCAAAACGCTGTCGGCTGCGGCTGTACCCGTACTGATAGCCATAGCACTCGCTATGCGCGACTGCTATCTAATGGAAACAGTTGGCGATGCTGCACAGCCTCACATCCTGCACATACCAGCCCTACTGTGTCTGCTCTTCGCATGGGTGATGCAGATAGACTCCAACTTCGTGAACGACTACTTCGACTTTAAACGGGGAAATGACGACGAGACACGATTAGGCCCCAAGAGGGCCTGCGCCGAAGGATGGATCACCGAACGCGCCATGAAGACGGGCATCATCGTGACCACGCTCCTTGGATGCGCCATCGGTCTGCCACTCGTCATCTACGGAGGAATGGCCATGATATGGGTGGGAGTGGCCTGCGTAGCGTTCTGCTTCCTCTACACCACAACCTTCAGCTACCACGGCATGGGCGACATACTGGTGCTGCTGTTCTTTGGCATCGTACCGGTGTGCTGTACCTATTATGTCATCATGCCCGAAGGCTACAAGACAGTAAGTACTGAGGTGGTGATGGCCGCTATCGCCTGCGGACTGGTGGTGGACACACTCTTGGTGGTGAACAACTTCCGCGACAGAGACAACGACCGCGAGGCTGGCAAACGCACACTCATCGTCAAGTTAATCGACAGATGGGACGAGAAGAGTGCACTCTGGCTCTATCTGCTCTTGGGGTATGTGCCCCTCGCCATCATGATGGGCATGGGAATCCACGATGCCGTAGTGCGCGACACCTCTACCTTCGCCCTCCCCCTCTACGCCGTCTACGCCGGCATGCACCATACTACCTACCGGCAGCTGAAAGCCATCAACCACGGCTGGGAACTCAACAGGGTGTTGGGAAGTACGGCACGCAATATTTTCATCTATGGACAAATCGTTTTCCTGACCATCGTCCTGGGATTCGCATTGGAAATATAATGAGGAGAAAAAGCAATGATACAACAAGTAAGTATGGAAATCATGGAGTTTGTGGAAACACAGATTCTGCCAAAATATACAGAGTTCGGTGAAAGCCACGGACTCAGACACGTCAACAGGGTGATCAAGAATTCTCTGGAGTTGGCACGCATCACGGGTGCCGACATCAACATGGTGTATGTCGTGGCTGCCTACCACGACCTGGGAATGAGCGGACCGAGAGCTATCCACCACATCACGAGTGGAAAGATTCTCATGGCAGATGCCCGGCTGAAGCGATGGTTCTCCCAAGACCAGATAAAGATCATGAAAGAGGCGGTGGAAGACCACAGGGCCTCGTCAAGCCGTCAGCCCAGAAGCATCTACGGCAAAATCGTGGCTGAAGCCGACCGCGACATCGACACCCACGAGATCTTCCTCCGTGCCATTCTCTATGCCAAGGAAAACAATCCCGGTAAAGACAAGGAACAAATATGGGAACTCTTCGCCCACCACATGGACGAGAAGTACTCAGTACATGGATACATCAAACTCTGGATTCCCAACTCGCCCAACGAGAAGGAACTGAAAATGCTGCGCGACATCATCGAGGACAAAGCGCTGCTAAGACAGGAATTCGACAAGATTTACGAGAGCATTCTCTGAAGTCAAAGAGAATTCAATGGAGTTAAAACAAAGGCTATCCTAACTCAAGAATTATTCTGAATGAGATATTTGATTCGAGCCAATAATTTTTAAGTCAAGAATTTGAGAAGCATTCCTGACAAAAATAAAATATTCCTGCCTCTTCTTCCCCTTTATCTTCTTAACAAAAAATCGCCCTAAATGGTTACTATTTCAATTAAAATTAGTAACTTTGCACTCAAATATAAAAAAGATAAAGATTAGGATGAAAAAAATGTTATTTACGCTGCAATTACTGCTGTTCGCAGTTATTGCACAGGCACAACTGCTTAGCCCTGTAAAATTCACCAGTCAGTTGAAAACTAATGGGACAGCAGTTGCAGAGATTGTATTCAGCGGAAAGATTCAACCAGGATGGCACGTCTACTCTACAGGTTTGGGAAGCGACGGACCTATCTCGGCAACCTTCAACGTCAACAAAATGGAAGGCGTAGAACTCGTCGGCAAACTGCAGGCACGAGGCAACGAGGTGTCGAAATACGACAATATGTTCGGCATGAAGCTGCGTTTCTTCGAAGGAAGCGCCACTTTCGTGCAGAAGGTAAAATTCACTGCTGCTCAGTATGTTATCGACGCATACTTGGAATACGGAGCCTGCAACGACCAGAGTTGTCTTCCTCCTTCAGAGGTCAACTTCAAGCACACAGGCAAGGCGCCTGCCATAGACAGCAAGGCTGCTCAGGAAGCCAAGACCGACAACAAGCAGGACGCTGCAATGGCAGCCAAGGCCAAAGCCGACTCTATCGCCATGATGCAGGCTGCCTTGACCGACACCGCACAGCAGAACACCTTGGACAGCACAGCCCTGGCTCAAGCTGCCGAACATCTCGACACCAAGGCGCTGTGGCAGCCCGTAGTGAAAGAGCTGCAGGCGTTCGGAGGCGCCAACGACATAGCCAACCACTCACTCATCTATATCTTCCTGATGGGACTGGTGGGCGGACTCCTCGCGCTGGTGATGCCTTGCATCTGGCCTATCATTCCCATGACGGTGAGTTTCTTCCTGAAACGTGCCAAGAACGACAAGAAGAAGGGCGTTCGCGATGCCTGCACTTACGGACTCAGCATCGTGGTTATCTATCTTACTCTGGGTCTCGCCGTCACAGCCATCGCAGGTCCAAGCACACTCAACGCCCTGTCTACAAGTGCCGTATTCAACATCATTCTCTTCGTACTCTTGGCTGTGTTCGCCTTCTCATTCTTCGGATGGTTTGAAATCAAACTGCCCGACCGCTGGGGCAACGCCGTAGACAACAAGGCATCGAGCACCACTGGACTGATATCCATCTTCCTCATGGCCTTCACGCTCGTACTGGTGTCTTTCTCGTGCACTGCACCTATCATCGGACTGCTGTTGGTTCAGACGGTGACATCGGGCGACTGGCTGGCTCCTACCGTGGGCATGCTGGGATTCGCCCTGGCACTCGCTCTGCCCTTCACCCTCTTCGCACTCTTCCCATCATGGCTTAAGTCGGCTCCAAAGTCTGGCTCATGGATGGAAACCATCAAGATCGTACTGGGATTCGTAGAACTGGCGTTCTCGCTGAAGTTCCTCTCTGTAGCCGACCTGGCTTACGGCTGGCACATCTTGGACCGCGAGGTGTTCCTGTCGCTCTGGATAGTCATCTTCGGCGCCCTGGGCCTCTACCTCATCGGTAAGTTGAAGTTCCAGGTGGACGCCATCGGAGGCGAGATAGACAAGCCTATGCCCGTGCCCTGCATCATGCTGGGTCTGTGCTCGCTGGCCTTCGCCGTGTATATGATTCCAGGACTCTGGGGCGCTCCCTGCAAGGCGGTAAGTGCCTTCGCTCCTCCTATCAACACACAGGACTTCAATCTGAACACCAAGACCGTAGAGCCTGCCTACAAGGACTACGAGATGGGAATGGCTGCTGCCAAGGCTCAGGGCAAACCCGTGCTGATAGACTTCACAGGATTCGGCTGCGTGAACTGCCGCAAGATGGAAGCTTCGGTATGGACCGATGCCAACGTGGCTGACAAACTGACCAAAGACTACGTGCTCATCTCGCTCTATGTGGACGACAAGACACCTTTGCCACAGCCTATGGAAGTGACTTTCAACGGCGAGAAGCGCACCCTGCGAACCATCGGCGACAAGTGGAGCTATCTGCAGGCAAGCAAGTTTGGTGCCAACGCTCAGCCCTTCTACGTGGCTGTCGACAACGACGGCAATCCGCTCACCGCAGCTTTCAGCTTCAAGGAAGACGTAAACGCATATCTTGAGTTCCTGAATAAGGGACTCGACAACTACAGAAAGTAAAACTCGAGTAAAATAAATAAAACTATGAACAGTAGAAAAGAAATTCCAGTCCTGTTGCTTACAGGCTATTTAGGCAGTGGAAAGACAACACTACTCAACAAGATTTTGGCTAACCAGAAAGGCATCAAGTTTGCAGTCATCGTCAACGATATCGGCGAGGTGAACATCGATGCTGCCCTCATAGAACAAGGAGGCGTGGTAGGAAAGAAAGACGACTCGCTCGTGGCTCTGCAAAACGGATGCATCTGCTGTACGCTGAAGATGGACCTCGTGGAACAGCTCAAGGAAATCGTCGACATGCAGAAGTTCGACTACATCGTCATTGAGGCAAGCGGCATCTGCGAGCCTGCGCCTATCGCACAGACCATCTGCTCGATTCCTACACTCGGACCACAATACGTCAAGAACGGAGTGCTGAGACTCGACAGCATCGTTACCGTTGTGGACGCTCTGAGAATGAAAGACGAGTTTGCAGGCGGCGACGACCTGATGAAGGACAACATCGACGAGGAAGATCTGGCGTCGCTCGTCATCCAGCAGATAGAGTTCTGCAACATCATCCTGCTCAACAAGGCTGCTGAGGTGGAACCCAAAGACCTCGACAAACTGAAGCACATCATCAAAGCCATACAGCCAAAGGCTGAAATCTTCGAGTGCAACTACGGCGACGTAGACCTCGACAAGATTGTCAACACACGTAAGTTTGACTGGGAAACCGTGGCCACATCGGCTGGATGGATTCAGGAGATTGAGGCAGAACGCAACGAGGATCATCACGAACACGACGATCACGATGATGACGATGACGACGATGAGCACGTGCATCATCATCACGACCACGACCATCACCATCATCATCACCACGACGATGAGGGAGAGGCTGAGGAATACGGCATCGGCACCTTCGTGTACTACAGCCGCAAGCCTTTCGACCTGGGACTCTTCGACGACTTCGTGGCACGCAAATGGCCACGCGACGTGGTAAGAGCCAAGGGAATCTGCTACTTTGCCGACGAGAGAGACATGTGCTACGTGTTCGAACAGGCTGGAAAACAGAAGACCGTGAAGCAGGCTGGACAATGGATAGCCACCATGCCTAAAGACCAACTTGACGAGCTGCTGGCACGTGAGGAACAGCTCAGAAAGGAATGGGACGACAAGGTGGGCGACAGAATGATCAAGATCGTATTCATCGGTCAGCATCTGCAGAAAGAGGCCATCTGCAAGGAATTGGACAAATGCCTCGTGGATTAAGTCGACACACAGCAGAAAAATTACATAAATACGCAACTGAACTTCAGCAAGTTCGGAAGTTAAACACAACATAATACGCAACAAAAAGAAACAGCATGAAGATTGATTTTAGACCAGCTTTCATGAAAGACTTTGACGGTTGCTGGACGGTCATCAACGAAGCCAGAGAACAGATGATCAAGTCGGGACGTCACCAGTGGACAGAGCAATATCCTGCCTACAAGGACATCCTGGCAGACATCAACAACGGCAATGCCTATGTGCTCACCGTGAACGACCAGATAGCCGTTTACGGAGCGGTGGTGCTGAACGGAGAACCTGCCTACGAGTTTCTCGAAGGAAAATGGCTCACCAACAGCAACTATTACGTCATACACCGGTTCGCAACCCTGCCCAAACTGCAGAGAGAGGGATACGCACGCATTTTCATCAACAAGGTGTGCAGCCTGTGCGAAGTGGAGCACGTGCCCAGCATCAAGGTGGACACCAACTACGACAACCTGCCCATGGTGAGCCTGCTCTCGTCTATGGGATTCTGCCTTTGTGGAAAGGTGAGCTATGGTGAGAGAGGGCTGAGATTCGCCTTTGAAAAAATCACCATGCGGCCCAAAGGATAAAAAGAAGAAACTCCCAAAAATTCAGGAGAAAGAAATACAACGATGATCAGCAAGAACAAGATAAAATATATCAAGTCGCTCGAACTGAAGAAAAACCGCAACAAGGAAGGTAAGTTCGTGGCTGAAGGACACAAGGTGGTGGACGACCTCTTAGTACTGCAGCCTGCATCGCTTATTGTGGCTACCGAAGAATGGCTCAAAGACAAAAGCATTGACCCAAGGACGGAAGTGGTCACGGTAAGCGAGGAGGAACTCAGAAAGGTGAGCTTCCTGCAGCATCCGCAACAGGTGCTCGCCGTCTTTGACCAAAGGGAAAACAGAGACTTCGCTTCTGCCAACATCGACTTCAACTGTCTGAACCTTGCCCTCGACGGAGTGCAGGACCCGGGCAACCTGGGAACCATCATCCGCATCGCCGACTGGTTTGGCATAGAGAACATTTACTGTTCGCCCGAAACTGCCGATGTGTATAATCCCAAGGTGGTGCAAGCCACGATGGGAAGCATCGCCAGAGTGAAGGTCCTGTATGGCGACCTGATGGCGCTGTTCGCCTCGCTTCCAGCCGACGTGCCTGTCTACGGTACCCTGCTCGACGGTGAGGACATCTATGCACAACAGCTCGACAACCGTGGATTCATCGTCATGGGAAACGAGGGAAAAGGCATCTCGCCCGAACTCACCCAGAGTGTGAACCGCAGGCTGCTCATCCCCAACTTCCCTCCAGAAAGACCTACTGCCGACAGTCTGAACGTAGCAATAGCCACGGCCATCACCTGCTCGGAATTCAGAAGACAAGGAAGGAGATGAAACTAATGTTTAGTGTTTAATGTGCAGAAAGGTTGTTATCCCACAATTAAACACTAAACATTAAACATTAAACACTAAGCATTCAATGAAACTATGAAGATAAATGATTTGATAAAGCATCGCAGTGTAACTGCCTGCATGAAAGAAGCTTACAGTCTGATGACTGGCAATGTAAAGAACCTGCTGAAAAGTACATGGTGGGCTTTTATGATCTATGCATTCATGGTGGCATTCATGGTTTACCTGCGCACACCCAACAAGATGCTTCACGACTGGGGCGAGGAAAACATGATGCTGTCGTTCTGCCTGCAGACGGTCGTTTACTTGGGTGTCATCGTGGCGGCTTTCCTCATAGGAGCAGCAGCATGGCGCTGGCTGACCGACAAGCCTTTTGGCAGAATGATGAAGCGGTTTACTACGATTTATCTCGCTTCGGCTGTTGTCAGTTTCGTCGTCACATTCGCCGCAACGTTTGCCCTAACTTGCTTTTACCTTACGGCATTTCTCACAGGCTCAGGCTCGGCTGCTACGGCAGATTCGGCAGCAGGCTCGCCCTCGCTCCTCATCATCGTGCTCTTTGCACTCGCCATCGTCGCTGCCACCGCCCTCTGCATGGCGGTGAGTCTGCCTTTCGCCTATCTCACTCCCAAATACATGTTGCAGGAAAAGGGCGAGAAATTACGCCCCTGGAAATCATTCAAGTGCGGATTCCGCCACATGGGTTCCATCTTCAAGATGGGTTTCCTGGGCAGTCTTGTCATCCTGGTGGCAGGTATCCTGATCTACATTCCTCTCGCCATCCTGATAGGCGCACAGGTATCGGCACAGATGGGCACTCTCGAAGGCGACCCGGTAGGAACGCCCTCCTACTTCACCTTCCTCTTCATCGTCGTGACAGCTCTCCTGCTGTTCATCTTCGCATACATCCTGCACTGGTTGTTTATCTCGTACATCTATCTCTATGGCAGTATAGAGAACGACGAAATGAAGAAAACTGAAATGCTAAATGCTTAATGCTAAAAATCATTCAACATAAAAAAGACATAGACATGAAACAAACCAGACTGCTATTCATCGACCGCGACGGAACCTTGATTCAGGAGCCGGAAGATGAACAGATTGACAGCTTCGAGAAGCTTGTCTTCACCAAGGGCGTGATGAGAAACCTCAGTTTCATTGCCCAACACACAGACTATCAGCTCGTCATGGTGAGCAACCAGGACGGATTAGGCACCGACTCCTTCCCGGAAAACACTTTCTGGCCTGTGCACAACTTCATCATCCAGACACTGGAAAGTGAGGGAATCCACTTCGAGGAGCAGCTGATAGACCGCCATTTCCCCGAGGACAACTCGCCCATGAGAAAGCCTGGCACCGGCATGCTGACCCACTATATTGACAATCCTGAATACGACTTGGCCAACAGCTATGTCATCGGCGACCGTGAAACCGACGCTCTGCTGGCCGAGAACCTGGGATGCAAGAGTCTGATACTGGGCAAAGACGGCATGGACTGGGACAAGATAGCCGAAATTCTCTTTGCCGGCGACCGCATCGCCGAGGTAAAACGCACCACCAAGGAGACTGACATATATATTAAGGTGAACCTCGACGGTTCGGGTCACTGCGACATCTCCACAGGACTTGGCTTCTTCGACCACATGTTGGAGCAGATAGGAAAGCACGGAATGATGGACCTCACCATCCACACCAAGGGTGACCTCTACGTGGATGAGCACCACACCATCGAAGATACAGGCATCGCACTGGGCGAATGTCTGCTTCAGGCATTGGGCAACAAGAGAGGCATCGAGAGATATGGCTACTGCCTGCCTATGGACGACTGCCTGTGCCAGGTGGCTCTCGACTTTGGTGGACGCCCCTGGCTCGTTTGGGACGCTGAGTTCCATCGCGAGAAAGTAGGCGAAATGCCCACCGAGATGTTCAAGCACTTCTTCAAGAGTCTGAGCGATGCTGCCAAGATGAACCTCAACATCAAGGCAGAAGGCGAGAACGAACACCACAAGATAGAAGGTATATTCAAGGCCCTCGCACGATCACTCAAGATGGCAGTGAAGCGAGATATCTATCACTTCGAACTGCCTTCATCGAAGGGAATGCTGTAAAAAAAAGAAGAACAAGCAGAAAGAATGCTGTAAAAAAATGCCAAAAAATTTGGCTGCATCAGAAGAAAGCAGTATCTTTGCAAATACATAAGGGTCGTTTCGGTTAGATTGGGATACTCATCACATTACAAATTATGAAACCGAGAAGACTTCTCTTGCCTATGGCGGGCCACAATAAGCCGGACTTCGTTCGGTAAAGCTGCAAAGCCGGTGGATTACAAAAGCGGGGGGCTCTCAAACTTATTGCTAAGTTCGGAGTTTCATCACATCATCGGGCGACCCTTTTCTTTTTATTCTTAGAACTTTGTCATTGAATACTCTCATCATTCTTTGAACAATATTCTACATCATAGAAAACATTCATCAACATTTTAAATTCATACGAATATCACATCATGTTTAGCGGAATCATAGAAAACATGGCTACTGTCGTGGCTGTGAAAAGGGACAAGGAGAATATCGACCTTACACTGGAATGCCCGTTTGCTGGCGAGTTGAGTATCGACCAGAGTGTGGCGCACAATGGAGTATGCCTCACGGTCGTGGCTTTAGAAGGCAACACCTATACAGTTACTGCCATGAAGGAAACACTCGACCGTTCCAACCTCGGACTGCTGAAAGAGGGAGACAAGGTGAATGTGGAACGTTCTATGATGCTCAACGGCAGGCTCGACGGACACATCGTACAGGGACACGTAGACCAGACTGCCACCTGTATTAACAAACGTGATGCTGATGGTTCCACCTACTATACTTTCGAATACAGACTCGACCGCGAGATGGCTCGCAAGGGCTACTTCACTGTCGACAAGGGTTCGGTCACTGTCAATGGTGTGTCGCTCACTGTCTGTGAGCCTACCGACAACACCTTCACCGTGGCTATCATTCCCTATACTCACGACCACACCAACTTCTGCAACATAGAAGTGGGAACCGTTGTCAACATCGAGTTCGACATCCTGGGCAAATACATCGCACGCCTGCAGACTGTATCGAAAGACTGATAAATCTCTCTATCCTCACTCTGCTTAAAAGGCAAGGCAAACAAAAAAGGATATAAAAACAAAAGGAAGTTAGCTTCACTCGTCATGGAAGCTAACTTCATTTTTTTATTCCAGATACTCGGTCTTATCCTCGATGCCGGCTTCGGCAAGAGCCTCCTTGCGCTCTACACACGTACCGCACTTTCCGCAATGCTTCTCGCCACCCTTATAGCAACTCCAGGTCTCAGAGTAGTCTATTCCCAATCGCTTGCCTATACGGGCAATGTCCGCCTTGGTGATGTTGGTATAAGGAGCTGACACGTGCACATCGACAAAGGTTCCTGCCTGGGCAGCCCGGTCAATGGCAGAGATAAACTCCGGACGGCAGTCGGGATAAATAGTGTGGTCGCCTCCATGATTGGCTATCAACACCTTCTTCAGGTTGTTGCTCTCAGCTATGCCGATGGCAATGCTCAGCATGATGCCGTTGCGGAAAGGCACCACCGTCGACTTCATGTTCTCGTCGGCATAATGTCCGTCAGGAATAGCATCGGCGCCTTCTAAGAGCGAGCTCTTGAAATACTGATGCATGAAACCCAAGTCGATGGTGATGTGCTTGATGCCCAAACGCTCACAGTGCATCTTGGCATAAGGAATCTCACGCTCGTTATGGTTGCTGCCATAGTTGAAACTGATACCCAAGGCTATCTCGTCTTTTTTATCGTAGAGCAGCGTGATACTGTCCATACCGCCACTCACAATGATTACAGAATCCTTCATTTTGTATTTGAATTTATTATTTATAAAAAATCATATTGCAACCCAATATTAGCAAAATCTGCGTAATCCACGAAATCTTCGTGCACACTTATCCGAACAGACAGCGGAGCGCCTCTTCCACCTTCCTCACAGGATGGATGGTGATGCTGTACTTCGACCTGTCGAGCGAATGATAGTTGTAACGGGGAATGATGATGTCATGAAAGCCCAACTTCTCGGCTTCGGCGATGCGCTGCTCGATGCGGCTCACCGGACGAACCTCACCACTCAAGCCTACTTCGCCAGCCATACACCAGCCAGCCTCGATAGGCGTGTCCACATTACTGCTCAATACGGCGGCTATCACACTGAGATCCATCGCCAGGTCTGTGACACGCAGTCCGCCTGCTATGTTCAGGAACACGTCCTTCTGCATCAGTTTGAAGCCTACCCTCTTCTCGAGCACAGCCAAGAGCATGTTGAGCCGACGCTGGTCGAAGCCCGTAGCCGAGCGCTGTGGTGTGCCATAGGCTGCGGTAGATACAAGCGCCTGTGTCTCGACCAGGAAAGGACGGACGCCCTCGATGGCACTGCTGATTGCCACTCCCGACAAACCGTCATGATCGTCGGTAAGCAAGAGCTCCGAAGGATTGCTCACCTGTCGGAGTCCACCCTGCTGCATCTCGTAGATACCTAACTCTGAGGTACTTCCGAATCGGTTTTTGATACTTCGCAGGATGCGATACATATAATGCTGGTCGCCCTCAAACTGAACCACCGTGTCGACAATATGTTCCAGAATCTTCGGTCCTGCCAAGGTTCCCTCCTTATTTATATGTCCGATAAGGATGACAGGAATGCCGCTGGTCTTGGCAAACCTCAACAAGGCAGCTGCGCACTCACGCACCTGTGAGATACTGCCTGGCGAGCTCTCCACCTCGTCGGTGGCAATCGTCTGTATGGAGTCTATTACCACCAGTCCGGGAGCCTGTTCCTGTATATGCGTGAAGATTTTCTCCAACGATGTCTCGCAAAGAATAGACACATTGTCGAGCGAGGCCCTGCCATCAGCACTCTCATCGCCCACCGATGCAGAAGCCAGTCGGTCAGCACGCAGTTTAATCTGATGGGCACTCTCCTCGCCGCTCACATACATCACTTTCATGTCGGGCAGATGAAGAATGGTCTGAAGTGTGAGTGTACTCTTTCCGATGCCCGGCTCACCGCCCAGGAGCGTGATACTGCCAGGAACCAGTCCTCCACCCAGCACACGGTTCAGCTCACCATCGTGCATATCAATGCGCGGCTCATCATGAGCAGAAATATCGCGCAGACGTACAGGCCTTGCTCCCCCATCGCTATGATTGCCGCCAAACATCGTGGCAGCACCTCCATGCCGCATGCTCATGCCAGCGTTGCGGGCAGCCTGGGAGCCCGTATCATTGGCTATACGAATCTCCTTGAACGTATTCCATTGTCCACAACTCGGGCACTTGCCTATCCATTTCGACGACTCCTGACCACAGTTGCTGCAAACATAAGCTATCTTGTCTTTTGCCATATTCTGATGAGTATTAAAATCAAGGACAAAGGTACATTATTTTTTCACTTTCGCCAAATATTCGCCACACTTTCACATCAAAAGGTTACATTTTGCAAAGCCGATATTACATTACCAGCCTCTTCGATAAAAAAAATCCTTAAAAGAACACCAAAATTTGCAACATTCAGTTATTTTTCATACCTTTGCCTACAGTTTCAGCAGAGTCGACTTCAAATGAGTAAAACGCCTAAAAGGCAACACCCACGACAGTTGGCACAAAGTCTAAAACACAAGTCCTGTTCATCATTGTCATTAAGAACAATAAACAGACAGAACGAACGAGACAGATTACAACAAAGAACATTCTATTCATAATATAGAGAGAAATTAAATAACTAATAATAAAAACGTTAGGTAAAATGAAAATCGAAGATTTTAACTTTGCCGGTCACAAGGCAATCGTACGCGTTGATTTCAACGTGCCATTGGATGAAAATGGTAATGTAACAGACGACACTCGTATCCGCGGTGCCCTTCCTACATTGAAGAAGGTGCTGGCCGATGGTGGTGCTCTTATCATGATGAGCCATATGGGTAAGCCAAAGGGCAAAGTTAAGCCAGAGCTTTCTCTTTCACAGATTGTAAAGAACGTATCCGACGCTCTCGGCGTTGAGGTGAAGTTTGCTAAAGATTGCGGCAATGCTGATGCAGAGGCTGCTGCGCTGAAGCCAGGTGAGGCTCTCCTGCTCGAGAACCTTCGCTTCTATCCTGAAGAGGAAGGCAAGCCAGTAGGCGTTGAGAAGGGTACTCCTGAGTACGATGCTGCCAAGGCTGAGATGAAGGAACGTCAGAAGAAGTTCGCTGCCAAGTTGGCTTCTT
>ERZ1034701.440-NODE-440-length-16693-cov-9.253095_pt1 | contig 16693 bp, 17 predicted proteins | sample MGYA00520651_ERZ1034701 | MGnify/ENA primary metagenome ERZ1034701 (study PRJEB33766, sample SAMN09781713) | gut metagenome | biome: gut microbiome | host: Homo sapiens | place: Madagascar | study: EMG produced TPA metagenomics assembly of the PRJNA485056 data set...
AGTCATTGTAATATTGATCTTGCCAACGGTTTTAGGACTCTCATTTATGTCTGATAAAATCGGCAATTTGATGGATGTAGATTCTGGATTCCAAGAGGTTAATTATTATGCCTTTCAGGAGAATAGCTCTATAGTGTGCCCACAGCGTTTTTCGGGTTTCTATTTCAGTTTCTTAAATTTTATGCATGATTTCTGGTTGGGATTTAACCAAATATTCAAGTCTTATGTGACTGAAGTGTTATTTAGAGGCTCAGTCATCGTAGCACCATCAGAGGGTATTGTTGGTATTTTGGCAAGATATGGTATCTTTGTGGGAGGCTTTTTCTATTATTGGCTCATTAAGTCTTCATTCTACCTCTCTAAAACATTAAGATATAAAGGTAAATGGATATTCTTCTTGTTCTTTATGGGAATTAGCTTTAGCTATGAGTTTTGGGAAAATTGTATCTTTATGTATTTCTACTTATGTGCATTTTATCATAAATATGACCCTAGATATTTTGAAGTTGAACAAACAAAAGCATGATCATGAAAATAAGTGTAATAACAATCTCCTATAATGTGGAGAAAGAGATAGAAAGAACCATGCGTTCTGTTCTAAACCAAACATTTAAAGATTTGGAATATATTGTTGTGGATGGAAAGTCTAAAGACAACACGGTCGCTATTGCTAAAAGCATAGCTAGCGAATATCCAGATAGATCCGTTCGTATTATCAGTGAGCCAGATAAAGGTATATACGATGCGATGAATAAAGGTATCAAAATGGCTTCTGGTGAATGGGTGAATATGATGAATGCTGGTGATGTCTTTGCCGATGATAACGTATTAGAAAATATTTTCACTGAGAATATTTCTGATAATATAGCTTTCTTGTATTCTGATTTGTATAAGAAAACAAGTTTTGGAAGATGTTTTATGGTTAATATGTACTGTACTGAGAATGAAAGACATCTAGTGCATCAAAGCTGTATCTATAGACGTAATCTACATCGAGAGTATGGCTATTATGTGGTTACACCAAAGATAATTATTTCAGATTATTTGTTCTTCCTTCAAGTGCCTTTGGAGGTTATGAAAAAAATGAATACTGTGATTGCCATATATGAGGGAAATGGAGTGTCTGAACAGGGTAATTGGTGCGAACAGCAGATATTGTGTGCAGATGTGGTATTCCGTCATGGTACTTTTGGAGGTTTGTACTTTAACTTTGTTAAATGGAAACTTAAGCATCTGATTCCTCGAAGAATACGTGAATATTTAAGATTGAGACAATATGAGAATAAAAAATAGTTTATTACGATTGTTGAAATCAATTCTTGTTGATAAGCATTCTTTAGCGGATGTCTGTGAAAAGTATTCTTATCTGTCGTTTGACATATTTGATACTTTGATTATTCGAAGATGTGGTTCTCCTGAAAATCTGTATTCTTTAGTGGAGAAGATATTTAATGATACCCAGGATGCACCCATTAAAGGTTTTACCAAAGTGCGAATGAATGCTGAAAACATCATGCGGAAAAGTTCAGATAAAGAAGAAGTTACTTTGGATGAGATATATGAAGTAATCGAATCTATATATGGTAAGAATCGTGCTTCTTTTTTAAAAGACATAGAAATTTCAACAGAAATTGAACAGTGTATAGGAATAGAACAGAATATTTTGGTATATAATCATTTGGCCAAAAATCCTGCAAAGAAAGTTTTTATAACTTCTGATATGTACTTGCCAAAATATGTGATAGAAAAAATTTTGGAAAAGAATGGAGTTATATTACCTGCAAAATTGTATGTGTCTTGTGACGAGCAACAGACAAAGCGTAAAGGGACTTTGTTTAAGAAATTGTTACAAGAAAATCATATTGGTAAAAATAATTTGTTGCATATTGGAGACAATATAAAGAGTGATTATATACGTGCAAGGTTCAATGGAATTCATGCATTTTTAATAGTATAATAACATGGATAAATATTATCAATTTGGAGAGAAAAATTTAGGTCCTCTTTTGTTAGGTTATTCAAAATGGTTGCTTGAAAATTGTAGAAAAGAGGATATTCATAAGGTATATTTCTTTTCTCGTGATGGCTATTTGATGAAAAAAGCTTTTGATATGCTTCTTGGTTGCAAAATCAACATAAAGACTTTTTATTTAGAAGTTTCACGAAGAAGTTTACGTGTTCCAATTTTGTGGAAGGATTATAGCTTAAAGAATTTACTTACGATGTTGACTCCATCTATGTTGATACCTATAGCTTCTGTTTTTGATGCTGTAGGATTGAATATGGATAATTATCTGACTTTATTAGTGAAATATGGATTTGATATTAACTCCGTGATTTATCGTAAAGATTTTCTAAACAATAAGCAACTTAAAGATATGTATTCAGAACTGAGTAGTGATATAAAAAAAGTGTCACTTGCTGAATACGCCAATCTTAAGGAGTATTTAAAAGAACGAGAGATAGGGGGTAAATTTGCTATTGTTGATATAGGGTGGTCTGGTGGAATGCAGAGATTCTTACAAACTACGCTAAATGAGATGGGAATCAAGTCTGAGATTTATGGCTATTATACCGGCATTGCTAAATATTACAAAAGAAATGTTTCTGATGGATTTGTTTTAAATATGCATGGGTATCTATTTGACTTTATGCATAATCCTTTCGATAAGGATTGTCGCAATTGTTTTGTAGGTCTATATGAAATGCTCTTTTTGGAAAATAAGGGATCTGTAGAAAAATACGTTAGAAATGCCTATGGTCAAATAGAGGCTGTTCGTTATCCTTATGAATATATGGAAAGTGGAGAGTTGTTGCCTGAAGTTGAACATATAAAGTCAACTCAGGAAGGTGCTTTGGATTATGTCAAAGAGCATCAGTCTGATTCTATTGACAGTATTGATAAGTTCCGGTTATGTGGTAATTTATTGAGTGAAGGACAAAATCCAAGCTCTAATAGTATAAAGCTTTTTGCAAATTTTAGATTCTTTGATGAAGGAGAGTATTATAAACTAGCAAGACCTCGTTCATTATGGTTTTATCTGATGCATCCATCTGATTTTAAACTAGACTTTCTAAAAAGTAGATGGAAGACTGCGTTCTTAAAGAGACTACTGGTTGTTCCATTACCTTATTATAATATATATAAACTTTTGAAGAGGATTAGTTGATTTGGAAGTTAAAAAGTTAAATTACCTAGGGGACTTTCTTTCTATTGTTGCGATTGTCTATGAATCGCTGGCTTTCTTCTAAATTTGTGCGTCCCAAATTATAGAGATTGGCAGGGATAAAAATGGGGCAAAATATTCATATCGGAGCAAATGTGACTTTCGACACCATCAATCATAAGTTGTTTGAGATAGGAAGTCATGTTACCATAACCATGAATACCGTACTGCTCACTCACTATCTGAAACCTCACGAAGATGGAAACTTATCTTGGCATGTGGGAAACTTAAAGATTGGCAATCATGTTTTCATTGGTGCAAATACGGTGATAGCAAGACCTGTAACTATAGGTAATAATGTGGTGATAGTAGCTGGAAGTGTTGTAACTCATTATATACCAGATAATTGTCTTATGTGTGGGTACCTGCCAAGGTAATTAGATACTTTAAAGTGTAAGAAATGATACTTAGATTTCAAAAGAAGATAGTAAGGATTATCTGTTAATAAAATTAACAACTTAAGATGAAAAGTATTATGGGAAAGGTTTTGTTATTTGGAAATGGCTTAAATCTGTTAAGCCAAAATTTGTCTTGGAAAACTTTGTTGTCAAATGTTCAAGCTAAAGATGAAGCAGGATTAGCTTTTGAGGGCAAATTAGATTTAGTGGATGTTCCATATCCTTTGCAGTATGATTATATACTTCTTTCTTCTGATTTCCGTAAAAAAGTGCAAGATGTAAAGGATAGTACTGGGTGGAAAAAAGTGATAGAGGATAGGCAGATGGATTTGAAAAAGGCGATTATTGAAGAGATGAAAGACTTTAAGTCAAATCTTATATATGAACAACTTTCTAAACTCCCTTTTGATGCTTACCTTACGACCAATTATGATCATGTGTTGGATGAAAGCATGAAAGCAATGGGAAATCAGTCTGTAGTGGGTGATAAATCAGAAATGAATTATAATATCAGAAGAAAGAGATGTTTGCAAAAAGGTAGTGATTTGAAAACTATTTATCCTATCCATGGTGATATGGATAACCCAAGAAGTATTGTTATAGGTTATAACCATTATTGTGGAACGGTTGCAAAAATTAGCGACTATCTGAAAGGAAACTATAAATGGAAAGATGGAAAGGATGGCGAACAGAAATTATCAAGTATGTTGGAGCGTTTGCAGAATAACGATGAAAAAAGATATTCTTGGATAGACCATATCTTCATGTCGGATGTCTACATTGTTGGACTTGGCTTGGATTATTCAGAGATTGACTTATGGTGGCTCCTTGATAGGAGACAAAGAATGGTGAGAGGTGATGGAGTTATGAAGCAAAACAAAATCGTGTATTTCTTCACTAAAAACTCAAAGGATTTATCACTAAAAGAAAATGCTAAAGTTGGTCTTTTGGAACGCTTGGGTGTACAATGTTGTTTTACAAGAATCACTCCTACAAAATCTAACGAATATATGTCGGCATATCAAGAGATTGTGGATATGATAGCTAAGGAAATCTAATACAGGTTAGTTATGTCAATATTAGTTTCTAAGATTTTATCAACGGAATCGTCTTCCGTTAATCTGATATTTGAGAATAAGGGAAAGGTCTATACCTACCTCAACCCAGTTTCATATTTAACCGCCCTCGACAACAAGGAACTGTTCTCTCGGATGGATGGTATCTTTGCGGATGGTGGGTTGTTGGTGAAAGCCATTAAGTTGATGTATGGCAAGCAAGTGACTCGCCGAAGCTTCGATATGACTTCTATGGCTCCTGAGTTGTTCGCTTACGTAGCCGAACATGGGAAGACTGTCTATATCGTGGCTTCGAAGCAGGAACAGGTGGAGAAGGCTGTGGAGATATTTCGTGAGCGGTATCCAAAGGTGAAGTTTGCAGGGTATCGGAATGGGTACTTTGCTTCTGAGGAGGAGATGGATCAAGAGGCAAGGCATATCACTGAGTTGAATCCAGACTTCTTGATTGTGGGTATGGGTGCATTGATGCAAGAGAAGTTCTTGCTGAAAGTGAAGCATGCTGGTTATCAGGGTATCGGATTTACCTGTGGTGGCTTCATCCATCAGACTTCCAGGAATGAGATAGATTACTATCCTGCATGGGTGGATAAAACAAATCTCCGCTTTGTTTATCGAATGTGGAAGGAACCGCATACCCGTAAGCGTTATCTCATGGCTGGCTTGCTTTTCCCTGCCAAGTTTATCGCAGAAAGAATCTTCGGATAGTCTTGTAGAGCCAATGGATTGGCGCAAAGACTACCGATATTGGAGTGAGCAATATGAGTATGAGCGTAGGGATAATCTTCCCGATAGCTCGCAAGATTCTTTCTTTCATGTCTGCAAAAGTATAACAATGAAAGCACAACAAAGAATATTTTTTGATTTTTTACGATTCTGCATAGGAGCGACATCGGAAATTTCTGAGTCAGTGAAGGATGCAGATTGGGGTGTATTGTATGGTATTGCCAAGAAACAGGCATTGATTGGAGTACTGTTTCATGGAATCCAACAGTTACCGAAGGAATTGGCTCCTGATGGAGACTTGCTGATGACGTGGATGGGAATGGCGCAGAGGATAAAGCAGCAAAACATGCGTTTGTTTATGGATTCAGCTAAGGTTTGCAAGATCTTCAAGGATGCTGGGTTCCGCAACTGTATCCTGAATGGGCAAGGTAACGCACTGCGCTATCCCAATCCTTATATGCGCACACCAGGAGATATAGACATTTACCTCAATGGTGGCAGAGAACGTATAATGGAGTATGTTGACAAGGTTTGTCCGAATCAAGTGATGCGCTATCATCATGTGGATTTTCCTGTGATGAAAACGACAATAGAGGTGCATTTTACTCCTTCATATATGTTTTGTCCTTGGCATAATCGCAGGATGCAGAGGTGGTTTGGCAAGGTGATGGACTTGCAATGCTCGAATGTAGTAACGTTGCCTGATGGATATGGGGAAATTACTGTACCTACTCTTTCATTCAATGTTGTTTATATTCTTTCGCATCTGTATCGGCATGTGTTTACAGAGGGGATTGGATTGAGACAACTCCTTGATTATTATTTTGTAGTTGTGAAGTGGCACACGGATCTCACAGATATCACGGATTTTGATTCTAAGAATTTGGCAGCGTTGCAGCGAGATTTGAAATGGTTGGGATTGTGGAAGTTTGCAGGGGCGGTGATGTATGTGCTGCATGAAGTATTTGGATTGGAAGAGGAGAAGATGATTGCTCCGATGAACGAGAAGAAAGGGAAATTCCTTCTTGATGAGATTATGCGTGGAGGTAACTTCGGACAATATGATGATAGGCTTGGGGACAAGAAAGGTGAAGGGAAAGTGCATCGCTACTTCCGTATGTCGCTGAGGAATATGAGATTCGTGAAGCATTATCCAAGTGAGGCGATTTGTGAACCGCTGTTTAGAACTTGGTTCTGGGTGTGGAAAAAGCTAAATGCGACAAAATGATTTCTAAAGTTTACATTCCACCATATATAGTTGAGAATTTGGATGCTCTTAGTGTTTATGATGTGGCAGAGAGATTGGGAATTGACATTGTTCGCAATCATGCTCTTTGCTTTATGCATGATGACCATCATCCAAGTATGTCATTTAAGAAGAGTGACAATAGTTGGAAATGCTATGTCTGCGGTGTAGGTGGGCATAGTATTGAGTTGGTAAAACGCCATAATGGCTATACATTTCAAGAAGCCTGTATATGGTTAGCAAGAAATTTCAACATAGAGATTCCTAACACAAGGGAAGTCAGATTGAAAAAAGTCGCAACAAGAAAAGTATCTTCAAAAGTAGAAGAAACTCCAAAAGTTGTAGATGAAGAGGTCTTGGAATGGATTATTCGTAGTGCTGGTCTATCTGAGTTGCCAAGGCATTTCTTATTTGAGGAAAGGAAATATTCCGAGGATGTTGTGAGGGCAATGAAAATTGGAAGTATTTCCGATGGTGATAAATTTGTTGTGGCATTGACCAAAGTTTTTTCAAGGGAAAGATGTATTAAAGCTGGTGTCTTGATAGAATATGGTTCCAAGTTGCTTCCTGTGTTTAGAGTACCATGCTTGTTATTTCCTTATTATGACATAGATGGAAACATTAGGAATATACAAAGTCGTTTTCTTGGGGATTTAGAAAAAAAGAAAAAGGGTCGATTTAATAATTGCAAAGGGCTTACTCCATTAATGTTTAACATGCCTGTGCTAAAATCATCTGGACGATATGATAAGATATATGTTGCTGAAGGCGTAACAGATTGTCTTGCTTATCTGTCAGAAGGTAAAAACGCAATTGCTTTGCCTAGTGCAGGCTCTTTTAGACCAGAGTATGCTCAATATCTAAAAGACAAGACCTTATTTATATATGTTGACAATGATGATGCCGGAAAGTCTTTGCTTGAAAAAATGAATGTGGCGTTGAGAAAAGTGGGTAATTGCATTCACAACATACGCAAAGACACCGAACACAAAGATTATTCTGAATTTTATTTGAGCAAACTCAAAGAACATGAGAAAGGTACAAGATAATTTATTTGAAGCAATATGCAGTAAGGAAAACCTCATATTGGCATGGCGAAGAGTGGAGAACTCCTATCAGCATGGTGATGTATGGTTTGACGAGTTGGAGATTTCCGCTTTCAAGTTTAATTTGGTACAGAATATAGAACGTCTTTCTAAGCAGATGAAGAACGGCAACTATAAAATGAAGCCGATAAAACCTGCTCCTTATCCAAAAGGGATGAAAGTCAGTCAGAATGATGAAGGACAAGAAACAACGGAACTGCGTGTAAGGCAATCATTTTGTATCAATGTGGAAGACCAAGTGGTGTGGATGGCTGTATATGGTGTACTTGGACCATATTTTGAAGAACAAATGCCTGCTTGGAGTTATGGCAACCGAATGTTCTTGAATACTTGGAAGGACGAGCATGGACATTGGATTAATGGTGTCTACAGAACGACATCCAGAAACTTCTATAGAAAGTGGCAGCAAGGATGGCCGCTGTACAGGCACATGTTGGCTGCATGTATCAAGAGAATGGCTTTTCCTGAAAAGAAAGATGATCAAGCTTGTAATGAATCAGAGCTGCAAGCGATTGAAGAAAATGATGCTCAAGTCAATAAGGCATTTAAATTGCCTTATTTGGAGAAAGGCTATTTTGGGACTGAAGGTTACCATACAAGGCTCTACTATGTAGCAATTGATTTGGAAAAGTTCTATCCTTCGGTAAAGATGGATAGAATAAGAAATATATTACTTGATGCTTTCCATATTGGTGATGCCAATTTTACCTCCCTTATTACTGCTCTCACGAATTTTGAGGTTGTTAATGATGATTCTGTTGGAAATGTTTTTTCCGAAGAAGAGCTAAGTGAGATGGGGTTATATGAAGATGTTGTTTTTGAGGGATTGCCAACAGGTTTACTTGTAGCTGGTGCCTTGACCAATCTTTACCTTTTGGAGCTTGACTTGAAAGTCATTGAGAGATTGAAAAGCGTAAAGACACATCGAATCATGCATTTCAGATATGTGGATGACCATTTGTTCTTATCAGATGACAAGGAAGAGTTGGTTAAATGGGAAGAATGGTATATCAAAGAGCTAAAGGCGATACAATTAAGAGTGAATGAAGCTAAAACAGATGAAAAACCAATAGAATTTGATTCTCATTATCCTACACCTCTGATTACACAAACATTGCATAAAATCTCGGACATAGCCAAGATGCCTCTTGACTTGCTTAACACCAACGAATTCAATATGGTATTTCGGGACTTGCAGATGCTTCTCGTGACGGAGTTTCCTGAGGAAGAAATAAAGAAAGGAACAAGGACATCGTTTGCTTGTACCATGTTGTCTCGTTTGACTTCTGACATCAATGTCGATTATGCAGAGATACATAAACTACGCAAGGAATGGTTGTCTTATGTTGATAAACTATCTGTAGAAAATGACGTCAAGAAAAAGTTGAAGTCGTTGGTATTTACTTTAGGAGACGAATATCCAGAGTCTTTGGATAAGGATTTAGGGGACATGATACCAAAGGAAGGCAATAAATGTTATGATGCTATCATTGCTGCCATTGGTAAATCAAGAGAAGAAATAAATAAGATTGAAGAACGGGTATTCCACTTATTGATTTATTCTTTGCAAGAAGTTCCTGACAAACCAAAGATGTGGCTAAGAATCTTGGATTTTTGCGTATTTCACAACCCAGGGAATATCCAAGAATTGTATGATAAGATGAGAAGGTTAAATGAACAAAAGCAGATTCATGATATGGGATATGAATACATTGTATCTGTGATGAATATCCATCTTGCGATGCAGGTAATGAGGGGTATAGCAAGGCTTTCTACGAATCAGTATAATAATCCGAGGAAAAAAGATATTGATAAGAGACTCATTGGTATTTATAATCAAGTGGATGATAAATACTCTTTGCCGCATCATTATCTCTACGAAGATGCCAATTTCATTGTGAAAAGAACTAAGATGTGGCTTTCTTATTTTAAAGGAGAAGCAAATGCAAGTGATTTCTTGGACGGATGCACCTATCATGGGATAGATTTAGATTCCTCTTTTTGGTTATTATGGGGCATAGAGAAATTCAATCGGAAGAAGCCTACCCCAAATTTGGTGATGCCTAATTTCTTGAAAGAGAACTTGGGCAAAGCAAATGCCGATTCAGCCTATTTCTTACAATTACTGTTTTCTTGTATCAATCAGGTACCATTGGATAGCTTTGGCAAAATTGATTCAAAAAAGCTAAAGCTAACAAATTTGCAAAAAGAAAATCTATTGCTTTCTGTTTGGGGACGGCAAGGTGACCAACAGGTAATTAAGGCTTTTGAATTGAATGATAAGAAAATGACAAGTCCTAATAAGATTTCTTTAGTTCAGTGGATTCATGAAGTACATATAATGGAATTGTCGAATTGTGATATTTTGAGCAATGCATTGTGCTCAGAATATGCAGCAACGCTGATCATGAAGAATGTTGTTGACCATTATTGTGATGATATAGAGCATATTGATAGTTTCTGTATTCATCCTGCTGCTATTTTAGTTAAGAGAGAAGAATGTCTGAATGAAAAGGATTGGGACAATTGGCTATCACCCAACAAGAACATTGAAATCAAAGTAAAAGATTCCTTTATGGATGAGATGTATCGTTATCCAAGTTTCGCCTCTGATGAATATTCTCCAATGGTTGGAACTGTTTATGGCTTAGGAATCATATTCCTGCAACTATTGACAAAGGAGTTTACTTTGCCATGGGTATTTAACAGACCTGAATATGGCTATGAATGGCAATCTGTTTTGTATCGTTTGCTGGAGAGAGGAAAGGTTTCTTCTACCAATTATGAGATTATAGCCTCTTGCCTATCCTTGGAAAATAGAGAGACCATTAAGTTGAAAAGAATCTTGAATAATGCTGTCTGTGCTAAACAAAAGGTAAATGACGCAAAAATAGAAACTATTGAGGATTTGCGAGATGCTCTTGTGGAATCTCTCAAAGAACTGAAAGAGAACCAAATATCTGTGGCTAATCATGAAACACGACAACTTATAAAAATCAAGCTATAATGGAAAACGTTTTGAACATAGGAATCATCCAAGCTGTTGTAGATGAAGAATTGGCTTGGTATGACTCTCCTCAAATGGATGTTTATGAAGCCAATGCCATTTGGAAGCAAATACAAGCTGCTTTTGCTTCATTCCAAGAAATGTCTAAAATGAATATCCCTGATATTGTCGTTATCCCAGAATTGGCGGTTGCCAATTATTTCGAGTCTCGTCTAAGGCAATATGCTCAGAAATTAGGCGCAATCATTATTGCTGGGTTAGATTTTAGACAATGTGAGGATAATCAAATTGAGAATAAGGCTTTGTTTTATATTCCAAGAAACTGGCCGAAAGAAAAGAATGTAGGAAAAGTCGATCAATCCTCATTCTATTTTGGAAAGCATTTCGCATCACGACATGAACTTGATGTTATTAAAGAGAAATGGAAAAAAGTATTCAAGCCATGTAATGAATTTTATATTGTTGACTTGGGTGAATATGGGAAAATGGGAGTGTCTATCTGTGCCGACTTCTATGACATAGAACGATACGCCATATACAAGGGACGTATTCAGCATCTTTTGATTATTGCCAACAATATGGACATTAAGTCTTTCTATTTCTTGGCAGAAGCCATTTCACGACTCGTTTACTGTAATGTCGTAATTTGTAATTCGGGACATTACGGTGGTTCCGTGTGTTTTACTCCAGCAAAAGAAGAATACAAGCGGTATAGTTACAAGCACGAAGGCAAGGACTTGTTTACGACTCAAGTTGTATCTATACCTGTAGATGCATTGTGGAAAGCTCAATCAGAAGATGACAAAGCTTTGAAAGGTTTCAAAAATCCTCCTCCTGGATATAAATACTGTTACGAAAAATATGTAGAACCTCAAAAAGAAGATAAAAAATGACATATCGTTGGCAAGAAATAATCAAAATCTTAATATCAGGCTTTTACTTGTTGTTTGGTATAGGCATTAGTGTTCTCATAAATCAAAATGCTATTGATAAGGGAATAGTAGAAACTGTTGGCAAATTATCAGCAATACTTCTTGTATTGTTGTTCTTTGCTGCATTTGTAGTAGGCTATATCAATGAAATCATTAGCGGAGGATTGGAATATCTCATGTACCATTGGGGGATTCCTCGTCCTTCTCGATTGATTTTGAATAATCGCTTTACAAGATTTCAGATTGTCAGAAACCATGAGCTTAGAAATAAATTAGGGCTTCTAAGATATGGCTTTGTGGACAATGGAAAGGCTGCAAAAGCTTTGGCACAGGCTAAGCAGAGCATCAACATGGATGGATGTCAAGAGTTCTACTATCAATCTGTTTTGTCAAGAAACCTCTTCTTCGTTCACTTGTTTACATCAACAATTATGATCTGCATTATTGGCTGGTCATGGTGGTTATTGCTATTTGCGATATCAGTTAGTCTGCTGCTATGCTGGCAATGGTGGAAAATGAATTTGGTGTACGTGAAGAAGATATTCACTGAATATTTAAAGAATTAGGAGTAGTAATGAACACAAAAATAAGTATATAATGGGAAATAACAACCAACATAAACGTTATCAGTGGTATCTCCAGTTTGACGAGATAACTTGGCGAGCGACATACGGCGATGAGTGTCCTCCGTTCGTGAATGAGGAGAACAAGGAGGTATGGAAGAGATACTTGAACAAAGTCATCAAGAATCATCTCAAAGAGGAGACGATGAAAACTCCTGAGTTTGAAGAGATAGAACTTAGAATCAGAGAGGAGAAACTTTTGCGTATTCAATGGGATGAGAAACAGAAAAGGATGCGTGAGGTGGAGCATTACCGCAGACAGATGGAGCGACCGAAGATAGATTTTGTACCTCGTGGTTTAGCTGTGAATTATGAGGAGGCGTATGGAAAGTATTTCATGCAGGAAGTGACATTCAAGCCAAAGGACAATGAGGACTTTATGCATCAGTTGCGCCTGTTGGAGCGTTGGCATAAGAAATCTATTCCACAGATATTGGCTAAGAATCGTCCTGATGCAGCGTTTGCCATTGCAAAAGGATTGTGTGAGCATCTGCCGTTGTTGATTAACCGTGATGACATTGCGGAATTGATTGGTGAATACAAGTCGAGAATTGGAAAGCTGGTATTGGCAAGTTACACAGCATTGGTGGAGACAGTGAAGGCTTGGAACAATGAGACTATGCGCCAAGAGGTTTGCTCGTACATCATGAAACATTCAAAGCAATATGGGAACTTCCGTGGGTTAGAGAAGAAATTACTAGCCTTGGTTCCTGCGGCTCCTTTTACAGGTGAGACGGTAAAAGTGGAGCGAGAAATGAATGAGGAGGAAGAGCGTGAGGCAAGGCGAATAGCTCTTCAAAAGGAGCGAGAGGAAAAGAAACGAATTGAAGCGGAAAAAGAAGCTCGGTCTGTCATTCCATTGAATGAGGATTATGAGACTCGTATCTTCAACAGTAGAAATATCGGTTGGGATTGTGATTTGATATGGCAGTTGATGCTTGAAGAGAATAGGAAGATTGAGCGGATGATTGCCAAGGGTGAGTATATGGATGCGGCGTTGAAATTTATGCAAATGACAAAATCCATGTGCAGGCATTTTGTCATGGATGAGCATTACAACTATTTCGATGACATGTATAGTCCAGAGTATGCTGTCAACGATATGCTGAGAGTTTTTCATGGGCTTGCTGCAGATGGCAGATTGCCAGAAGACGTGAAGGAGTATCTTCACAAAGCATGGAAGGAAATAGAAGATACGGAATGCTATAAGGATTATGGTATGCCGAGGAAGGAGTTTGAAACGATCTAGATATATGAGCAAAATTATATATTATATTGGTGCAGGGGCTAGTTATGGTAAAAACGATGCTCGAGAATTGATTGGGAAAGGAACGGATAATGAGCGACTTCAAATTCATGAGGGATTACCTGTTATCAATGAAATAGGTAAATGTCTCCTTTCTTTTAAGGAAGCCGTAGTGAATACTCCGATTGATACAAATGATTATTCATTTTTGAATAAGTTTCGTGTAGGAGGTGACGATCTTAATCATAAGCGTAATAGCTTGATAGCAGATATTGAAGAGGTTTATCAAGCTAACAAGGAACATGCGACCATTGATACTTATGCAAAGAAGTTGTATCTGACTAGGAGAACCAACGAGCTGAAACTTTTGAAGAATGTCCTTACTACATTCTTTGTTTGGGCTCAACTAGTGTCTAAGACAGATCAAAGATATGATACTTTTCTTGCTAATATTCTGCAAGAGAACACTTTGTCAATTCCCAATGGTATAAGTGTCATTTCTTGGAACTACGACTCCCAGTTTGAAATGGCATATAGGAATTATTCAAAGGATGGAAACCTGCCGATATATGACAAAAATGCTCATATAGATTATCAAGATTCAGGTAATTGTGGAAAAATATTCAAAGTGAATGGTTCTGCTAATTTTGATGATTTCTGTATGGTGGATTATATATCCAAGCATAGAGATGTGGATTCTGTTATTCAGTTGATTGAATATTATGATAATTTGGGTGCTGATACTTCGGCATTTGGCTATCAATTTACCTCACGTCTATCTTATGCTTGGGAGACTTCTGATAGACAAAGGCAGATGTTTGATATGCTTCAGAAAGTAACTTCTGATACAACGACGGTAGTTGTAATAGGTTATTCGTTCCCTTATTTTAATAGACAGATAGATAGAAAGATATTTGCAGCCATGCCTTACTTGAAGACTGTTTATATACAGGATCCTAATCCAGAGGCTATAGAACCTTCTTTAAGAGCAGTGCTACAGAATGAAAGTGCAACCAAAATTGTGTATCAAAAGGATTGTACTCAGTTTTATTTGCCAAGAGAATTATGATTTAACTTATATATAATAGGATATACTATGAAGATTTTGCATTTTTCAGATTTCCATCTACGCCCAAACAAACAGGGTGAAAGGTCAATGAATTTGTTTAATCGAATGATGGATAAACTCCAAGAAATCAATCAAGAAGCTGTTTCGGAGAGACATCATGATGCGGTATTTGCCAAGAAGATGAACAAAAAACTGATAGAAGGTTTTAATCATGGCTATTTGCATTCAAATTTTGATGGTCTTTGTAGTATTTTGTTGGAGAAATATACGGATGAGGTGTGGAATGATTTTGAGGCTGCTTTTACTGATGATAAATATCTTGGTTTTATTCTTCAAGTGAAGAATGAAATTGGTTCTGGGGCTGGATTTGGAGCTGGTCCTTTATTTCAGTTAGGTAATGAAAGAATTAAAGATATGTGTCTTAAACATCCTAATAATGCTCCTGTAAGAATTGCAGAAATGATGCCTATATATGATGGCAACATGTGGGAATGCATTTCATTTAGCGAGATAATGCAATGGATATTGGATACTTATGGCAATCAAGCTATGGTACTGAGTGGAATTCATGCAAACATACATACTTTTGGTTGGACTGGTTCTGTAATAGGTTTGTTTCAGCATCACAAGATGTGTATGGAGCAGTTGCTGAATCATAAATTCACAGAGGTGAGGGAATGGGCAGCAAATTGTATCCAAGAATTTGATGAGGAAATAAAGCGGGAAACGCTGCATGAGGATTATGTTAGATTGCATTATCAATAAAACTTTGGCATTTATTAATTGTAAATGATGACAAGTATGGCAAACGACAATAATAACATACGGATTACTGATGAGTCGCAGATAGTTCTCTATCAGCCAAATGAAAGAATCTCTCTTAAAGTGAAGATTGATGCAAGCCATGATACTGTATGGCTTACTCAGCAGCAAATAGCTGACCTTTTCGGTACAAAACGACCAGCTATAACAAAGCATTTGAGAAATATCTTCAACAGTGGGGAACTTGACCAGAATTCAGTTAGTTCCATTTTGGAACATACTGCGGCTGATGGTAAAACATATAAAACACAGTTTTACAATCTAGATGCTATTATTTCTGTTGGCTATCGTGTAAATAGCATCAATGCTACTGCTTTTCGTAGATGGGCAACTCGTGTCCTCAAGAATTACTTGTTAAAAGGTTATTCTGTAAATCAACAATTGTTGGCGATGCAGCGACAGTTTGATTCTCGATTGGAAGAGCATAGTCTGCGTATGACACGAATTGAAGACAAACAGGCAGAACAACAGGAGCAGCTTGACTTCTTTATTCGTACATCTACACCTCCTGCAGAAATGGTTTTCTTTGAGGGGGACTTCTATACGGCACGTGTGGCATTGGAAAATTTGGTTAGTTCGGCAAATCATCGTGTAATTGTTATTGATATGTATCAGCCTTGACTCTTGACATTCTGAACATTAGAAAATCTGGAGTGGAAGCAATTATCTATACAGTAGGTGTCGGTCAGGGAATGCAACGATTGATGGAGGAGCATGATAGGTTGTTCCCTGATGCTCATATTGATATCAGAAAATGGAGTAAGGAATCACACGATCGTTGGCTTGTCATTGATGATACGCTTTATCATTGTGGTCATTCTTTAAACGCTAATGGTGGGCACAAAATCTCGGCAATAACAAGAATGGGTATATCGCCTGATGATATTCTTTCTGTTGTTGGCTAGTAACATTACCTGATGGATAGGGGAGATAATACGGAAGGAATTGGGCTGAGACAGCTTTTCGATTACTTTTTTGTTGATGTGAAGTGGCACACGGATCTCACAAATCTCACGGATTTGGCTGCGTTGCAGCGGGATTTGAAATGGTTGGGATTGTGGAAGTTTGCTGAGGAATATGAGGTTCGTGACGCATTATCCCAGTGAGGCAAATTGCGAACCTGCGGGTATCAGTTTAAATGGAGTTTCGAGGAAGCATTAGCTGACTGGTTTGAGGATAATGACAAAGAGGGACTGAAATAGTTTATAAGGCTATGCC